>JAAUXT010135535.1_pt1 | contig 17864 bp, 14 predicted proteins | sample 7278171 | NCBI WGS metagenome assembly JAAUXT01 (sample SAMN14350112, study PRJNA611818) | marine sediment metagenome | isolation source: surface marine sediment (1.8m) | place: French Polynesia: Moorea | collected 2018-08
CCCTCCCCAGACAGACCAGGGAAGATCCTCACACCGGAGCCCTCCCCAGACAGACCAGGGAAGATCCTCACACCGGAGCCCTCCCCAGACAGACCAGGGCAGCTCCTCACACCGGAGCCCTCCCCAGATAGACCAGGGCAGCTCCTCACACCGGAGCCCTCACCAGACAGACCAGGGAAGCTTCTCACACCGGAGCCCTCCCCAATCAGACCAGGGAAGCTCCTCACACTGGAGCCCTCCCCAGACAAACCAGGGAAGCTCCTCACACCAGAGCCTTCCCCAGACAAACCATTGAAGATCCTCACACCAGAGCCCTCCCTAGACAGACCAGGGCAGCTCCTCACACCGGAGTCCTCCCCAGACAGATGGACCACAGAGAGATCCCACAGATAAGCCTCCATCGATTAGAGACTTGGAGTCGGCTCAAGATGCCTCAGCAGAATGCATGATTCACAAGTACTGTGGTGACAGCCCAAGAAGCAAAGGTGTCAACACAGTGGGCACTCTGCTCTTGTGACCACAGAACAAACTGCAGGCTTTCTAGAACAATAAACAATGCAAGTACAGTTGTCATGCGAGCACATTCCACACAATTCAGCAGCAGAGAAAATCATTGATGACAGAAACAAATCAGTTGTTTTCTTCTACTGTTTACTGGATCTGGTTGTTGCTGCAGGTGAAGCACCAAGAATAACACAAACACAAATACTGAGGTTTGATGTTTATTCCCCTTGCATATTTTGATTGTAAATAGAAAGTATATACATATATATATATATATATATATATATATATATGTGTGAAGCAGTTTTTTTTCAATATTTTGTCAGAAACCAAATGCTTCCAAACTGAGCCTCATTGTCAATTGTTCTGGAGTCTCAGTGCCAAAATATTTGCATCTTATTACTTTTTTCATGTTAAATTCTGTTGCACCCAAAACATTGAGGTACTCAATTTTTTTGTGGTTCTGTGTCTGTTCCTGTTGCAAAAATTTTAACTCAAATATCTGAAACTTTCTTGCTTAGCTGACATCTCTGAAATGGGGTGTGCAGAGTTGTATGTTTTTTTTTTGATGACATGAAATGTTGAACATTTGTCTCCAGATTTCAAAGTTATTTTCATGGAAAGGAGTTATTTGTTTATTTCCTTGGACTTTCACTTCAAAAGAGTCTTCTTTGTTGTTCCATCACATCATTTCTTGTTTAATTCAATCTGCAAATCTTACAGTGGCACTGCTGACAAAATTTCCACTTTCCACAATTTCCACTGATGAGGTTTGGTGGTAATTCCCCTTGCACTGGAAATGGTTAATGAAAAATGGTCAAAATGTTGATAACTTTCTCTTGGCAATTTCTGCCTTCTCCCCACTTCTCCAAACTTTCAGCCAGGAACTCTTGTTGCAATTGAATGCGTTGCTTGTCAATTCCTCTTGTACCCAAACAAATTGACTTCTTCATTTGATGTCTGCTTTTGTTGAAATGAGGTTTGGTTGTGATTCCCCTTGCATCTTTAAAAGCAAAAATTCCTCTGTGGCCATGATCAATATCTTTGGATGGTTATTTGTTTTTGTTCCATCAGCATCCAAAGCTTTTGAAAATTTGGTACAAGTTTCCAAATGTTGATTGTTTGTTATGCTTCAGATCTTGGTCAATCCTGTAATGGTGAAGCTGTCCAGTCTGACCAGTCTTTCAGTTTGTGATGCAAACTTTGTTGGAAGTGAGGTTTGATGATGATTCCCTTGCATATTGACAAATCATGAACAATGGCTTGTTGCATTATTTCCCCACAAGTGGATTCTCCTAATGCAAAAATCATATTTTTGGTCAAACTAAAAATTGTTATTTTGAATCAGATTTTTGTAGCATCCTTCTCTCTAAAATTGCCACCCTGATTCTTTTTGCTGAAGTTCTTGACAAATTCCTGCTGGTCTGATCCATTCTGGGCTTACAAAATCGTGTGATCTGTTTCTTCCCCAGCAGCTTTCAAATGATATTGTAATGTCTGTGCATGGTCCAAGATATCAACAACCAGTTCTTCAGCGGGGGCATTTGTGGGCCCCTTTTCTGTCAAAGTTTCAGAATTTGTATCTGTGGGACAGAAATGCTTGTTTTTGCCATTGTTTTGGCTTTCAAGCTAAATTTTGAAAGTGAGGTGTGCTGTTGATTCCCCTTGCATGAAAAATGTGTAGCTGTGCAGTTGTTCCAAAGAACTGGGAATTCTTTGCCAAAACATGAAGCATGGAAATTTCACCAAATTTCTAACTTTCTGGTTTCTACAACATTGAGAATGTTCCCCACGTATCGCTCATGGTTTGAATATGAACACTTGACCTGCACCAGCAACAAGGTCAGCTTCACATGTCACTGAACCCAGAACACAATTCATGTCATCATCCAATGAGAAGGCTCCACACATCTCGTCTGCCACACACAAGAGGCTGCACTGTGTTTCTGTTTGCACTCTTCTGGATTTGATCACGTCTTGCATAGAAATGCTGGTTCCTGCTTTCTTCTTGAAAACATTCTGTTGGTCAACTGTACCTGTGTGAGCAAATGTGTTATTTTTCTGATCAGATGCACTAAGATCATCCAAAGGCTGCCACTTGCTGTTTCAGTCATTAAAAAACAAACAATTGACTGGAATTCCACATTGCAAAAGACAGGTCCTCTACCTTGAACTTGAACCTCACACAGCTGAAGATGGTTGTTGTATGTGTCCTCAAACCTGATTCTCACATATCTTCCCTTTATGTTTGCAGGACACAAGTACACTCTGGTCTCATTGAATGTGTAAGGTGTAGGATCATAGGCACACTGCTGTGCAGCACTTTCATCAGAGCAACTGCTCACCTCAATGAAGAATCTCTGGAGCCTGTCAGCTGCATAAACATATGAAGCAAATTTCTCACACTTCAAAACCCTAAAGCAAGCCACAGATTTCAGTTTATCTTGTACAATAGAAGCAAAGAGAATGTGCACAAGTTGCACAATGACCACACCACACGTACCAAAGTCTTTACTTGTTGTGATGGCAACTGTCTGCACTGTGTGGAGCTGATGAAGGTCCACCTGCCACCAGGCTCCTGCACTGGAATTTGTCTGAGCACACAGAGCTCCCTCTTGTGCATCTGTCTCCAAATTTCCATCAATGGCATGTGTTGCATAGTCTGGCTGAGAACCGCCTGGTCTCTGATAGTCAGATATCTGAGTGGCTGTTCCAGTAAGAGCAATGTTGTCTGACAAGATTTGGAAACCTGAAAACATGATTGTTGAAAATCACTACCTTGATTTTCCTGAGTCTATCTCTCAAACCCTGACTTTGAGATTGAAAGAAAGAAGTGATATGAGTCAACAACAAAGAGTGGAGGGTAATCCAAGTGTGTCAACAGTGTGATCTAGATGGAGTTTTCTGATATATGTTTCTGATTCAGTTTGTCAGATGTGTGTAACGTCATTGCTTTGTTTTGCTTCATCAAATTATCCCCACAAAGTAGAATTTGGATACCAGGAGACAGCAAGCAAAAGGCTTTAGACCAGAGTGTTTTGGGGTGGCTGCAAGGGCTAAATCACCAGAGAAAATACTTGTATTGGTCACACTTTCTTTGGCGACCAAAGGAACTTGAGGTCAAGCTGTAACAGTTTGCTGAAGAGAAGAGATTGAGCTTGGGTCTTCTGGATCAGATGATCCAGGGGGAAAACACAACACTTTTTGACAAAGATATAGGATGTTGCAGAGCATTAAGAACATGTCATTTTCACCAAGCACTGTTCTGGTCAACAATCACTCTCTTTGGTGCTTGCTGAAGCAGAGAACAAAGAAATACATTTTGTGACTGTCCAACCAAGCAAAGGTTTTCAAAATCATACCTTCTCCTTGAACCTGCACTTCAGCCAGTTCAAGAGAACTGGTGTATGTGTCATCAAATCTGATTCTCACATATCTTCCTGATATTCCTGCTGGACAGGTATAAACTCTGGTTTCAGAAGCATTAAAACCTGCAGCATCATAGGCACATTGCTGGGCAGAACTTCCATCAGAAGAGTTGCTCACATCCAGGTGGATTTGCTGAAGTCTGCCCACTAAAACACAAAGTAAACCTCGGAATGTCCCAATGTGCCACAAAAGACACATGACTGAAAGTCAATTTTTTTTTATGGAAAAGCACTCTCTATGTATCATGAGGTTTTCCTAGAGGATAACACACACCCAAATCAGATCTTGAAGTGATTGCAATTTTCTCTATTTTGTACAGCCAATAAAGGTCCACTTGCCACCAAGCTCCAGTTTGCCAATCAGTGTGAGCATAGTTGTCTCCAGTCAAAAGATCTCCCCCCATATTGCCATCAATTGCATGTTTTGCTTCCATGAGGTAGTTGTCCCAAACTATTGTAGAAATCTGTGTTGCTGTTTTGTTTAGGGCAATATTAGGAGACAATATTTCTGAACCTGAAAACAAAACATTTTTTACAGTTCTCACATTTGAGTCTACATTCTTCTCAACAAGCTGATCAAGTCCTTGGGGTACAAAGAAGAACAATTATTGTTTTCACACAGATGACACAGTGCCAAAATTTTGATGTAAGGCCAGGAACAGACCGAACCATTTTATTGATGCTCTCCATTCGGTGTCATGATAAATTTGATGCCCGCGCATCAAAATTTTGACGCGCGCCTCAAAAATTCTGATGCCACCCTGCCTGTGTGAAAAGCCCCAATTGATGGTTGTCGACAACCAAACACAGGTGTTTCCTGGAATCACTGTAACTTGTGATACTGATCCAATTCAGAGATTCAACTGAAATAACATCATCATTCCCTCTCTGATCACGTGACCCACAGGTTCTTCCCACCCACTGTGTGAACACTTTGCAGTTGGCTTGCAAGTAAAGAGGCAAAACTCCCAATGTGTCATTGCTCACACCTACCTGTCACTGTTGTGAAAATGACAAAAAGAAGGAAGAGCAGACGGACTGACATTCTACTGGTTTCAAACCGCAATGAAAGCTCAAATGTGTCCCTCAGAAAGTCCAATCTTCATGTCAGGATGATTCGACAAAGGAACATGAAACAACGCTACAAAAGAAAACAATATTTTTTGACCCTTCAAGCACTTGCGCGTGACGTGTCAGAAGAGATACGTCTTGAGGATATTTTTGTGCTGTTTCCTTCACTCCGGTAACTCGCTGGCAGCTGGAACAGACAGGAGGATGGTCGCTGCCCTTTGAAAAGTGTGAGGACATGAGCAAGCTGCAGGTGCAGCATACATAATGCATGACAGGCCCAGGGTACCAGGGTGGCAGTCCATTGTGTGTGGGATGTGGGGCATGTCAGCCACATCATTGTTCACACATTTGAGTGATGCTTGCATTCAACAAAGTGATTATAAATTTATGTTGGTATGCAGCAGGCAGCTGCAGTCACTGAATGATTTAGACACCCAGTTCCAGTAGTATTTCTATTAGGACATTGATTCTTGCAAGTTTCACTCATTGATTGTGCATCTAAACTGTGCTCTCTTAAATTGCACTGGGGTTGACACTTGGCAAAGTGTGAAAGAAACTGATAGACTCACCTTTACCCTGCAGGCACCCAACAAGATGTCTGAAAAATTATGGCGCCTTTAGTCTTTGGAATTTTAATGTGTGCATGTAGCAGTCATTGGGACTCCTTTTTGATGTGAGAATCTGAAAAGTCTTCCCTGGTAACCCAGTGTTATATCTATTGAAAAAGAAATTCTTTACAAGATAACTCAGTGCCTAATCAAGACAAAGCCTTGATTCCTTTTCTTTTATGTTGTCTCAAATCTCAAAATATGAAACTTTCTGCCCTAGTATCTGTGGAAAAGCCAAATTCTGAAAAATTGTGATCATTCAATTGTTTCAGGTTCAACTGTTCATTTTCTTGAAGATGTTTGATTGTCTTCAAATCAAAGCGAGGTCCATGGACCTATTTTTATTTACTGCAGTTCGTTTACCTGTCAATCATGTGATTTTACGCCCACATGACTTTCTGCATTTTTGATGATTACTGCAGCAAAGAATCTCAAGTTGAGATTTGGTGTTTGGTTGCAAGTGTTGAATAATTTAATAGTTCAGTTTCAGTAGCATTTCTGTGAAGAAATTGATCAGGCAGGTTCTACTCATTGATTGTGTGTCTTAAGTGTGCACTCTCAAGTTTCCATTGTACTTTGGGAATGTTCAGGTTCAGCAACAACTTCTCCTTCTGTCAGCGCCTGGTTCTGAGATCATTATGGCGGGACACAATTCTTTCAACTTGATCCCAAGGAACTTGGCCCCTCTGGAAGACTGGGGGCCCACCCAAACAATTTACTCAACAGTTTTCATGAGAACAGTTGCAACCTACAAACTAATCTTTTCCTGTTTCTCTTGATGCCATTGTTTTGGTAAAATGTCCCAACCAAACAGGGAATGATGTCTTACCATTTTCTCTCAGTGTGTGTGGACTCACTTTCACAAAGGAATGCATCAGTTTCCTGGCGTTCGTGCTCGACCGGCATCAGTTTCCTGGCGTTCGTGCTCGACCGGTACCCGGCTGGCGCAAATCACCAAATAAAGAACACGAGCACAGATTATCATTTGATATAAATTCTCCTTGCAAATTGAAGGTGTTTTGTGTTGCTGATCTTTGTCTGTTTTTTTTCTGTTGAAGGTGTGGTGCCAAAGACCATGAATACAGTCATGCCAACCAAATCCTCCCACCATCAAAACAAATCAGAACCAACTGGACCTCCTCATCCTCAGAGATTCTGGATTTCACGGATGAGTGATTCTTGATGAGGAACATGGACTCACGTGGTCTTCAAGTTCAATGACACATGGTTGTTTAGAGGGCTGAAAATGTTTTATTTTGATGCCAATGTCAAGAAAACAACCACACGTCACCAATGTAAAACCACTTCAGTCATCCAGAACAAACCCTCAATGCACAGAAACATCCACTCCACCCCAAGATCAACCTCACAGGTTCTGGATTTCATGGATGGTGACTCTTGACAAAGACCATGACCTCAGTCATCCAGACCAAACCCTCCCACCCTCAAAACAGATACAAATTTGGTCAACCCTAGAATCCACTTCACGGATCATGCATTTCACGGATGAGTGAAACCGGATAAAGGCATGAATTCACTCAGCATGGCCATATCCCCCATCCTGAACCTTCTCCTTTCTTACAAATTCTGGATTATACCGATGGGTGATTCTGGATTGAGAGATGGACTCACTCATCCGGAGTGGGAGATAAGAACAGAATACAGCCTCAGAATCTGGAGTCTCATCACCAGACAGACGGAGACAGGGTGGGAGGGGCTGCAGGAGGGGCTGCAGTCACTTCACCACTGTTGCATGGTTGTGCGCCCTGTACCCATGGGCATACCTGGGGGTACCCGGTGACTACCACATCACACTCAATAACCTCTTCACAATGCTTCATTGCTCCATGCGTAGCACAAGCAATGAAGTCAAGTTATGGAGAGAGAACCTCAAGGTGACTTGTTTGTGAACATTCACCAGCCTGAACTATCAACAACAACTACAATCTCTCCCAAGCTGCTGTGGGGACAGTTTCTTGTACCCATGATACTCAGGTTACTCTGGCAGGTTCGAGCATGGGTGAAGTGTGCAGATTCACATGAAACACCACACTTGATGCGTCATGCCATCACAATTCATCCTCACCTACTGTTTCAATTCAAAGTTTGTGCAGGCTTCAGAGCTTTTGTGATCAAATACAACACAGAAAACAAAACCATGTCAATGCTCCCACATCCACATGCATTTATCTCCATGCTGAAGAACTGTTTTTGATGGTTTAAGAATCAAGCGGTTTTCATTTTGGTGATGTGCTGTTGCCTTTTTTGATGTCCCTGTCAAAATTCAACGTTGAACCCAATGGTGGAATTTTTGACATCAACCTAAAACATGACTGGGCATCACCCAATGTGAAAATGCCTTTTGTTATTGTTTCATTTGATGTTGGAAAAAGAAGAAAACAACAGACACTTGTACTTTTCCATCAGCTATGTGTGTGTAGAGGATGTGTGTGTGTGTAGAGGATGGGTGTGTATGAGGCACCTGATCCTTCAATCACACACAATCACTGCTAATGTGGTGAAGTTGAATGGGACCCAGACCTCCCGTTCAGAATAGGAACTGTACGGGGCAATGGAGAGTGGGCTGATCCAGGGGCTGGAGTGTGAGACACAGGGGAAGGGGTTTGGGGACCAGGCACTGGGATCCAGCCAGACCTTCTGAAAATGAGCTGTATGGGGCGGCAGGTGATGAGACTCAGGAAGGGGGCTGATCCAGAGAGCCTGACAGCTGGGAGGCTTTATTTGGTACTGGGTGTTAGGGGTTGTGCGGTATGGGCAGGAGGCTGTGGTCATAGGGGTGCATCTCTGGGTTGTGGGGCCTGAGGGTTGGGGACTCAGGGCTGGGAACTCAGAGTGGTGATGTTGAATTGGACCTGAATTTTGGGTCTGTATGGGATCTGTGCATGGGAATGGAGAGGGGGCTGCTTCAGTGGCCCAGTGTGATTGGAATATGGGGTGTGGGGCTTGGGGTTTGGGGACCCAGCCAGACCATCTGCACAGCATATGAGCCATACTGCAGGAGAGGAATGGGACTGGGGCTTGGGTGATCTCAGGGCCTCAGGGCATGGGCCTGGGGAATTGAACCCTGAGAGTTGGAGACTTTTGGTGGCAAAATTGAATCACACCCAAATGATCTGTTCAGAACAGGATTGGCATGTAGAAAGAATAAGGGCTGATCCAGAGGGGCTGAGGCTCTGGGTACAACTGGGGTTACATGCACCCCAGTGACAACACAGCTGGCACACAGAGTATGATTTGAAAGCCAGTGGTACTTTGGCACCCAGCTGGCTGGGGATGGAGACCTAGGGCTGGAGATATTGAAAATGAGGCCAATGTTGTTGGGGGATGGGTGTGAAGTGGTGACTTTTGGTACAAATCAGTCTTAAGAAATTGTATGGAGGACATTGTTTTGTAGATGTGTTTGCTTTTTATGTCTTGACAATTTTGGGTCAGAAATTGTGACTCTTATTGTCTGTAATTGTATGTCCATGATGCTGTCTCAACAGGGAGGTATTGATGGATTCTATGGTCTGAAGAGCTTGGTGTGGGCTCTGGCAGACTAGCAGGATGTGTGACATAATTTTTTTGATGTGAGTGAAATTTATCACTGGATGTACATCTGTGTCACTTGTGGTTTTAGTTCAAGCAAGTGTTGTTTTCCGTGTCAGAAATACAGGTTTCCTATTGTCCAAGCAAATTTGAAGAATTGCACAACTGCCAACATTGTAGTGAGAGTTTCTATGAAATTTGGGGTACTGGTGTAAGTCACTGTTAGTTGGAAACTTGTCACTTCTGTAGGATACTTCTCAGTTCTGTGAGAAACAGTTAGGATGACAAGTGGGAGGTGAATAATCAGTTTGTACCACAAAGATGTGTTTGGTTCATTTTCCCTCAGTTTGTGTCACATGAGCTCAGATTGCATCAGGTAGAAAGAGGCTCTCACCCTTCAAGTGAAGTGATTGGGGCCCATCACATCAAGCTGGTTGAGATGGATTTTATCTCCTAGAAATCCTTGTAAGCACCCTCCTATTCCAAAAATTCAGCTGCCCTGCACTCTCCTCACAAGGTGGTGCATAACAGAAAACAAGGCTGGGATGGTTCACACACATTGTGAATGGAATTTGTAAAATGCACACTTATCTTTCACCCCAGTAAAAACACACACTGCCAATATTTCTCAGAGCAAGCTTCAAAAACCAAATGTGCTGCATTCACAAGCCAGTTTCTCTCTTGGCACACACACATACACACACAAACAAGGATACATTACACTGGCTGCCTCAAGTGAACTGAGATGATATATTGCATTTGTTCCTTTACATGAGAACTTTGTTGTACACAGATACACACCAAGGCAATCAAGTGCAATTTTAGGGACTGTTTGTTGCTTTTTGCTACTTGTCATCTTCCAACAATTAAATGATGAAAGAGCTGAAGTTTGCTTTTTCAGCACAGAATTGACCAGTGTGTCTCTAATGTTGCCGCACAAAGGCTGAATTTGTGTGATTGTCAGTGTTTTTGTTGCTTTACGCACCATTTTCCAGTCTCTGTTTGCTGCTTCTGCTGGAGGAGAAACATGTAGCTAGGCATTGCTTCCAAACTGCTGCACCATGCCAAAAAGGTATTCATGCTACAATGAAGTCCACAAAATGATATGACTTGAATTGTTCACTTCCCATGAAGAAATATTTGTGATCAATGCTGGCCATGTGACATGCAAATGTGCCCAGAAAATGTACAAATAACGTGTGATAAAGAGGACTTGATGACAAGTCCATGCAAATTTTCCTGTGTACTTTGACCAGGTTCTGACATACATTCAAAGTTTCCTGTAATCCATGGAAACTGAGTCGATTTGCAGATAGCCATCCCTGTCTGGAAACAAATATTTGAATTTCCTGCAACCATTTTTATTATGTTTCTTTCCAATGCTTGATTTTGTATTCTTACCTGCATAGTGCGTTTGTCCCAGAGGGTGTCTGCTCCATACTTGTGAGTTCCTTGCTGCAAAACCTGTGGCTATCAAAATCTAATTTTCAGCTTGGTGCATGTCAATGCAGTGAATGAGTCCTGATTTTGGGAAAATGGAAGGAAATTTCAAAGACATTTGCAAAATAATTTTCTTTGCAGTATTGGGTGTGTATTGAGTGTTGTTGATTGAACTTTCCACAAAAAAGGACAGATTTGCCTTTTTTGATTGTCTTCCATGATCATTGTCAAAGTTATGCAAATGTGTGATCTGAACATTTATTCCAGTTTGCCACATACTCAAGTTGCCAGCCCTCTGTCACTGAGCCTTCTTCAGTTTTCTGTTGTGCAATATAGTTTTATTTGCTAATTGTTTCTCACCTATCTGTTTCAGTGGCAACCCTTGGGTCTGGCAGGGTATGGTATTCTCAGCTTCGGTCAAACCAGGAGCTCAGTTATCTTGAGAGACCTGAGTGTGGGGAGTCAGTGGAGCTGCCATGTCAAAACATAAATTTTTTTACTATCAAAGATATCTCAGGATGACATGGTAATAATTCAAAACAATATACCACTGAATGCTCACAATGTCAAGAACAGAATTCTGAAAGCGACAAAGACTTTTACTCTCAGAATTTTGAAAGGTATTCTGCTTGATGCTGGTGACAAAGAAATAACAACCACCAAAGAAGGCAGGATCACAAAACATCCAACAATAGAAAAGAACCTTGCACTCAATAAAAGCTTTCCTCAATTTGGCAACACATCTCATATTCAACCAGTTCTCCTCTTGTTCAGAGGAATGTGCCAGGCAAACTGTTCAATAACTATCAGAGACAGCACAGTTGAACATATCCATATGACTTTCACTGGCCTCTCTGTGAACATTTTGTCATCTTCCTTCTCCAATTCCTTCCTGGCTGTGAACAATGTTCTTACTGCTGAGAGGAGTCTGCAGGTTCAGAATTGCTTTTTTGCAGCACAGGTTGCAAACAGCTTTCAAAAGCAGAGCCCAAAATGCAAAGATCCTGACTCTGAGAAAACTCTTGATTTCTTCACATTTATCAGTGTGTCTGGCTGTTGGTCAACTGTCCGCATTCTAGCATCAGAGTTTTGGGGACACAATGAAATGAATCACTTCTTCCAAACCTGCAATTCAGACATTGAGTCTCTGTACTTCAGACAAATTTCAGCTTCATCCTTCCTCTCCGCCATTTCAATCTATTCAGACTCAACAGCAAATAAACTACAAGTTCATGACAGTTCATTCACAGACAACAGCAATTGTGTTGACTTTACACAAGGTCAGGTCTTCAACCTTTCTATTGTCAACTCTGTATTCGAAGCAACTGGCTGGTGGCATGAAAGGGATTGCAGCACTGCCATCAAGGGACAAGTTTGGGTGCTTTCCATTCAAAAAGGCCAATTCCAAAACAACACTTCTCAAAGTTCTTCCTGCTTTGGTTCAGCTCTGTCTCTTTCATCTGCTGATCATTGGTGCCAACAGAACCTGCCACATAACAAAACTGTCTCCAAAGTACCTGTAGTTAAAATAGGTGACACCTTCTTTGCAAACAACACAATCAAATTTTCGGAATATGCACTCACTGGTGTTTTCACAGAAGACAGATTAAAGGATCTTGAGGAACACTGGAATGATACTGTTTGTGGTACTGTTTGTCTGGTTGGAAAATTTGTGTTGGAAATTGCAAATTGCTCTTTTGTCAACAATAATGGAGATATTGCTGGGGGACTACTCATTGGAGACAGCAAATTGATAATGAAAGACTCTGTGTTCAAACATAACATGGCTCAGTTCTTTGGAGGAGCCATTTTCAGCTACAACAGTCAACTTGTCATCTCTGACTGCTTGTTTGAAGGGAATCAAGCTGTGAAGTTTGATGGAGGTGCCATTCTTGAGGTGGCTGGGAAATTCTCACTAATGAGGGTCAACAGATCACCGACAAACAGAGATCAACTGATTTCCTGTGATTTGTTACACAGCAACAATCTACACAAGAACAAAGGAAAGTGGCCTTCAGCAAATAATGTCAGAAGGATTGTCATCACATCCAGCTATTTCAAACAAAATGAGGCACACAAGGGTGGAGGTGGGATTATGCTAGTTGATCATTCATTGTCTAAGAACAACTTGCCACAACACAAAACCAGTCAGCAAAAATCAATCAAATTGGACAACATGAAATTTTTGGATCAGATGTACTCCATGAAACTGCAACATACCTTGTAAAATTCACCTCTGTCAGCTTCACCAAAAATGCAGCTTCATTCGGAGGAGGTATTGCTGTTGTTAGTTATTTATTGACCCTCAGTCCGAATGTTGCTTGTGTCATAAATGTTTCAAGTGTCAGTTTCACCAACAACACGGCTGAGCTGAGTGGAGGAGGTTTGTCTGTGTACAGCTACTCACTGAACATCACCACAGGAGCTGCCTACACTGTACAAGTCTCTCACACCAGTTTCACCAGCAACACAGCTCTGGAGATAGGAGGAGGTTTGCGTGTGTACAGCTACTCACCGAACATCACCACTAGAGCTGTTTACACCATACAAATCTCTCACACCAGTTTCACAAACAACAGAGCTGAGCAGGGAGGAGCAGTTAGGATCGGTGTGGATTCTCCCATTCTCAAGTTGCAGGGGCTGTTGGCTATTTGGATTGATAACTGCACATTTTCACAACACACAATTGGTTTCAGTGTCATGCGAATTGAGATTTACACTTCTGACCCAAACATCCAGAGGAACATTGAGCAAAACTATGAAATTTCATATGACAGACCGGGTATCATTTCTAATTCAGAAACAACAAAAAGTTTTGTTTCTGGTAACTGGACAGGTATTGCAGTGTTGTGTGATCAACTGACATTCACAAATAACAACATCCACCCACAGAACTCTGAAACCCACAAACTTTCTGGAATGATTCACCTAGTTTCTGAATATGCTGTCTACTTGATTGTTGTGAATTCTATCTTTGTCAACAATTCTGCTCTGTCTGGTGCAGCCATAACTGTTGAGCTGGAGAACTGCATTGGTTACTCCAAAGATGTAAATTATCCACTCTTTCACATCACAAACTCTTCATTCTCACACAACCAAAATTACACCATGCTCTTGAGTTCAAACCCAAAGTGTGCTTCCATTCAAGTTGTCATTGCCAACTCTTCTTTCACAAATAACACAAGTGAAGACTTTCGCTTTGGAGCTGAAGATATCTACAGCAATTTGAACACAGATATACTGGGTGTAAACATAGCAAAAGCAAAGCAAAATCAAGCTAGCATTTCCGCAACTGGTGCAACTGCACTAGAAGATGTGGTGCTTGTAATCCTTGCTCACCTTGATGAGTCTGTGATTAGTGTTGTGTCATTGGCTCAGTACTCCAAAGACAGCAGACTTCCATCATTGTTTGTTCAATGTCCAAAGCATTTTATGGCAACTGTCACCTTTGGTGCTCTCAATGCTGCTGGAATTTCACTGTTTACATTGTCTTGCACAGCATGCACTTCAGGGTACTATTCAGAAAGCTATTTAATTGACACTTTCATCACTGTTGATGAACACTACAATGAAACCGGACTGACTTGCCAAAACAAGAAAGCCACATCCTGGCCATACACTTTTCATTACAAATTTTGCTACACATCACTCACTGCACTTTGCCACCCTTGTCCATATGGAGCCAACTGCACTGCAAGCCTTCTGACCTTCTCTAATTATTGGGGTCAGCTGACAGATGCAGGTCAGTTGGAGGTGCTCAGATGCCCCACTGACTATTGCTGTGACCAGGCTCCTTGCTCAGGTCTTCAGCAGTGTGCACCTCATCATGGAGGCACCTTGTGTGGCCAGTGTGAAACAAACTACACTGAGGCTCTTCTTACCAATGAGTGCATTCCCAATGAACACTGCCATTCTACTGTTATTCTTGTAGTATTTCCATTTTCCCTGATTCTTTTCTCTATTGGCCTCATTCTGAAAGATGACATCAAAGGTATTTTTAGTAAGAAGGAGGAAGAGCCAGAAATTTGTATGATCCCACCATCACATGATTTGGCCAGGACCAAAGTGTTGCATGGTTTTATCACACTGCAGAAGCGAATTGATGGGAGCACAGCAGGCATAACAAAATACCTTCAAATCATCTTCTTCACCTTTCAGGATGCATCGATCATTCAGATTGATTTGGCAGTACTGGAATCAGAGTCATTTGCTGACAAATTGAGAAAACTGTGCTTTGCCATATCTCACTTGGCAGTTGAGGCACTAGACTGGGGATTTAAACTTTGTGGAGTGAAAGAATGGAGTCCTGTTCTGAAAGTTGTCTTTACAAACTTGCTTGGGCCTTCTGTTTTTTGTTTCTTTGCTTTTGTTTTCCTTTTTGCAAAACTACTTGGTTATCTCAAGCCATCCTGGAGGACTGGAATTCAAAATTTTCTTTTCCCTCGAATGGTCAGTGCAACAATTTCCTGTTTCTTGTTCTTTTTTCAGAAAATTTCCTCAACAGCATTGTCTCTTGTTCACTGTGTTACCCTGGGTGACCAAAGTATTCTGTTTCTTGATGGGACTGTCACCTGTTATCAAACTTGGCATGTTCCTGTGTGGCTCTTCATCATGTGTTGGGTTATGCCATTCTTCTTTGCACTGACAGTTACACCAGGAATTTTGGAAGCCAAGAGAATAAGTACAACGGAGCTTATACTTTGCATTGTTGTTCCAGTTCTTTCACTGCCATATCTGGCTGCCAAAGGCTTGATGAAGAAGTTGCAAATTCAGGCTGCAGGTGAGACAGAATCTGAGAAGAAAGTAGTTGACAGCTTACTGAAATCTTACAAAAATATTTACCTGCTAAATAGGTGGCCAATCTGTTGGACTGGCATCATCAAGGCCAGGAGGCTGATTTTGGTGTTTCTCTCTGTATTTATCAGTAATCTGGTGCTTCGCATCCTCTTGATTATTATTCTGACAATGGTGTCATTATTTCTCCATCTGAATGTTTCCCCTTATCAAGACAATTCTGCAAATGTCCTGTTCACAGTGTCACAAGTGTTCACTTTACTCCTGGCTGTTTGTAATGGTGTCAAGGCAGTCATGATCCAATACTTGGTTGACACCAATCAAGACAAAGCTACAACACATCTTGTTGATACAAGCATTAATGTTCTAACAGTTTTCCTCCCTGTATTTCTAGCAAGTGTACTTTCATTGGTCCTTGGTTTGCAGAAGGTTAAAAAGTGGGTTGAAAAAAAATGTCATTCAGAAAATGAACCTGATGAAGACCCAGTTGATGTGGAGGTTGATGTGGAGCTTGTGTCTTTCAGGAACATCCAGCCCAATGAAATCATATGAACTTTGCCACTATTCTTTATGACCTTTAGCATAATTTTCTTGCTGTTTTCCAGCTAGTTCTCTTCCAAGAAGTAAATATCTGATATCTGATGCTTCACATGAATTCAACAATTGGAAGAATTAGAAATTTGCACAAATTGGTGTTTCTCACAGGAATTGTCAGTTGTCTGTACGTGGTAAGTCACCTGGTGCAGAGAATATTGCACAGTAACATGTGAAACTTGTACAGCTGGAGGAAAACCAAAACAGTAATGTGCACACGAAATGGACCAAGCAAGCCCCCACCAGGATTCAAAACATGAGAACAACAGCTTATTTCCAAAACACAATGCAATTTTGAAATAAAAGTACCTTCTATCATATTCAGCGGTATGAAAATTGTCTCCACACATTTCCATCCCATTCATCACTACCAAAACCACAACAGTATTCTGAGTACTCCCTCAGCATGCAATCATGTGGAAGTGTTTCCCTGTGAGCCTGCCAGGCCCAGAGTGATGCACTGAGTACTCATGCAGTACAAGCATATGGCATACTGGTTGAACACCCATGTAGCCCCATTCCACATAGTCTTGCACTGTGGGACATTGGGATGACAAAGATGTTATTCGTGACACATCTTTCCTGTATCAGACCAGCTTCACACATGTAGGATATGTGTTGCTTCCCTTCAGGGAGTAAGCAGCCAGGAATGACACAGCCAGTGAGGCATTGCAACACAGTGCTCATTTAACACACACAGTGAGTGCAATGCTTGACTCTCCCAGACAAACAACAACAAGAGATCAAAGATAAACACACCCTCAAGATGAAACGAGAAGTTGGAACTTTGTGAGGAAAACATTGCATAGACTGTATATTTCAGTTTCTCTTGCAAAAAAATCTGCTGAACCTCCCAATTGATAGTCTGAGCTATTTCAGGCTGACGTACTAGTGAAGTAGCGGCGCGTGAAGTCCCCACTCAAGTTTGACAGGAAAATACGCATTCACTGCGGCATTGGGACAGAATGCTGCAGACAAGGCTCAAATCACCTGTGGTAGTGACAGTGCATGTGGTGTGCCACTAATTTCAGTCACGTGGTAATGTCATGTGGTGTGCCACCTGCTTCAGTCACACGGTGATGTCACGTGGCAATGTCATGAGCTCATAACGAAAACACACAAGAGAGGCCCTCATACGCATCAGGAGCCTGGCATCATTGATGGTCACGTTGCAGGCATCGGGTGCTGCCAACAGCTTGAATGTCCACAGTTTGGAATGTATGGAATGTACGAGGCCCGTCATTTAAGAAACCGTTTTTCCTCCGGGTGGACCCAAAGACCTCCATGGATTGTCCTGAAAAGTTTTGTATGCAATCTTGACTTGCATTGCTTCAATTGGATCAGCTATTTGTCAAATTAAATTTACTAGAAAGACTGAGCAATCCAACAAAAAACAATGTCATTTCACTTGTGACTGTTGATTGTGCACTGAATTGCAGTGAACTTAGCCTGTTGACCATCAACAGTCAACAGCCACACAAGGAAAATCAGTCAATTTTGGACTTGAAATGAAGTATGAAAGCAAAATTTAAAATATTTTATAATGTGCTTGCAAGTTGATGGGTGATTGTGCAATGTCCCTTTAGGGAAGAGCACTTAGCGGTCTGCCAAAATATTCTTTTGTGTATATGGCATCTGGGCCAAGATGTCCCATCCCATCCCCCCCCATTTTTAGAGATCTCAGCAACTGCTGAAGGTACAGACTTCATCTAGGGCTCATTGGAAAGGTCTTTGAATCCACATTTCAAATTTTGAAAAATGGAATCTCCATGGCAACTTCCCTAGCAACCAGATGCAAAACTCCCTAGCAACCAGATGCAAATGGCTAAATCTCAGGTTCTTTTTGTGATAGAGACATGATCTATGGCTCATATGA
>JAAUXT010046836.1_pt1 | contig 17853 bp, 18 predicted proteins | sample 7278171 | NCBI WGS metagenome assembly JAAUXT01 (sample SAMN14350112, study PRJNA611818) | marine sediment metagenome | isolation source: surface marine sediment (1.8m) | place: French Polynesia: Moorea | collected 2018-08
AATGTTACCACTCAAACCCCCATACAACAGACTACATTTCATCAATATACTTCTTTCACCAAATTTTTGTACTTTCTCAGATCTACAGAGCCATTTCTACATCCATACCCTATATTTTCCACATTTCTAAATTTGAACTTTTTGACCTGAAGAACCCCAAAATTCAAAGTTCCTGAAATCCTTCCTAGCACTTTATCCCCAACCTGAATTGAACTAAAAGAGCCCAAAAGATCTAATATTGATTCTCATTTTGACTATCAAACAGGTGTACACATACTTTTGGAAGACCCTGCCTGATTTGATTTTGCTTGTTCTGATTTCACTCACTTTTTCCAAAAGCTCACAAATCGGACCAAGCTCCTCAAATCACCAGCAAGGTGGAAACGTCAACTGACACTTTTGGCAGGAAGCAAACATGTAAAAAAGAATGGGGCAACTCCGCCTTGGACTTGAGAACTGACAAGTGAAACTGAGGAGCAGTTTGACAAAAGTGTGGTGTCTGTTTTCAGTCTGTCAACGGCAGCCTCAAGCAACTCCGATTCAATCTGTTTTACCACCGTCCCTATTCCATGCCCTCTCGACGCGTTCCATTCTGTATTGTCATCACGTTCGCACCTCTTCTCTCCACCACTGTTTTGCTGGTAATAAAACTAATTGGGAACTCCTTTTTGTTCAACAACTTTCGATAAACACAGAGTACAAGGCAATCACATCCACTCTGCCCAGAGCCAAGTAATCCTGGCAAAACACTGGAGACACGCGGCGCTCGATGCACCTCGCGTTGACATTCGGTTGTGCACACAGAGGAACAAGGAGGGTCGTTGCAGAAATTGCCAGAAACAAAGATAGCCAGTTCACTTTTGCGCCCAATCGGACATCAAGATCACGGATTTAGTGCCTTCCCAAAAACAACTTGAAGATTCAACAGGCCAGAAGTCGGTGACTTCACCCGGCACTTGTGACACTGCACGAAGCAAACAAAGCTTCAGAGGGGGGATGTTCGACTCGTGGTGCAAGCAATTCTCTTGTGGGCCTGTTTCCATTTCTGTTACTCAGCACCTGACACCTGACGTGGACTCTCCCGGCGAGTTTTCACACCAACGCGTGCACTCGTTCCTTCGTTTGTTGCGGCTTCTGATGGGCAGGACCTCTGCCCACCTTGTGATGCTGGTCTGCAGCCAACACCACAATAAGCTGACCTCGAGTCTGTTGAACCTCAGAGTCGAAGAAGTTTCATCCAAACTGACACGGTCCCTGCAGTCTGAGGCAGCATATAAATGTGACTTTGTCCCGGTTTGTCATCAAAGCGATGATCCTGGATGGACAGGAGTGCGGCCTTGTGTCAACAGAGTTGAATCACTTTATCACTGCCTTTGACTGCTGGCAAATTACCTGGCTGTGACGCTGCATTGATATTGTCAGACCCGATTAAAATAGGGAATATTCTCCAAAGTGCTCAGTCACACAGAGAGTGTGTTCCTTTTATGTGTCATGTGCTGCACATTGATGAATGGTTGTGGTGGATATTCGTCGGAAGAGCGACATTTCCAAAGCCCGAGTCTGGTACTGACGAAGCATTTTGACTGTGACATTTGGTGGTGGTGTTGATATGGAGCACAAAACAGGTTGTGTGGTCACTTTCTCTGACCACCTGACTTGCTGCATGTAGACGACAGTTCTGTCGGTGAACATGTTCGGGGAAATTGTCATAGCTGGACTGGAAGAACAAAACCACCTCAGACACTCTGCAGCTCAGCAAAAGCCCAAATCCTGCAAACACAGGCCAGAGGATTGATGGAGTGGCCACAAAATGCTGAAATCTGTTCAGTACCTTTCGTTGTTGTGTTGCTGCAGGTATTCCTTGATCAGCTCGAGGTATTCCTGGCTGAGAGAGCTGCGTCCGTTTCTGTGGAACCACAGCGGAGCCGACGCTTTGCCCACGCGGTGGAACCAGAGAGGAGGGGTGTGTGCGGCCGCGTCATCACCTGGAAACAAAAGAGGCACAATTGAAGCTTCATCAGTGGCAAAGCAACAACACACCTGACGTCGTGAAGACAAATCTGCCACTGTTTGACCCACGAGTCTCCTGACTCCTGATGCTTCCATGTCTGCAGAATGGAATCACGAAACACGCGTTGTTTTCGATGAGCTGTGTACATATGGAAGGAGGATACAATGCATCAATCACCCTGCAAAAGCGCTGACAAAGAAATTTTCTCCCCCTTCTGCAACCCTGCACCTTTTCAGGGGACCACAGAAAAGTTCCACACTGAGGCGAAAATTTACAGATGTATCTTCAAAGCACAGAAACCAGGAGGTGGAATGGGTTCTCAAGGCAAAAGAACAATAAACAAAATGAGGACAAATTTGCGAAGGTGGACAAGGTGGGAACTTGGAGGAAGACAGTGGCAAATTTCTGGAGAGAAGTCAATTTGGTTGGCGTCCTGTGGGCTTTGAACCGTGATTTCAGGTGTGAATTTCCACCTGTACGTTTGAAGGGAACACGGGTGCAGAGTTTGTTTCATCCGGAATACAAGTCAATACTCATCAACCAGACAGTCGATGCTATTTCCTTCAAGCGCCATAGGAGACAGATCGAATTTACCGAAAGAGATGCTGACAAAAGAACGTTGCCACCAAAATTCCGGGAAACAAAAGAAAAAATGATTGAATTTCACATCTCTCCAACCAAGTAGGAACTGTCGGTCCAGACACTGCCAATTCGCAGCACCTTCAACTGTGTCCAAAACAAACTGTTTGAAAGGTCTCCACAGAACGGTGTGTTCTGTCGGTTCTCTTTTTGCAACCAGAAAATCCAAGCAATGATGAAGGACAGCTCAAGAGCAAAGTTGGAAAATTGGGCCTGTGGTCCATTGTACGCGTGGACTCTACGAGTACTACCTCTCCGATTGTCTCCGATCAACACAAATGTGGCAGTCTTCCTGGATTTCTGGCACTTCGTCACAACGCAGTTGTGTTGTTCCCAAGAAACCCTTTTTCGTTTTCCAAGCAATTGAAAATTCATCAAAATTCAAGACAAGAAAGAAGAATTGAAACTGCCTTGACATTCTTGAACGGATGTGCGTTCTTAATTTAATTAAGCAAAGTATTGGAAAGTCCCGAGATGCACAGTGACAAAGAAATGAATCCAGCTGCGACGGTTTGCACTTATCTGCCGTCTGTATGAAAAAATTTGTGAAATCTCTGCTTAGTTGTCCTCAAAATATATTTTTCTTTCTTGTCCCGTGGCCGAAGACCCACCTTACACTGTGGGTGTACATGCACGAACTTTCCACGCACATGGAAGGATCAACATGCTCGCACACATCCACGCTGAACACATTGACCAAAAATGTCTGCGTTGATCTTTACGTGGTGGAACTGTGGAAAGTCTTGCAGTTCGAAACAAGAAGCAGTGCTCAAGGCAACTGCAGTGCGAAGTCCCTTGCAGCATCGGTAATGTTGTCAATTCTTCCTTGTTCATCAATTCTTCCTGGTCGTCCTTGTCCTCCACCAGTCATGCTGTCTTTGGGGGGTGGGGGGTCTGGCCATGGGGGTCTGGCTGCAGGGGGGGTCTGGCTGCAGGGGAGGTCTGGCCAGGGGGAGGGGGGTCCCACAGGGGGGAGGGGGGGTCCCAGGGGGGAGGGGGCAGGGGACATTTTGGTCCAGCTGCCATATACTGCATTACCACATGGTGCTTCGCCCTAAAGGGACTTCGCACAATAAGGACCAAAATGTCGTTGCAGCCTTTTTTCTTTTCTCTCCTCTCCCACAGAACTTTCGAAAGGTGAATTTTTTCGATTCAGCAAATTTATGAAGAATACGAGGAACCACCCAATTTTACCTTCCCCACAAGGGCCACAAAATGACACACAAAATTTGAACGACGTCATGACTCTTGTGGGGAAGGAAGTAGGAGTGGTGGACAGACCGTAGTGCACGAAAAACACAAGGTATTCGACAACAAAGGACTGTCATTACATATGCAGAAAACATCAAATGTGCAGAGAAAGGCCCCAGTATTAAAAGTTCATGTGGGTGTCAAGCGGAAATCTGTCTGCTCGTGTCTTCGGCCAAAAGACTGACGTGGCCTGAAGACGGAGTGCGCAAAGCCATTGTTTTGAACGTCCAACAAGTTCTTCTTGACTAATCTCCCACCGTCAGTGCTCTTCATGCGCTTCCATGTGCCGAATATTTATGAGGCTGGCAGAAACAAATAATTGATTTCAACCGAACTGAGATTTGAACCTTGGAATTTTCAATTGCTTTCAAGAATGGTGCTTCAGCCATCGGATCACGGAGGTAGAAAACAGTATCTTAACATTGTTCTTTTGGCCAGAGAATTTGGGCAATTGCAGCCTATACAAGCCAAGCCCTTGCTGCCAAGAGAAGCTTATGTCTGAGAAAAGGTCAGACTCACACCTGGCAGTAGGAGAAATTGAATCTCTCTGACGAGGCGACATTTCTGAAAGTACAAGAAGAATCAGAAGAGCGGAAGGGTAAAAGCGTAAGAATGTGAATCTCGCTGGTGAACATAGACAGTCAATGACAAGTGAAGACAACCTCTAATTGTCCTGATGGGATCGTTTGCCAGGTCTGGCACAAGTGGAGTCAGATCAAGTTTGATTCAAGCCAGGAAACGCCCGGAAACAGGGAACAAAAAAAAATGATCAAGCTGATGAAAGTTGTGTAAAAATCTCTTGACGACCTGAGGTCCTGTGAAGAGGAATAGAAGATCAAACCTTCATAGAACACTGGACATTTTCTGTATCAAGAACTTCTGGTGACTCTAACACTGACCTTTTAAAGCAAAACCAACGCACTGATGTTTTGGCCCGACCTTTCCCACAAATCTGTTCCTTTCACAGGGATCACCTCGACCATTGACTTTCTGCAGACTGCCAATTGATTCGCAGGCAACTTCATGCGAAGTCATTCATGCAGAGCTTGTTGACACATAAATACATAAATTGTACGACTCAGTAATCCAAAACAAGCATGGAATGAGAACAAACAGAAAAATTACTTCTGCTTTCAAAGACTTTGAATGCATTTGTATGCCGTTTGCTACAATTGTTTTTGGTGATTTGCGCCTGGTTTCTGAAGTAGCGCAAAGCACATAAGGCATCGAGGACAAGATTCTGTGGACAACACTTTTTCAATGAAAATGGGGCTCGATTTTGTTCATATTTGGTTGAAAGATTTTGGCTTGGTGTAGCATTGTGTGGCAGGAAGGATTTTGTTCAAATCACTGTATAAAAGAATATTGTGTTCGAGTGGGCAATAATATGTCAAGACTCTGGGTGCAAATCACGCGACCTCACTGGAGGTATTTTTTCCCTTTTCTGTTCTGACGGTGCCGTCGCAACATTCAACGTTGTCCTGTACCCATGTAGTATCCAGAGGGTCCAGTGGGTCCAGCGGGACCCGACAAAAAAGTTGCCCATGCATTGAGGACGGGCAAAATTTGGCCAGTTTTGAAGGTAAGGCTCGCGAGAGAGAAGTCCGGTTTGCCGCCAGTCCGATCCTGGATCCCAAATAGGGTCGTGAAAACAACGACGCAAAAAACAAGACTTGTCAACCCAACGCGATTCAGCACAGACAAACGAACGAGACACAAAACCACATCACATTCCGTCAAAGCCAAAAACAAACGTTGACCACGTCTGGACCAAAACAATAAATAATGATTTTGCCAGACATTGAAAAGAGATCCCTACCTACAAAAAATCTTGGCAAGTTCTTTTTGAACATTTCCATTTGAGGAAGGCGATGACGGGACCGAGCCCTGGTCAAGTCTGAAAGCATAAATATCACTGAATAGACCTGGCAGTTGTGTGATAAAATTGGGCTGATCCAGCCTTTTTTCAAAGAGTTAAAAATGAATGCCTCACTGGACGTCATCTTCCCTCCTCGGGCAAAGTTTTTGTGTGGAGGAACAAGGATCAAGCCATTTATTCCGCCACATGTAGCTGAATTAAGAACCAGACAGACGGAGGTCTCGGAGGATGTGTGTTTATCGAACATCAAAAAAGTTACGGGCGGTCGTCCGACGCAGCCCAGGTCCGCGAGGCGTTGGCGACAGCTGCGAGAGCGATGCTGAGAGAACCAGGCACCCGACGCCACATGGACAGAACGCCATTTCACACAAATGAAGAGGAAATTTTTGAAAAACTCATTTGAAACACGAAATTGGTTTCTGAAACAATGAACGTCCAATTACGCGCCGCAGCAAAAATCCATGAGAGGCAAGTGCAAAGGTCACTTCTCTGTGTATCATTTAGATGCGCCGTTCAAATGGTGTGAATGTCTGAGAGTTCACAAGAGTCCCTCGGCGATGTTGATTTATTAATGTCATCCACAATATGCAGCGCTCACTTCTCCTAGCAATGCATCTGCGCCTCGAGTTGGTTGACGAAGACTCAAGAACCAGAACACAATGCAAGGCTGTCTCTTTGTTTCTGGAAAGCCAGGATCACAGAGTACAAGAGTTATCCTACTTCATTGAAGAAAGCACAAACGTGAGTCTCGAATTGGTTTGAACTAGCATGAAACAGATCGATCTCTACGAAAGCATCAGAATTTCGGAGCCTTTGTACGAGCATTCGCCGCCATTGCCCGTCTGCTCTTGTCTCACACAGTTGCTCAAGGATGTGCAGTGCTGCACGAAGTTTCACCCGATCAGTATCCTCGGGATCAATATGTTTGACTTCAAATTTGCCACTTCTGTCCTCCGTTGCTGAAGCAGAAACGCTTCCAGAATGGCGAAGAAAAACTGCCAAAAAATAGTTGACAGAAAAGTGAAAGGCAAAGAATGTGGTCAACCACCAAGGACCCAACAACCAGGTGAGGTGGTTGAAAAGACGACGGAGACATCAACACGGTGGAGAAACAGCTCCCGATCGTGGCTGCTCTCATTACTCCATCTTGTGTTCGCTTGAGTTGGCGCCAATGTCGAGATGCCCCGAGACTACATTTCGCAGATCCAGGGTTGATGCTCGAGCCCCACAAACCTGGGAAAAAATTACAAAAACAGTGCGCAATGGGGAGTGGACCCGTGGGTGCTCCCAGGGTATGCGCTGGAGACTTTGACAACCCATTTAAATCTCGACGGCGGGCGCATAACCTGTGAGAAATCCTGCACTCATCTCAGTCGAGATGTTCTATTCTTTCAATCTCAGGCCAGCAGCAGGTTGTGCGATCCAGACTTTTGTGCTTTGTTCTAGTTTTAGCCGTAGTGCGTTCTTTTACGTAGAGTATACAAGTGATTTTGTTTGACACTCGCTTGGTTCAGGTCTTTTTGTTTGTTGTTTTTTAAAATGTGGAGCTCCACAAAAATCAGCGAACATGGTATTGTTTGCAGCACGTTGTTGGTTGAGGTCTGAGTGCTCACACCCACTGAAGTCTATGCACTACGTTCAGCCACTGCAATGCTCCGTTTGGTCACAAAGACAAACAGCTCCCTGCCTGCAAATATTTTCGCAACCAGGAGGAATGATGGCCATTCAGGACTTCGCAAAGCGGGCATCTTGGTCATGCACACAAAATAGACACTCGAGGGTCCAGCAAAATCGGAACGAAGATCAGGGGCCCAAACCTTCGGGAGGTTGACAGAAACAAGTAAATTGAGATGCGACATCTGGTACAGTCAATTGTTTCTTCACGCGTTACAGATCAGGTTTCACTGGCTCCCAACCTCGATCTGCTTGGGGTACAATTGAGTCTTCGTCTTCTGAACAAAGCAATTTGGGGGCAGTGATGGTGGTCTCAGTTGAGTGGGGGACATCACCAAACCTGCACAACCACATGAATAGAAAGAACCTGGTGTGAGAATAGTACCTTCTTATTTGAAGCTCACTCATCCACAAGAGAGGATCCAAGGACACTGTTGGTTTTGAGATTTAATTTAAAACGGGTCAGCAACACAAGAAGTGTCTTTGTCTTCATTCCTTTGTTGCATTATCCTTTAATTTTTGCCACAGCTTATTTTCTGCGGAATAATCCGAAAAGAAACAAGTCTTCGAGTTCTTGAGTTCTGTGCGTTGAATGCTCGACTTCCGAGCCACAGGCTCTTGTTGTTCCATCGCGAATGCTGACAGAAAAAAATCACTGCCCACGGAATCTGGATGTGGAATTTTCTTGCTTGTTTCGCGAGGGAAAAAAACAATCGCAGCTCCAAACGAGCACTTTCTGAATGACAGGAAAATTGTCAAACCAAACAACATGTGAACAACATCATGGACCTTCTGACCAAAATTTGCCGGATTTTTAGGGTGGAAGTCGCTTGTGTTCGGGACCAGCTTGGTGCAAGGTGACAACAGTGTCCTTTCGGGACTCCACCGCACATAAACATAAATTCCATCTGCATGGTTCCGGGTGCTCGCACAAAGACTGATAAAGCACGAAGTCAAAACAGGGAAAATGGCTCCAACAATTGGCTTGCATCCATTGATGTGATGCACCAAGTTATGGAAGCCATTTTCGATTGTTCACACTCGTTTTGACTGATTGGAAGCTTTATTTCCTCAAAGTTCTCTTGCTGGAGCCTTTTGACTTCAAGCGAGAAAGCAGCTTCCCCCTTGTTCTGCTTCAGGACAACACTTCAGTCACCAAGTTCTGCTGTGCCATTTTTTTGAAAAGTGTGAACTGACTTCCAAGCTCTGGCGTGGGCGTGGAATGAAACCGGACAACGCACGACATTTTGCACTGGTGTACACGTGGTCCTGCTCTGGTCAAACAAAGATGTAATTTTGACCAATTCGTCATTCTTCCCTTTTGAAACACGACGTGTTGCCAATCACGTCACTTGGGGTCACTTGATGTCGGCTTTCACATGTGCTCGTATTACAGTGCTCACACATCAAACTTCACAATTGGGTGCGACCTTGACCAAGTGAGTCTGTCGTACGAGTGCACATTCCTTGTGAACACTGCTATTGATGCTCTTGTCAGTTGTGAGGTGCAAGACCAGATGTCCAGACAAAGCATTGCTTCACATGAATCCCTCCGCTGGGAGTCTCGAACATGTCACCCATGTCTGTTGGGCCTCTGACAGGCATCAAGCACGGTCAAGCAGGATTCGAAAATGGATGTCTACCGCCAATAGTTTGCCACTCGCATTGTGTCTTTTCTTTTCGCTGAAGATACACCGTGCCGTGTGCACATTGTAGCTCTGGGACTTCCTGCTACGCTTCTGGCGAAAGGTATGACCACCACATGCTGTTGAATTGTTGTTGTGTTGTGAAACACACTGCACAACTAGCTCCCACTCTTGTTGGAGAACATCTGCCTTTTATGCTGTGAAAAACTTGGGGGGTGGACTCTTCTTGCCACATTTCTGACCTGCAAACTGGACAGCACCGTTACGTCAAACAACAAAGTTCAATCAAGTGCAGGGAAGTCTCAGAGAAACTCCTGCAAAAGTGTTTTGCAGGTTGCAGAAAAGAAGTCACTTCATGGATTGTGGAGGAAATCTTGGAAAACTGTCCTGGTGAGCCGATTTCCTGCCTGGAACCAAGGGGACGCGCAACAGGTTTGGCTTTTACCCTTTCAAATCAAGTAGGCACAATGTCTTACTGGAAAACAGAAAAAGTCTCGAAGGTGCGTGAAAAAATTCCAAGTTGATTTCAGATCGCAATGCGGGATTCGCTCGAGAGCACAATGTCCAGTGCGTTTTTCGCCTTCTCATTGCAGAAGTTTGCAAGATGTGCAAACCCTGCGCTTGAAATGTGTTTTTGAGCGTCTAAATTTCTGTTTGAGCGTGTTTGTCAATGAAAAAACATTAGTGGAACAATTTAAAACACAGGAACCGTGGGAAGGAGGCAGCAAATTGGGGTGTGGCCGATCTCAAAGGAGGAAATAAAAACACAAGATGTCAATGCGCTTCAATGTTTCTGTGAAGTCTGCACATGAAGACCAACAAAAACACTCAAGACAAAGAAAAAGTCAATTTACAATTGTTCAAAAATGTTTGAGATTTGTTTTTGTTCCTGGAGACAAATGGAAAAGACAACAAACGAATGATTTTTGGTCGTGCGTGGTCTCAGACTTGACAACGTTGCCCAAGGATGGCAGTGCCAATTTTCTCACAGTCTTCCTGCAGCCATGACACAAGAAGCCCCCAGTTGAGCTCATGAATGCAGCGCGTGTGTGAAAGTTTTTGATCTCACAAACCCCAACAGAACGACACCTATTCGTATCTGCTTCAGGGAAGAAATCCTCAAAATTTGTTACCTTCTTCGCCAAATTCGCCGCTTCGCGCCATCCGACTGAACCAAAGCGGCGCGGGGACGCTCTTGCCGTTGCGGTGGAACCACATCGGGGCCGCCTTGCCTCTGCGCTGCTCCTCCTTCACCTCAAGTCCGGCGTCGTCCTGGAACAGCGGGTCGTACTCTTCTTCGCCGACGCTTCGCCTCATTCTCGGGAAGGCACTCACGTAAGCGGCGAGGCATATCACACATGCCACCAAGAACACCAGGGTCTTCGACGAAGCCAAACCCAGGGACCTGCTACTGGACACCATTGCTTTTTCAAGATGTTACTTTCTTGCGCGTTCCGCTGGGCTTATCTCGTTTCGTATGCTTCTCGTGCTTCCCGACTGAGTTTTTCTTCCCCAAAGGTGGTTTTATCTACGCGGTTAGTCCAATAGCAAGTGCGAACGTGGGCAATTTCGTGCACCCACACACTTTTGTGAAGCTTTGAACAGTGACGCATTTTCTGTGCAGCTGCTCATTCGTGGCAGAATTACGTCGCGTCGAAGCTGTTTTGCCTGAAGACAAACCACTTGAGGGGAATAACACAAACCTGTGAGCATTCGTGAGACAAAATGCCACCCCTTGACACACCTCATGGTACCCAACAAAATTTGAGACCACAGCCTCATTCCCAAACCACGCTTCGAAGTTTGAAAGTGTCCCCGATATGTCTGATGCATGCCTTCTGTGTTGGAGTAACTTCAGGCAACCGCGTTAAATTCCAGGTTCTTCCGAAGGAATGCTTCGAATCCTTTGTGCACCACACTGTTGAACTTCATTCTTCTGCCACTGATTGCCCATAAGCAAAGAGAAGTCAGAGATCTACGATCAGCTTCAATGTCTTTCAAGTTGATCTGAAACATCCGGTTTCCAACAGTTCGTGGTCCGACGTTGATATCTAAATTCTGGCTTGTTAACAAAGGAATCAAACTGACGACATTTTGAAGCGCAATCAGAATTTTTTGGGTCAATGTTTTGGTCCACTGTGGGCAAAGTGAAACACGTTTTTGTGTGCAGAGTGACCCCGTCCGGAGTGACCTTTTGTTCATCAACACAACCAACATTTGACGTCTGGATCTTGGTCCATGCCTGTGTGCGTGTGTGTAAGATCACTTCTGATTGAAGTCATTCTGCTGAGTTCTGTTTCTCACAAGATTATTTTGCTGCAAGAGCACTTGGACTGGCTGATGTATGATGACCAGTTGATGCTTGGGTGGACTGGGTAAGCGGTGAATAACCCAGCGAACATTGACCAGCGTGCATCAGCTGGTCAATGCCGGCACATGTGTCAATCAACAGCTCTGGATATTGGATTGTCTGCTCGCGTTGACTGGTCAAGGACTGCCAAAGCACTTAGCCCCAATAACGTTTTTGCATATCTGTGCACACGCATGAAAAAGAGATTGCACACCTCTGCGGCCTGGATGAAGGTAGGATGCAGCTGTCTTTTAGGAACAAGAAAACTTCTGCAATCCAGTTGCAAAAGAGCGTCAGCTGATGGGCTGAAACTTTTCTGAAACCAACGAGAACCTGTTTCGTCACGTGCACGTTTTCGTTTTCTGAATTGCACGTTAGTTATTCCGCAAAATTGTTGTGGCCACTGGTTGGTGTTGACGGTCGCCAGTTTGGAAAGCATCGTTGCGCAAGTTTCACAAATTGAGTGAGCCAAAACAAGGATGCTGACCAACGCATGGGCATCCCATACCGCACATGCCCACTCACTGCAGTGCAGTTTCACCTGGTTAAGAAAGCTGACATGGTTGCACTTCAGCAGAGTCCAGCTGGTGGAGATGCCGCGGGGCAGTCCGACCAATGGCTGATTGCGACGTGGAGGGTCAGGTTGCGTGCTCGATTCCTATCACAGTTCTTTGTCACTAATATCAGGAAACTCAGGGAAAAGCTTCCACTCTCTGACGAAGTCGTTTCATATGAAGAACTCATTAGGGAAATTACACTTGCACACAGCAGTGCGAATGGTGAAAATTGTTTTCTTTCTGGTTTGCGCGAAACGTGGAGAATGCGCAAACATGAAAAAGAGCACAAAGGAACCTTGTTTGAAATTTCAATCATATGAGCTTTGACACCTTGTGAGCTCCGCCTGCTGTCGCAGGAATATTGTTGCACAAAAAGAAAGTTTGAATGAAAGAACCCAAAAACAACCATCTTCAAAATTGTAAAAGCTCAGATTTTCGAGTTCACTTGCACACAGAATCCACAAGTGGAGATGTGTCATCCGCGCAGCGCGAACACAAGTGGATTTCCTTGCGGAGTTTTGATGGTGCAGTGGATCTAGTTTAAAAATCCAGACACTCACAAAAGAACACGTGCGCACCAGTTTGCGCCGGTCTCAGAGAAAACGGCAGTTGAGCCAGAAAATACCAACTTGGGAGACTGTTCTTGGGTTGTGCGACGTTCAAAGTCTGCATGCTTGAACGAAAAATAACGCCTTGTTCCTTTTTTGTGGATCACACCTTGCAGCTTTGATCCAGTAAGGAAAGCGGAACAAACGGCAACTGGTCCCGCAGAGCTATTCCGCCCCCTGTTTGTTTTTGGGATGCACAAATGTAACTTTAGTTTGCTTCTGAAGCGTACTGAATCGGAAGTGATCGATCAGAGTGACGTGCGCGTATTTACCTGCCGTGATGCTGAAATGGCAGTAATTTGCACAGGCAACATGCTGAGCGCAGTTGACAGTGGCAACACTTTCTCTTTTGTGGCTCCAGTGGTCTGTCTTCTGATGCTGCAGGCCATGGCAGTCGTCGCACGGAATGAATTTGGAGTGGACAAGTTAATCATTCATGTACTCTGCCTCCTGTGAGCATTTTTATTTCCTGAAAGGAAGGTGCAATGTGCAGAATGTTTTCGATGGTTTTCACCTAAAATCAAACGTATTGATTTGTGCAGCCTCCGCATTCCATTGCGACAACAATGAGAATGGACTCAAACACGTTTTTGTTTGCAAGGTGGGGACACGCAAGTTTTCTCTTTTTTTTGGTGTTTCTACACACGCCTCTACACACTGCTGTTCGTCATACTGATCAAGAGTACGTACATGCCATTTTGTGTCCAGAGGCGCAATTCCAAGAAACAATTTCCTGATGCAACTTTCTCAGTACACCTCTTCCAGTCTTGTGAGTACTCTGACTTACTCTTTTGTCTTTTCTCAGAACCATCGATTTGCTGGAAACAGGGGAACACGATTGGATGTTCAGAACGATCGGTGTGTTCTCGGTGCGCGGTTAGTGCTCGTCCCTCTGTTCAGTCGAGAACACTTTTGTGCCTGTACGTACGATCAAACTGAGATCTCAAACTGAGATTTAACTTCAGCCACAGTTCCAGTTTCGCTGGGGTGAGAATTTTATTGCTCCCACAAAGCCAAAACCACTGTCGTTGTCTTGTTTGTGTCCACCAACACAGATCAAAAGCTTTTGCAGCCCCACAACTGCCTGTCTTGTCTTACTTGAACGCCACTTGCCCCCATATCAATTTTGAGTCCGCAAAAAGTCCAAACTTAAACGTATTTGCTCAAGTTGAATTTCTGTTGCTTCGTAAAATTATTTATCGTCACATCTGATATTTCAGTCACCTGTACGGCAACAAAACAGGCTTCTTCGCTCAAATGGAAATGTTTTACATTTGCAACAGAATGAAAAGGAGAAATTGGTCGACGAAAGGGACTTTCTGCCTCGCGCGCTGTTTCCTGCAGCCTTAATGGAGTTAATGGCTTATTCCACAGCCGGCCTTTCGAACTCGGAACAGGTTCTGCACCGTTTCGTGTCTTTGGTGTGTCTTTGGTGTGCAACTGTACGCCGGTGCTATTTGCCACTTTTCGTCAGAACATAACTTATTTCCAGCTCCTTTGTTGCGCACTTTGCTGGTGAAAATGACAACCAACCTGCAGCGCTCGTACAAAAATGTCGATGAACACGAACTGAGCAAATTTAGGTTTTGTGCCACTTCAAGAGATTCGAGTTTCAAGATTGTTGTTGGTCGAGGAGTTTCATTTTCATCTTCGAGCACGACGAAAAACAAAGAAAGACGCACGCCAAGGCACTGGACGTTGTGATAAATTTGTGCGACGCCGAACATGTGAACCATTTCTACAAAAAGAACACCAAACAATTCGGTGTGGGTAATACTCCAAATCCTCCATGACCATTTTGAAATTTGCCGGTTTACTCTAATTTCACAAATGGTCAAAATGCGACCAGGAAACATTTCTCAAACTGTCCACACGTGCAAAATTCGAGAACAAGCACTGTAACGACAACACTCCTCAGTTGATCGAGCCAGCTGCAACACTTTCGCATTCATAGTCGGTTCATGTGCTTCCCTTTGCGGGAAACACGATGACATTTCATGTCAGTTGAACACACATACTTTACAGCTTCTTTTGGCACTCGAGAATCAACGGACACTGAGTCTCATTGTCACAGGTTTGGGTGTCAGCCCACAAAGCCCACTACGAAATTTCAATTCGCCGCAGTGACAAATCACGAAATCTGATTCTGACTTGCGCTCGTGAGACCTTCACGTGTCGAATTGTCTTCCATTAGGTTGACACAAAGCCCGGTGGTTCTGAAATCAGGACAAGTTGTCTGAAGTGCCAATCAACTTTGTTTTGCTGGTCAAGAAACAACATTCACTGGACGGACATGTCTGCAGTTGATCTTTGAGAGCACGAATCCAAGCTGTTCAGGAGCTGAGGTGTGTCTGGATGACCGACAAATTCAAGTTCTGTGATGAAAGCCCGGCAGAAACAACGCAAGGTACTCAAACTCATTGTCCTTGGTGGTACTACGCCCATGATGTGTGAAGAACAATTGCCATTTGTGCCAAGGCAACAGTGCAGTGGCGCGTCGTGTGGTACAGGTGATTGAAGCGGAGGCCAACAGGATCCCGCCGATCACACATTGTGGTCCTGGGGACGACGAGCCTTTTCCAATGTTTCCGCGATTAGAGAAACCAGGGGTTTCTTGTGACTGAGTCCTTCCTTTGATCAGTGTGGGAATCGGAATGGGAAACTGCGTTCACTGTTGACCGTGGGTGAACGGACCAGCTTGGAGCACACGCACCACAAGAGACAGTGGTTTTGTTTTGCAAATCTGATTGTTGCTTCAAAACCTCCTTGGGTCTTTCTGGATGAGACCAGAGACGAGATTGGTGATTGAACGTCTGCGACTCATCGTCGTGAGTGTTGTTCTCTGCAGCAGATCGGGTTGTTGACACGGTTTGCGAATTGATCTCGTGTCATTTTAATGAGACAACTGATCGTTTCTTCTTCTGAAGAGTTTGAGCACGCATTTGGAGCTCGAAGAAAACTCTGTCCTTGTCAAAACGCTGTTCATGTCTTGCAGTTGCATTCTGAATGCGCCTTTGTTGCCTATTTGACATTGGTACGTACCAAAAACGATGAGTTTGGGGCATTTTGCTGCCTTGTTCAAGCTGTGATGCGTACACCCAAAACTCATCGCAACTGATACTGCTTCAGTCCTCCCATCGCACCCCTATAGCAGCTGCCAAGGAACGCGAAGCCTGTTTCTTCCGACCAACTCACAACAGCTTCACCTGTACAGATCCCCGATGTCGAAAAGTCGCCTCAACTTGAAATGACGTCAATGTGGCCATTGAATTCAAAGCCATTCTGAAATTTATGTCGCACATAGCACGGAAAGCAACCACCAGTGTCCTGGACATTACCGTGTGATTGCGGGTATCGAAAAGGAAAGTAACTGAAGCTGACAGGCCTCACGCAGATCCCAGTTTCGAATCATGCCGCTCGGCTGCGTCCAATGCTGTAGCTTTCAAATATGGTTTCGTAAGCGCACCGATGCTTCCAAATTTGGAACGTTTTCCTTGTCGTTTATCTGTTCATCTCTATACATTAATAATTCTTTCGGGGGATGCTTTGTTCCTGTGTAATGGTGCGTGATGAATGTGAATTTTCACAATCCATTGTAAAACCTCACTTCACTCGTACTCGGTGATCACTCAAGCATGTGATTGAAGAAGACATTAAAAATGTGTAAGCCATTTCAAATGAGCCAAAGATTTGCAAAAAAAAACTGACACAACAAGTACGAGTTCCAGGACAAACGAAGGCTGTCTTATCCCCAGAACAAACCAATTGCAACTGTCCATTCAAGGCTTACTCTTGGTTTCACGTTGACTTGCTTGGAAGAGCACAGGTCGGTGCAGTGCAGCGGAATTCAGCCCTGATCACCATGGCCAGTTAGAGCCTTGTTTAACATTCAGAATGGTCAGAGCATCTCCAGTCATAAATCCTACTTAGTGTAGCCATGGCCGTGTCACTTTGTGCTCAGTTGAGTCAGTAATGAATTGATCTTATTGATTTAGTATTGACCCAAGAACTGATATGATCAGTCACTGGGGATTTGCAAACAATTTTCACGCTAGTAACTGGATTTTCATGGAGGATGTGGTGCCTCGGATTCGCTATCAGATGTGATCTGCATCAGAAATCTCGGATATTGGACAACGGTGTTCTCCAAATTGAAACCCAAGATCTGGTCGTTGCGTGCGTACAGAAAGACCAATGCTCGAAACAGAGATCCTTGGTGAGAACATTTGAGGAAGAAATCAAGACAGACTGTTGTTCTGTTCTGCCAACTTTTACGGTTTTGTTCGAACATTGACTCAAAGCCAAGAAGACTCTGTGAGTATGTCCTTTTTGAAATTCAGTGGCTTTACTAGGACAGCCTGACGGAACGGCAGATCCACACAGATCTGCAACAGCAACCTGCCCGGTTGACAAATTAGTCTCACACAATTGTGAGTGGAATAACTTCATTACAAGACTGGATTAAAGGTAATCCGTATCATTATACCTCCGTCGATAAATCATAAAATGCCATGAATTCACTGAAGAGAATTATTGATTTGTTGTCTCCTTTTTCATCAATTTAACTCAATTTTATTCCAACACAAAGCCAACACTCACACGCTCTTGTCATCTCGGTCCTGCGTGGTTCTCACCGTGCAAAGTGTTTTCTTCGAATCTCCAGCGTCCACGCCTGAGTCATCAGGATCTCAGATTCCTGCAGCTCAGCGGAAGTGTCCCTCAGCTTGATTTGACGCTACGAATGGAGCAATAGATAGGTTAAGCAGCGACGTGCGTGAGTCACCCGTGACGCCGCGTCGCGTCGAATTTGCGATGCATGAGCACGGCGACGTTATGTCTCACAAGTTGATTAAGCGCAGCGGGAAATTTGGCGTACGTGCTAACATCTGTGTGCAAAAAAACACACGGCGCCAACCGGAAATATCTGCGTCATCTGCGCGTAAGGTTTTTGGGGTAAGTTTTGAAAAATAATAATCTTTGCAGGTACTTTAATGCAAGTTGCAAACAATTGTGACAAAGTAACAGTGGTGATGCTTGTGCATATTTTGGTATGAAATTTGCGAGCTTTATCATTTATTTTGTCATGAGAAGAGGCAGCGAAATCAGTAGTGGGCAATGATAAACGTGGTTGAATTTCTCTTCTTTTTTTTCAGCTGTCATCTGGCATCATTGTCTTATTTCGCCAGTTTTCAAAGGAGCCAGTTGGCAGCTGAGAAGGTATGTCACTAATTAAAAGAA
>JAAUXT010117502.1_pt1 | contig 17853 bp, 18 predicted proteins | sample 7278171 | NCBI WGS metagenome assembly JAAUXT01 (sample SAMN14350112, study PRJNA611818) | marine sediment metagenome | isolation source: surface marine sediment (1.8m) | place: French Polynesia: Moorea | collected 2018-08
CATGTGGTAGTGCAGTATATGGCAGCTGGACCAAAATGTCCCCTGCCCCCCCTGCAGCTGGACCCCCTCCCACAGCTGGACCCCCCTACAGCTGGACCTGCCCCCCCCCCCACAGACAGTATGACTGGTGGAGGACAAGGAGGACCATGACGAATTGATGCACAAGGAAGAATTGACGACATTATTGATGCTGCAAGAGACTTCGCACTGCAGTTGCCTTGAGCACTGCTTCTTATTGAGAGTGTTAGATCTGGCCCAACCAGTTTGCACGGTAGATATGGCCCAACCAGTTAGTGTGGTGGATATGGCCTCACCAATTGGTATGGTGGGTCGAACCTCACCAGTTGGTTTTTCAGGTCTGACCTCACCAGTTGGAGTGCTGGATCTGGTCCCACCAGTTGGTGTGGTGAGCTGTTCGAGATTCTCACCAGTGAATGACCTCGGAACAAGGGGACAGCAACATTTTGGGCTCAAACCAATTTTGCACACACATGTGTGTAACAAACACCGAGACGTGGTTTCTGCCCAAGACCAAAACTCTTGACAAAGAAAGTTTTCACATTCTTTGAGAAGTGGAAACTTTGACAGCAAACCACTGAAACCACAACACAGTACTCATATTTTGCAGTTTATCTGTACGAGATCGACCTTCCCGCCCTCTCATTCACTGTTGAATGGCACAATTGCGCACATTGGCATTTGTCGCCCAATGACTGCCCTCCCGTATTCCACTGTTGTCGTATCACTTTTCAGGTCGGAGACCAACCCCCCACCGAATCAGCACAACTGCATCACCCGACACATTTTGCTCCAAAGATCACATGCAAATATTTGTACAACATCTGTATCCGCTTTTGAAATTTTTTTCTCTGCCAGCCTGTTGAACGTCGCTGCACAAGTTTGATGTCCGTTTGGTACTCGTGGGCAGCTTCGACCAGTGAGAGCAGAACCCCAGATTATCGTTTCCCTTTGGAGTGTTCAGAAAAAAAAAGTGCAACACCATATCAAAATGGGCGCCAAGCTTATTTTTAGCGGTGCGGAGGTGTTGTTCCCGTCACTCTTTGGTCAGAAAAGATCACGAACGAGTGCAGAAAGACGCATCAGGTTCGAACATCGCTATTTGTACCGTTTGTGCATTGTGCTTCAGATCCTGCTGGTACTTCACACCACCAAGGTCTTGTCCGTTTTCTTTTGCAGAGCGGCACCTCAGCGGGAAGAGGAAGAGAGCTCTTCTTCAGACGAAGAGACCGCTCAGGAAAAACGCCTGCGTCTGGCCAAGAAACACATTGAAGACCTCAAAAATAAGGGTGCGTACCATTCGTCTGTCTCAAATCAAAATCATGTCAGGTTTACAAGATCTGTGCGAGAGAGTGGTTGGTTCTGGGTTGCAAAAAGAATCGCATCACTGCGCGGTGCACTTATGTGCTTGACAACGCCAAGATTTGTTCGAAATTAATTTTCCCGCGCAAGTTTGTTGCGTTTTCTTCAATGCCCGCCCGCCTTCAAAGGACTTGTCATTTGTCAGAATGGAAATTGTTTGATAGCATAGATGTTTGGCTGAGCGTGAAGGTGCAGAGAATAGGGCACCTCAATGTTATCTGGAATGTAGCGGTGACACTGTGGGGCACAGGTGACAACTGTGTGAAGCGCAAGGGATGCGGCCGTCACCTTACTTTTTCACCTGAGATTCACGTGAAGGGCATTGTGCTCCACAAATGCAGTTGAAAACAACTTTTCGTCGGACGCTTTCAACAGTTTTTCACATTTCAATTGTGCGACGCAATTTTTGTCAATGGATGTGGGTGACGTCATTGTCACGTACGTCGGCAGCTTTGGAAAGTATCAGAAGTGGAATTGCTTTTTGCTCGGGATCGTGGGATTTTTCCTCTCGTGGTATTCGCTGGACTTGATTTTTGTCGTCGCCTCCCCGAAACATTGGTGCACTCCGCCTGATCTCAACGGAACCAAATTTGAGGACTTGAACTACGAAGCCAAGAAGATCATCACAGTTCCCAAAGAGGAGAGTGATGACAGGTATCGGGAGTATTCGTGGTGCCGGCTGTACGACTTGAATTTTTCGGACCCGGAGATTGACATCAGTTACCACGATGATGGACAGTCTCTCCACCCGAGTGTGCCGACGAAAAAGTGCAACAAGTGGACTTACGATCACAGCGCTTTCGAGACAACCGCTGTCACTGAGGTGAGTGAATTCAATTGCCTGATACTTTTTCAAAATCGCTGTTCTGTTTTCCTGAAGTACCGTACCGTCTCGTGTACAAGACGCCTTTTTTTTTGTCCCAAAATCGAACAAAAACAGGGTGCGTCTTTTTCTCTGTGTGAGTTTTCATTGTTTTCACAAGGCATTGGCACCAGAAAAAAATGCCAAATGTTGAGGTGCGTCAGGTGGGCGTCTTGTACGAGGTCTGTCCGCGACGAAACACTGATTCCTTTTGTCTTGACGAACCACGTGTACAAGACAGTACGGTGCCTTCTGGTGCAAGAAGAACAACATTTAAATCTTTCCAAAGTTTGCTTATTTATTATCTTGTCGTGTGCTTGCGAATTGTGATTTATGCGACAACAGTTTTCAGGAAATTGTTGTGGGGGAACACCAACGACCCATATAAGAAACATAAAATCATTGTTCCACAAAATTTGGCCCCAAAGTTTTGGCTCCAATCATTGTAGCCGTGCAGAAATGAAAGTTTTTTTCACCTGTCACGGAGAATGCGGAACACCTGTGCAATGCCATTTTTGGGTGATTTGAGGAAGTTGCACTATGTTGAAGGTCGCTCGAGTTTGAGTGACCGAAACAGGGCGACTGAAACAAATCACCTGCAGGCAGCTAGTGCAAAAGCCTTTTGTACACTACGAGGATCTATCATTTAAATTTGAGAATTTGCATGTTCATGGCAACTGATCATGTCGAAGGCATTTAATACCATTTCTGCCGAGGTTGACCAGTTTGTACCTGTGTCTTGTGCAACCAGTACCCAAGTTTGCTTTGTTTACAAACATGATACTGTGAAGACAAGATCTCAAAGATGTCCTTTATTGCAGTGGGTTTTTCATCCCCTCAAAATAGTTGCCTTTCCAGGCAATGCACTTCTGACACTGGATCTTCCAAGAAGTGAAACAGTTCATCCACATGTGCAGCGGTATGTTGCCCAACTCCCTGTCAATTGCCAAAGTCAAGACCTCAATTGAGCCAAACTGGTGACTGCGCAACAGCCTTTGCAGGTAAGGAACAAGAAAAAATTCAGCAGGAGACAAGTCTGGGCTGTACGCCAGATGTTTGAGCTTGTTCCATCCCATTCTCTGAAGCCCTCTGGTCACAATGTCACCACGATGTGCAGGCACATTGTCCATATGCAGTTGGTAATCTTGAGCCTGTCTGTGGAGAAGGATCCTCATGCGCCGCACCTCCAGTGACTGTCTCACTCTCTGCACAAGGGCCAGGAACAACTCCTTGTTCACAGTTTGATTGACAAAGAACTCCCAGTGGACGAGGCCATTCCGGTCAAAGAAAGGTATTAGCATTACCTTCTTGGCACCCATGGGTCTCCAGGGTACCTGTTGGTGGTCCTCTCCCTTCTTGAGCCATTGCATGTACTGAATCTTGGGTCTGGGATCATATATGTAGAACCAGGCTTCATCTGTCGTCATGACGTAATTCAGAGATCTTTGAGAAGGGAATTTGTCCAAGAACTGGACAGCAAACTGGACTCTGCCATGTTTCTGAGCAGGTGTCAACACATGGGGGACCAGCTTGGAGGCCCTTTTCTTCAGGAGAAGATCCTTGTGTAAGATCCTGAACACTGATCCATAGGAAATCCCCAAAGTCATTGAAAGTTCCACAATTCCAACATGGCAATTGTGTTTCACCAGCCTGTCACACTGTTAGATCTTTGCAGCTGTCCTGGAACACACTGGCTGTCCGGTCCTAGACTTGTCACCAACCTGAAGACACCCCTCTCAGTACTCTTTGTGCAGCCTGTAGATTGTTACTTGAGAATAACAAGAGTTCCTGAAGACAGTCTTCAGTTTGGTTGCTGTGTCCTTCACATTGTCATTAAGTTTCATACAAAACCAGAGACAAACATGCTGGAGTATTCTGCCTGGAATCTCAGTTGACATGCTGGCCTTTTTGCGCACCATTTTTGAGCAGTCCAGTCTTCACTGTGTGCTGTGGAATGCTGTTGTTGTTGTGACTGTCGAGGCCAGTCTGGTCACTGCGTCGCACATTTGTACTCTGCCTGAGAGGCCGTCACCGGCATTGAGTCAAGTCTTCATGTTGTCATGAACATGCAAATTCTCAAATTTAAATGATAGATCCTCGTAGTTTCTTGGTGAAGATAAATTTCAAATTTGGATCTTTTGGATCTTTTTGAATTTATTTGGGCCAAAGATAATGTGCAAGTAAGGAATTTGTCAAGTTTACATTTTTATGTTTGAAAGGCAAAAAGTTTTTTTTGGGGGGGGGGGGTTTAAAAGATAGACTTTCCTGCACAAAGTGGGTGATATCTGTGAAAGTACAAATATTTGATAAAAGATGTATATTGATGAAATGTATTTTATTGGTTTGGTGTCAGACTGAGTTTGGGATTTTGTGAAAGTATTCAAATTAGACATTTGGCAAAGATTTTGGCGAGCTTTATGTGCATTTAGGTGACAGGTTTCAAGGTGTAGATAATTTAGGTTTTATTTGGGTTGATTCTAAGAAACAATGTCACAAAAATTGTTTGAAATTGATCATTTGTGCATTCTGCTGGTGTGTTTCAGTTGCTTGTGTTTCAGTCGCATGTCTTACGGTCGCTTGCATTCTGGTTTCTCAAATCACCGCAAGAGTCAGTTTGGTTGTTTGTTTTGACAAAAGAGAACTCTGCTTTTGAAATTTCAAAGTGTTTGGCCTCAGCTTTGGGCATTCAAGTTCACGGTCCGTGTCAGTTCTCCTCATTGAAAATTGGGTGGAGGGAGCCTACCGTACTGAAAAAGAGTGTGTTCGAGCCTCTGCGTCTGGTTGTAGTGGGACCTGGTGTGCGACAGGGAAACGCTTGTGACGATCGCGCACAATGGCGTCATGCTCGGCGCGCTCGTCGGCGCCGTCGTCTGCGGTCTCCTCTCCGACTGGTGAGCTTTGCCATGGGGACGCACTGCGCGGTGCTCAAATTGTACAGATTTGGCGTGGTTTCGTTCGGGATCCCTTATTGTCATACTGATATTTTGCTGCAAAACATTTCACGGCTTCGCTTCGTGCGAACTGCGGGTCCCAGATGGAGCCCAAGTGACAGTTTGGCCGTGTTTCTCGCAGGCTCGGACGGCGGCCGGTGCTGCTGGCGTCGCTGTTGGCGCTGGTCGCGTCGCGCCTTGCGGCGTCGCTCGCGCCCAACTACGCCGTGTTCGCCGCCGCGTCGGCGCTCACCGCCGGCCTCTCCACCGCCGTCTACACCGTCGCCGTCGTGCTGAGTGAGTTCTGCGTCAGCTGCGTGGAAGTTTGCAGTGACGAGTGGGAAAATTGGACAACGTTGCAATAGAATCGAGCTGTGGCTGTCACGTCTTGCAAGGTGCCTTGTGCAATTTTAGTTCCCTGGAGTTTGTGCCGAGTTTGCACTGTTTTTGTGTGGTTTTTGCAGTGCTGGAGTTGGTGGGCCGAGAGTGGAGAGAGTTTGTCGGAGTCTTGTGTGCTGTCATGTGGGGGTTCGGACTGGTTATCCTCAGCGGCGTGGCCTACTTCATCCGAGTGAGGAAGACCCTGCAACTGGTGCTGTCTATCCCGACCGTCGTGCTCCCTGTTGTCTTTTACTTGTAAGTTGGGATTGGGTTCTGTTTTGCCTTCCACTGCAAGCGAGACATTGTTGTGAACTGGCAACGTTTTTGGTTGCGTTGATCACCCACAGTCACTGCGACAAAATAGTCAACGGTGGTCAGGAGGGAGGGGCGAGTCACTGCTGAAATTATTTTTGTGGTTGTCACCCCTGACCGCGACTGCGTCACCAACCACCGACGGTGGGTTTTGGAGGGGGAGTGAAAAAGGTAGTTTCCACGAATATTCACACAGGTCTCCTCCTTTCTGAGCTCGGCCTTTTCTGAACATCCACTGATTTGCTTTCAGTTTCACTCCCGAGAGCCCGAGGTGGCTCCTGACCAGAGGAAGAAGTGATCAGGCGTCCAAAACCCTCAAGGCGATGGCGACAGTGAACGAGCAGCACATTCCTCTGGACGTGCTGCAGAGACTGGAGGAAAAACCGGAAACGGAAGTGCCCAGAGAGCACGTGACTCATCTGTTGCGGTCTCCAGTGCTGCTGTTCAGGGTGCTGGTGTCTTCAGTCGGATGGTGAGTTGAAGACACTTACTTGCTGACTCGCAGTTCTTGCATGTTGTGCTACAATTGAACGTGTCCCTTTGCTGTTTGTGTGTGCTATCCGTGCGTCTCACGTTCCAGGTGGAGTGTGAACCTCATGTATGTCGTCTTGATAATGAAATCTGAGAACCTGTGGAGCAGCATCTACCTCAGCACGACGGTCGGTGGCGTCGTGGAAGTGGTCGCGTATCTGTTGGCGCAAAAGTTCATGCGGCATCGTTGGCTCGGGCGGCGTGTCATGCTCGCGGTGTCGTTTCTTTTGGGCAGCGTCTCTCTGTTGCTCACACGGGCCGTACCCGCAGGTCAGAAGCATCTCCACTTCTTTCGCTCAAAACAAAAGCGCCTGGCGATTTTATCTTCCAGCGAGAGAACAAAAGACCTGCAAATTGAGTTTTGTTGCAGGAAATGATCTTTTGGTCACTGTGCTGGTGCAAGTCGGGAAGCTGTTCACTGATATGGCGTTCGCCATTCTCTACGTGCACGCCGCCGAACTCTTCCCGACGTCAGTTCGCGCGTCCGGCGTCGGCCTCTGCGTCGCTGTCGGCAAGACGGGCGGCGTCGCAGCACCCTACATCGTGGCTTTGGTGAGTGAGCATTTCCGGTGCGGATTCCGCATTGTCTGGGACCTTTCACCAGCCTCCATGTGTGTGACAGCAGAGGGGTGCCTCAGACCTACCTCAGGCTTCAATCTGCACCCAATGGAAGGCTGCTCCAATCAACGGACGCCTTGTTTCAGGGGCACCACGAGCCCACGGTTCCGCTGCTGGTGTGTGGAGCGTTCGGACTGGTGGCGGGACTCACTGCTATCCTTCTGCCAGAAACCAGGCGAACAGAACTTGTGCAAACTGTTGCGGACCAGTTCAAGGTCGACAGAAGGCGAGTGTGAAACTGTCCCGTGCCTGAACAAAGAAATCTTCAAACAGGACAATGAACTGAGATCGTGATTGCTTGCGACTGTTTTTCTCCGCTCTAATTGCAGGATCTTTTGGTGCAGCGACCATCCAGAAACCCCAAAGGAAGAGGAAGAGATGGAAGCTGTGGGCCTGAAACTGATGAACTACAACCAGGACCCGCTGAGCGTGTTGAACCCAGTGGATTACTGAAAATTCTGGCTTTTGTTTGACCAGCATTGTTTGAGTGAATCTCCTGCGGGTTTGAGATTCAGATCGGAATTGTGTGTGTGCGGGGGGGGGGGGGTGGCTCCTGTCTTCTGAAGGGAACCAATTTTGTGCCACAGGTGCAAAATGAAGGGCAAAAACATTATTTTCCGTGGTGATGGTGCGACCTGCTTGAGGACTTTGGTGCCGTCTAAAAAGTATTCAAGCCTGCGCCGCAGCTGTTCCGTGTAGTCCGAGCAATCATGATTCACGCGTCCTGCACGACTTTTACGATCGAACGCCTTGTCCAAAGAACTTTGTGGTATTGTTTGGCTTCTTTGCCAAGAGCCGAGCTTCAGGCATCTGCATAGAACAGAACTTTAGTTTGGCCGAAATTGATTTCAAAGGTCACCTTTCACGTGGTTTTTCGAGGTGCTATTTGTGAAAAAAATAAATATAACTGGAAGCCTTTGTCGTGTTTGCGTTTCTCGTTCCAATTCGTGCTTTTGGTGTATTTTCATTGCTGTGCCCCACAAATCGGCCCGATCTACACTTGTTCTTGACAGGGCAGGTGCTTCGCGAGCAGACTTCATACAAGAACGCTCCTTCATTCAGCGAGGAGAATTTCGTGGACCTGTTGAGCAGTTTTCGTTCTGTTGTTGCAGAAGCGGAGGATGAGGACGACGAGCATTTCGTCACGGACCCGATCGCGCACCGCCTGCAGCAGGACGTGGTCAGTAGTCCGGCCGGCGGGCTGTTCGATTTGCTCGCAGTGGCACAGCCACGTCCGTCGGGCTCGAAGTGGGATGTGTGTGATCGAACCTCCCATCACTTTTCTCGGTGGTGGTGTGCAAGTGGAAATGGACAACCCAGCTTGAAGAAATTTGGAAACAGTGCATGATTCGACGGGCAAAGTAATCCTTTTGTGTTTTCGTTTCAGTTGGAGCAAACCGGCAGACTACACAAAGAAGTCGCCAGAAAGGTACGTAACCGTATCCGATGCCATTCTGATCGTTTTCGCCAAAATGAATGATGAACGAAACTTGGCACTGCAATGTTGGAGTCAGGGCATAGTGGGTGTCGATGGTTTGTGTTCCACAGATTCGCGAGCCTGGACCTGCAGAAATCCGCTCATTCAGAGGCCACCAGCTGCCGCTGACGTGTCTCGTCATCACCCCGGACGACAAACACATCTTCAGTGCGTCCAAAGACTGCTCCATCATCAAATGTAAGGGACAACTCCACACATTTGCTGCGTTCAGTGTTTCTTGTTCTGGTGTGCCGATGATGTTTCACACACACACACACACACACACACACCCCGGTTCACTGTGGATTTTTGCCATCAAATGGCCCATTCACCTCTTGTGTACACTGCCCACATTGTCCATCGCAGGGGACCTGGAGTCGGGGAGGAAGGTGCACACCATGCACGGAGGCAGGAAGGGCACCGAGGCGAAGCACAAGGGCCACACGGCGCACGTGCTCTGCATGGCCATCTGCACCGACGCCAAGTTTCTTGTACGTATGCTCACACTTGTAAAGATGAGATATTACTGACGGTTGTGAATTGAAAAGTGCACAGGTGCCGAGTCTGCAGGTTTGGAGCCAAAATATTTGCATTGAGACGAAGGTCACCAATTGATGGTCCGTTTGGAAGAGGAAAAACACCCGACTTGAACTAGACTTCCTGCTGCTTTCAGGTGTCGGGAGACCGGAACAAAGTGATTCACGTTTGGAACCCCGACTCATGCGAGTTGATCCACACCCTGCAGGGCCACCGCGATGCTGTGTCGGTGAGGAGAGTTTTTATTTCCCCCCACCGTGTTGCGTGCCCGAAGCCACACAGTGGGTGAAGTGGACGACAGCTGTACCGTGGGCACAGTGTGCACTTTTGTGCTGAAAAATGATATCAAACGAAGGGATGTACACTGAGGAAGTTCACCCTTGTTTTGGTGCCACGTCGACACCCAAAAATTTTTGAGGGTGGTCAGTGTGCAGGTGTGTGCGATCTTCACGGGTGATTCTGGCTTGTGCCTGCGACTGATGCTTCTGTCCACAAGAATAGATCCAGTGAATGGTGGTCACCCGGAGAAGAACAACCACGTTTACCTCCACCTACACAACATTGTCTTTTTTGCAGGGATTGTCGTTCAGAAAGGGCACCCACCAACTGTTCAGTGCTGGGCTCGACAGAACCGTCAAGATCTGGAATCTCGACGAGATGGGATACATAGAAACACTGTAAGAATCAGTCGTTGGTGTCTGCTCTCGTGTGTTCCTCAGGTGCTACCCGATGATGCGTGTGTGTGTGTGTGTGTGTGTGTGTGTGTCACCAACAACCACGTTTGGTGTTGGTTGTCTTTCTGCAGCACAAGCTACACAATGATGCCTCCCTGAGATGCAGCTCCTGTTGTGGGTTACGTTGCAGTTTATGCGCTCACCCACAGGTTCGGGCACCAGGACGGCATCACGGGTATCGACAGCTTGGCGCGGGACCGCGCCGTGACGTCGGGCGGACGCGACAACTCGATCCGCGTCTGGAAGGTGCCTGAGGAGTCGCAGCTCGTGTTCCACGGACACGGGTGAGCAGGGGAGGCGTTCACACGATCTGTTTCCATGACGACACGAATGTTCACCTTGACAGTTGTAAATCAGAAAACCAGTGGCGTGAGCTCCGGTGCTGACTGATTGACATTGTTTTGTAGGGTTTCCATCGATTGTGTTGCTCTGGTGAACGAAGAAACCATGCTTTCCGGTGGCGATGATGGGTGAGTGACGGTAGGGGCGTGTGTGTCTGCGGTCTGGCTCAATGTGTGTCAGAACTCTCAAATGCCGGGAGTCACCTCCATCCCACATCAGAATTTCATCAAGAGTCATGAAAAAATTTCGACTTGCCACGCAGGAAAAAGTCACGTGTCTCAACAGTTGGATTTGTTCTTGTTTCACACACCAAACCTGTTGCGTGATGATCTTGCAATTGGAATGGCACCGACCGTTTCACCCAGTCATCCTGTGATGTCATTCCACCAACAACTTTTCAGGTGTTCTCACAGTGGCGCTGTTCTTTGGTCCTGCAGGTCTCTGTCTCTGTGGGGCGTGCTGAAGAAGAAGCCGCTGGTAACGGTGCGCTGGGCGCACCCTGGCGGTGACGGCAGCGACTGCTGGGTCACGGCCGTTGCGGCACTGCAGCACACAGATCTCGTCGCTTCAGGTGAGGGCAGGGTGTCCGCAAATAGTTATTGTGCCGAATCTGCCCCAGCCAGTTGGTTTGGTCAATCTGGCCTTTCCAGTTGGTGTGGTGAATCAGTCCCCACCAGTTGGTGTGGCGAATATGCACCTGGCCTGACCATTTGGCCTGGTAGATCTGGTCCCACCAGTTGGTGAGGTGGATCTTGCCCCATCAGTTCAGTGTGGTGGATCCAGCAATCGCTTTTGCGAAGAAAATAAGAGAAATGGGATATTCGAAGATGAACCTCGCACATCATGGAAGCGCTGGTGAATGTTGCTGCTGGACCGACATGATGTTAATGCCGTGTTTCTCAGCAGGCTCCCGAGACGGCTGCGTCAAGCTGTGGCAGTGCGGCAAAGAGTTCAAATCGCTGGAGCCGCTCTTCTCAGTGCCAGTGGTAAGTGCGAAAAAGGAAAAAGAAAAATTAGAATAATTAGAATTTTCAACTTGTGAGTGACAATCCGCCTCATGAAAGTTTCCTCTCAGCGCTGTGTTTGTTTCACTCAACTGCATATTCGCCTGGAACTGGTTTGTTTGGTTTCGCAGAATGGGTTTGTGAACGGACTGAAGTTCAGCAGTGACGGGAAGTATCTCGTGGCAGCGATCGGACGGGAGCACAGGCTCGGCCGCTGGTGGAGCCTCAAGGAAGTCAAGAACTCCATCTGCATCATAAAACTTGACAGAAAAGAGAGAAACTCCTGATTCGAAATGACAGATTGCGTGACTGTGTTGGAAATGTAGAACGAACGTTCACCAGCGTTGCACTTTGGGAAGTTCAGAAGTGGGGCTGTGGCCAGCACACTTACACTCTCGGAGTGCTGGAGCAAACAGCTTGTCTTGCACCAGATAACAAATCAGCTGAACCAAGAGTAAACGTTGAGAAAAGAAATATACATGTATTGTTGTTGAAGTCGCTGAAACTTTGACTGAATGAAAGAAATGTTTCGCACCTGAATGTGCTTCCGCATCCAATTGGGTCACCTGAAATGAAAATTTTTCAGAATTGAACCAAAACATTTTGTACCCAAAGTGGAATCTGAACACACACACACACACACACACACCTCTCCGTTAATTGCTCACAGTCAATAAATATATGAATAAACAATAAGGAAATGAAACCGACAAATCTGCAAACAAAATTTCTTTTTTCCAAGACAGGGTGAACACTCTTACCCCAAAACAATACAAAAAGGCTCAGAATAGAATATATAATACTTTTAAGTCTGGCCTCAGTCTGTCATGAGCTACAACTGCCAGTTCAATCAAAGGGTGGCCACACAGGCACATTTATTTTTGATGTGCATCAATTTTGATGCGCATCAAAAAATATCTCACTATTTTCAATCAGGGTGGCCACACAGCAAGCATTTATGAAGCATTTATTTTTCAGAACATCTCAACAGACATTTTTGATGTGCGTCAAAATTGACATGCATCAAAACCCTGTGTGGCCACCCCTTTACATTCTAAAAAGTTGTCCCAGGATCATTTGGAGCTACTGTTCAGCAAAATCATGGAAGATATGGCTGGAACAAACCCCAATGTCTTGGAATTCAAGTGGGCACTGAGAAGGATTTCCCTTCAGAACAGCATTGAGCCAGCCAAAACTGGCAACTGCACAAAATTTGAAGACTCAATGTCATCTTTTAGTAGAATCATTGACTTTCCTGTTTCCATCAAGAATGTAGCAAAAACCAAATTCTCAGCAGGACAGAGCAGCAACACAACTTGGGAGAAGTCCATGTGGATTTGTCAAATTGACAACTCAAAAAGTGATCTCATGGACAACATCTTGCACTACATTACATGGTGCATTGTCAAATAATTGATGTGTTACAATTATTATTAGGAGTTTGAGTCTTGCCAGCAAATGCTTCTGTTGGATTTGACAGAAAAAGATGCATATTGCATGCCAGCATATTCCCTGTGTGCAAGACTGACTCTGATGATGCTATGAGGAGGCTTGCTCTTTCCTTCACCTGCTGTGCTGAAGATTGTACAGACTGGAGAGGCATTGTATTTCACAAGGCTGTCATTCAATCAAGAGTAGGTTGGAGTTGAGTGCATCAGAATTCTGGGTGGATGGAAGTCTCAGGTTGTCAAGAATTACATGTGTCTATAATAACTGCAAACTTTTGAATTCAGATGAGGGACATGCAGAGTCCCAATACTGAGATGACTGTTTAGACTCAACAAAAAGCAATCACCTGAGGTGTGGGTCATCACTTGACCAAACCACTGGAATCAGAGGTCTTCAGGCATGTTGCACCATACATGAACTGAAAGTACAATGTGAATGTTTTCTGGGCCCCAGATGGTGATAGCTTGGGTACACAAGAAGTCATGGAGGGTCTCATGAAGTCCATTGATGGGAAGCATCAGCCTTTCCCACAGTACATAATTTTCCACATTGGGGATGTGTACTTGGAGCTGCTGCTCAAGTATGAAGCAATTGAAGTTATTGAATTGATGTTTGAGGTGGCCAAGTGTGAAATCTCAAAAAACAAGAGAAGAACTTGCAAAGAAAGGGGTGTAGGTCAAGGGCCCAAAGCACACTGGTTTGATCTGGTCAAGAATATTGCTGAGATTTGTAGAAGTAGAATCTGAAGTTCATGGGTCAAAAACAGCAATCAATGACCATTTGAAAAACATCAGTCAGAAGAGGCTGCAGACCACAACTCATTCTCCAATGGAAATAAAGCACAAGCATTCAGACATCAACAGCAGGGTGGTCAAGAAGGTTGGTGATTTGGGTGCAGGGGTGATCAAACAGGGTTTGGTCCAGAAGCATGGTTGTATCACAAAAGCAAACTCACTCAGAGACTACAGCTGTTCTGGAGGAATGTGGACAACTGTGTGTGAGGCATTGAAAGTGTGGATGCTGCAAAAAAGAAAGCAAAAATGCAAGAACTCCTTCCATCACAGGACTTTGGGGACCAGAAGTTGGATGTCTATTTAGACACTGAATGCTGAAAGAAGCTGGGACTACTTTTTCCATAGGAAGAAGAAAAAGAAGAAAGAAAAATTTGAGACTCTAATTTGGTGGCATTCCTCAATGACCCACAATTTTAGTCTCACTTGATTGAGGGCAAAGTCTAAATTTTGACATGAAGTGTGTGTACCCATGCTCAGTCAAGTTTTGTGCCATGCACATGCCTCCTTGGCAATGAGTTCAAATTTGTTTCTTCTTCAGAACAGCCCTATCCTCCCACCCCAGAATTGACCATCCAGTCACAAGTCAATTCTGGAATCAAAATGCTGGTGGCAGGTTTTCCACAAAATTTCAGCTTTCAAATATCATATTTTAGGCTTTGAGCCCTGTTGTTGGAGCCATTGGCCCTATGAGCCAACTGCTCTTGGGTTTTGAGCCATTGCTCCTTGTTGTTGTGCCATTGCACTTGCAATCACCAATGGGCCTGGTGGTGTGTGCCCCCATCCTGTTGTGTTCTTGTATGTTCTGAAGAATAAATCTTCACCAAACCAAAATCAGGCCTTTGTCCAGTAATGAACAACCACAATGGGAATACCGAATTCAAATCACCTCAAATGTGTGCATATCAAACAAAGAAACAGCTGCCTTTTCGTACCAGTGCACATGCGTGAAAATACTCTGAAAACCCGTGGACCGAAGACAAAAGTTCAGTGGTTGTATCTATGTGGTTATCTTTAGTTGGTTTTGAAGAAGTCCGATTTGCCAGCCTGAGTATCGGATTGTCTGCAATATATTGTGAGCAAATTAATTTCAAAAATGCCTTGGTTTTTCACATTTATTCAAACAAGTAATCTTACTCTTGCTATGTTATATTGCAAACATTTCAACTGAGCAAATGCAACAAGCAAACTGAGAACATTGTGATTATATTTCTCGAGCACCCGCCTCTGCAGGTGTGGCGATGCCGACGGACTAAACGGACCAAGTGCGGCCATTTTTGAAATCTAGAAAACAATGTGAGCGCGAAATATATTGTCATGTCGAACTTGTTTGACTTGCTCAGCTTCAGACAAGATATTCCAAATCCAGAACGGATAAGGTCTTCCCAGGCGAGAGATGAAGGTGTGAAGCATGTGGAAAAGCCTCCAAAAGTGCGAAGTCGCGAGGAGCCTGAGCGAACGCGGCAACATGGCAGGAGTCTGTCGTCTGAGAACTCACAGCTGACAAACCCGGAAAATGAGGAGCAAGTGGAGGATAGATCGATCCAGGATAAAATCATTGAGACAGAAACCTGGAGGCAGTTCACGATCCCGAAGAAGAAAGTGGTTAAGCAAGGTAAATCACATTTTCGAGCAATGTAATCAAGTTGTAATCTTGATGAATGACTTTTTCACGCCAATGTCATTCATCATGATAAGAAGGAATCCAGGCATTCCCGGAGTTTCACTTCATTGGTTTGGAAGGTGTGATGCAGATCGGGCGGGGGGGGGGATGCCAGACGAAGAGAACATTGACCTGTTGCGGAAGGGATCAGCCATCACGGTGTTCTTCCATGAGAAAGTGAAAATGGGAGGGGACCCCAAGACCCAAGGTAGATTGACAGTGAGATGTGGATCGTCACTGATGAAACAGTTGAAACCCTCAGCAATTGCAATGCGTATTGACATTGCAAGGCCATGCAGTTGCGCTGGCAACACTGCGCTGTCAGCACGAACCTCTTGAGCAGAGTGGTGTTCCAGACTGAGTAGCCAGGGGTTATTGAGCTGCCCCACCGCCAGTGTGAAGGGCACATTCAACCGTGCAGAAGCCAAATGTTTGATCAACGAGAATGCGTCAAATCAAAGTGGCACTTCGCCTGTCTTGTGCACTTGCAGACTATGCAGCAAAGCAATTGGCTTGTACGAGGGGGATACCACTTCTGCCAGGCTGGTTGTCATGCTGTATCATGTTGCCGAGTGCATCGATCGACCGGGCGCGATGGAGGTCGTGCTGTGGGCTGTTACTCTGTCAAATTTATCACTTGTTGCCATGGAACTTTTGCATGTTGGTCTTGTGGCAAGGTTGTTTCCATGGAAGGAACATGAAGCGGATAAAAGGGATTCCATTGAAGTTGGTGCAAAGGCTGAACATCTACTTTTGTGTCAAGTTAGGATGGGCCCTTGATGACACAAGGAATGCTCTGCAGCTGGTCTATGGACAGCAGAGACTCAGTTGCAGTAGGATTAATTTCTGGTACAAAGAATTCAAGGATGGGCGGACTGATCTCGTGGATTTGCACAGAAATGCAAGGGCCAGGAGTGGGCGAAGTGCACAAAACATCCAGACAGTCAGGAACCTCATCAATGCTGACTGCAGAACAACCATTGCAGCTATCCAAAATGCCAGTGGGATCCCAAACACAACGATTCACAGGATCATCAGGAAAGACCTGAACCTCAAACTCAAGTGTGCAAGGTTTGTCCCCCACACCCTCACCCCTCGCCATCTCAGGGAGAGACTGGAAATTTCACAAGCAATGTTGCAGGCCATTCAAATCAACCCTGGACTTCTGCGCAGAGTCATCACCACAGACGAGACATGGGTGCATCAGTACAATCCAGAGACCAAGAGGCAAAGTTCTGAGTGGTTGGCTCCTGGTGAGCAGAGAGCTGTGAAGCCAAGGAAAGCTCTTTCCACCCAGAAATGTATGCTGATAACTCTTTTTGACTACAGAGGCATGGTGCATTTCGAGTTTGTGAGGAACAGAACAGTCAACACAGAGATTTTTGTGCAAATTCTTGGATGCTTGAAGACAGCCCTGGTGAACAAGATGCCCAGAAATCGACGCCCAGTGATCCATATGGACAATGCCTCGCCACATGATTCAAGGAACACAAGGGCACAGCTCCTGTTCACCGGAATCTGGAGTATCCATCACCCTGCACTGTCCCCTGATTTGGCCCCAAGCGACTTTTGGCTTTTCCCTCGTTTGAAGCAAGGTTTGAAAGGCAGGCATTTCCAAAATTTGGATGCCCTTGAAGCTGCTGTTGGCCAAGAAATAGGCAACATCCCTGTGCAGGAGTACAATGACTGCATCATCTGTTGTAAAGTGAATGAATTGACAGTCGACAACGAATTCCTGGCTACCACCCTTGTTTTGCAGAACCTGCAGGGATTTCCGTGTTTGGATTGAACTGTGAGACTTTTGCCAAAATGTCGTGGTTTTGTCGTTTCAACGGTTCCTGGTTCTGTGTTTTCAGACCTGCTGGAGACGGTGAGGCTGGAGTCGAGCGAGTTCCTGAAGGAGGTTCTACCCGTAATCAAGGAAAACTTCAAGGACCGCAATGCAGAGCGACACTACAACTTCTCCAGCGCGCAGCTGGTTCACAACCAGGAGTTGCTGCACAGGGTGAGCAACACGAAATATTTCTGGAACGGTGCCTCGAGAGGCCCAACAGTCGAGCAAAATCCCTGGATCGATCCCTTGGTTGCCAGGATCAAAACTGCACACTTCGTTGCTGCTTATTGGGTGACATTTTTCTTGCGCGACGATTCTGTGTGATATTGATCACGAGAAGTTGCTCGTATTTGTGCATTTGGCATGCTCGCTCGGTCTGTGATTCACCAGGTCGCAAACACTGGAAGCTGGTCCTGTTTACCGACAATTCTGAAAGAATGTTTCTGATACACGCTTGAAATTTTGTTCAAAAGTCGAGCAGTTTCGTTCTGTTGGACCAGAGTTGTGTGCGGCACACAACGTAAAGTATTCCTGCTGGCAACGCTTTGTTTGGAACCGAGGAGTTCTGAGAAGTGTTTCGCTCCGTTCTCAACTTGCGACAAATACCGGTAGTTTTGCGCAGGTTGAGAGCTGAGTGAAGCTGTTTTGTGCACTTTGCACGCGTCACTGTTTGGACGATCGATCGTTCCTCAGTCACAGGCTATTTGTCTGCATTCAGTCATGCGTGGCGTGAGCTTGGAGTTGTTGCAGGCAAAATGGGCCATATTTTCCGAATGAAACCTGTGGTACACTGCACGGAAACTTGTTGATATTGCGGAAGTGAAGCCAAGTTGCAGTTGGCAGATACAGTAGATTGCCACTGTTTCGCGATTGGCGCAGGCAAAGTGGAGCTGCAGCCGCATGCCCTCTCCCAAGCCAACTCCGTCCCCTTTGGTGGGAACTGCCGCTCATCAACTGGCGGATTGGGGGGCCGCCCGGGGGCAGCGTGGCGAACAACAAGAGCGGCAG
>JAAUXT010004736.1_pt1 | contig 17851 bp, 21 predicted proteins | sample 7278171 | NCBI WGS metagenome assembly JAAUXT01 (sample SAMN14350112, study PRJNA611818) | marine sediment metagenome | isolation source: surface marine sediment (1.8m) | place: French Polynesia: Moorea | collected 2018-08
CCCCCCCCCCCCCCCCCCCCCCCCCCCCCCCCCCCCCCCCCCCCCCCCCCCCCCCCCCCCCCCCCCCCCCCCCCCCCGGGCAGTCAAGACGAGGTGCCGTGAGACGAAGTGATAGATGTTCCTGCTGTTGAGCGCGATTTCTGCTTAGATTCTTGTTCTGAGTTGGGTAGTGAAGTGCGGCAGGGAAGTATTTGAGTTTTGAGTTGGTTTTTCACATTTCAATATGAACAAAAGTGGTGACTGACGGAAAAATCTGAAACTCTTCACAACAACACGATCAGGTCCCATTTATCCGGGAAAGAACGACGCCCACGACAACGGGTCACGTTCATGATTGACTCGCCACGAGAACTCGATGCGCACCTGATTTGCAGGATGAAGGGTCGTGTGGTTGCCGGTGATGTTCTGCATGATGGACGCGATGTAGATGCCCCGCAGCCCCTGCACCTTGTGGATGTCTGCGAACGACTCCTTTGCGTAATACCTGCACAGAAATGAAAGCAATGTTCAAAGGAAGCGTGGCACATACACCAAGCCACAAATGACTGGTGTCAGTATTGCAAAAGCGTCAGTATTGCAAAAGGTACTGGCCACCAGTGATGAGAGACTCCGCCTCGCCAGGCGTCACTCACTCGAGCCACGTGTCCTTGACGGCGCCCTCTGGGTTGTAGTAGGCGACGCCTTCGAGCGACAGCGAGAAGCTGACGCCGCGCACCTCGGAGATGTACAGGTTGGTCATGGCGCCCTCGTGCGACACGCACAGCATCACCTGCTCCTCGGACGCGTCCGCCACGTAGTAATCCTGCAAAGAGACGGGGCTCGGTGCAGCGGGGTCACCGGGACAGGCGTTGCGCTGCAGGGCTCGAGGTCGCAACTTGTGTTGAAAGACGGTTCATCAAGACCAAAATTTCTCCTTCCAAAGGAACGTTGCACTGGGTTCACACGCTGCACTGCGCACAGATGTCGGAACAGGTCCTCCACAAAATCTCAACGATGAAAAGGAAAAGCGGAGCTCACGTTGTGGATGAGTCTGGACGGGAACTCGGCCCGGCGGAACGGCCGCCGCGCGTGCGACACCCAGAGCTCGAGCGTCGTGTTCCCGGAGTGGTGCACCTGCAACACGGAGTCCGTCAATCAACAACAGGATGTGTGTTCGTCAAAGACAACAAAATGTGTGCCTCGGTGCAAGGCGAACCACACCGCTTGAAGAGTGAACTACGCACCACGCGTTTCGACGCGAACATGTAGTCGTCCTTGACCTCGAAGTCCTCGACCCCGGAGATGAGACTGACTCGGTACCCGAACCCGCTGCGTGGGGAGAGAATGGTCACGTGTTACACATTCCCTGCACAAGATTCCGCCTTTCTGCTGCGACGGGCCTTGTTCGAGGTTGTCTTTCTCAAAAGTTCGCACACTTTACTATTTTGACAAAACGGCTTGTTGTTCCGCAGTTATTTCTGAGTGAATGCTCTGTGGTCTCTGTTTGACCTTCAAGTATCATCATGTGACGATTTGATCTCAGTTCATATTTTTCAACTGGGTATTATTCCCAGGACGGTTTCAACAAAGAACATCGCACTCTGAATTTCAGGACCCTCAAAAATCAATAGTTCACATCCAAATTTGGCGTTCGCTCTCCGAAGGTCTGATTTACGACCAGGTGCAGCCATAACCGGCTGCTTTTCAGGTCATCTGATGCAAAGAAACCGCATCTCACAACACAATGCGTGACGTATTGATCTGTCAGTTTCTTCGTGGCAATTTGTTATTGGATTCATACCAAGAAATATCTTATCCGTGGAATGTCTAGAATAGCTCGTGGCGAAAGAAAGACTTGGCTGGTGTCCGCGTGACACCTTTTTCGTGATGAAAAAGTGCATCATGAGAGGCCGAAATATTGCGTTGACCAACTGTGAACAGGAGGCGGGACTGGTATCAAAAAGAAGCTCCAGCATGGCAAGCAGTACACAAGTAGACAGAAAACAGACTTGAACTGAAGCATTCAACAGTGAAAAGGACAAAGGAAAAGAATCAAAATTAAAATTCCAAGTCATACAGAATATGCCAGAGCCACCGTGGCGTCCAGCGGTTCGGGTGTCGGCGTCTGAAAGAGAACCGTCACGTGGAAGAGAGCAGGACCTGACGGAAAAGGGGAGTGACACGGAAAGCAATGAGGTTCCACGGGAGGGCCCGTTGCACGGCGTTAGTCCCAACAGTACCAGAGGGGGGCAGGTTAATCCCTTCGTTTCCATCGCACAAGCGTTATGAACCCACAGACAGCGCCCAAGGCCGAGACTCTCCATTCTGCAGTGTGGCCTGCGTGCACAACACATTAACAACAACTCATGCAGGAAGGACCGGTGAGGCGCGTACATGGACGCTGAATGAACCTGAAGGCACAGGCAGACTTTCCACGATGTGTTCTGCCCACTGCGCGTGAAGGTTGTGAAAGCAAATTTTTCCTCGAACTTTTTTTTGCGGCTTCACCAAAACCTCTTTTGCAGTTTGTCGTTTTTGAATTCCTTGTTAGAAGTGGTTGTGTTGGAGGACTTCAAGCCTTCAGGTTCATTGGTTCGCTCGCGCCTCGCCTCCTCCGCACGCCACGTGCGCGCGAAGCTACCTGGACACGGCCGAGTTGATACGGAAGGCGGTGGACGTGCCGCCCGGCTCCTCCCGCTCCACGTACACCATCGTGTCGCGGTCGTGCGGTGCCACGCCCCTACAACAACCCACCGCCGCGCGCGGCACACATACAGGCGCCGAAAACTCAGTTCTTATTTCTACTGTCTTCTGTTGCGCACTTTCTCTCATCGCCCCAGTTGTAGCAAGAAAACTGTGGATCTAAATCGTAAACGTGTGAGACACTGTTTGTCCTGACCAACAGAATAACGGATGCGCTGAATGAGGGGTGTATGAGAATTTGGCTGTCTGGGACAAAGGCAAACATGTTTTTCTTTTGAAGGTCGCGGTGCCTGGTACGCATAGGTACGTCCCACCTGAAGGTGATACGGATAAAAGCGGAAGTGTTACCAGAAGTAAGACTTGACGCTCTCCTCGAGAGTTTCCCACGACAATCCGAAGTCCCGCGATATGTGTAACTGCAACAACAAATGCGCCACGTTGGGTTGGGTTTGAACGTCGCGTGCACAAGCAGTTCAGCTCCCGTGCACAGTCCACCGGACCTTGTTGATGATCCCGTCGTTGTATCAGAGAAAACACCAACCTCGCACAAGTGCGAGACGAGACAGTGCGGAACCACGCAGTGACCTGATCCTCCTCCTTCACAAAACTTACTCGCTCACTGACCCTGTCCCTCTCTCAGCGGAACGCGAACGCACCCGTTTGATGGGGTCTTCCTTGTCGTAGGCGAGGATGAGCCTCGCATCCCGGGAATGCATCGAGATCTCGCGGGGACGGAAGTCGAGCTGGATCCGCGAGAAGTGGCGCCCGTAGTCGGTGGTCGTGTACAGCTGCTGATTCATCACGTCCGCGAACACGTACTGCGGGCACGTCGGAAGGAAAGGGTGAGTGAATGAGACGTCCAGGGAAGGCGGTCTTCCCACCAGCAAAAAGAAAACACAGCGTACGGCCTGCCAAGCTGTGGCCCTTGGGTGCGACCGACCCGCATTTTCGCAGGTCCTATCCCCCCTCCCGGAGTGCAGCGGGTCGCTGCTGCCATTGCAAAGACCAACGCAGGATCCGAAGGACGCGCCTGTGTCTTCGCTCTGAATGTATGTATGAAGCGCCCGATAGTGAATCCGCCGACCAAAACACCACCAGACAACGGACTCGTGGTGTCCCACGGCGCGATACCGCAGCCTCGACGCGTTGCTCTACTCACATGACTGTTGTAGACAGGGCTGTTGTAAAACTTGTCGATGGTGGCGTTGTGCGTGCTGTTGAGCCGCATGGTTCGCACTTGGAATGTTTTCCCGTAGTCGTAGGAGAAGTAGGCAACGCTCGTCGACTGCGACGTCACGCTCGATTCAAGGTCACGTGTCAACGCCACGATGACGTCAGAGTCGGCGCCCGCCCAGTGGATGATCATCTGGTAGTGCCGGTCGTTCAGGTTCACCTAAAGAACAAGAGACAGTCCATGAGTTATGGAAAGGATACGATGTTCACAGGGCCACGTTGGCGCCCCGGTCTGTCAGGTCGGGAACCTTTTGTTGGAGGTGAGAGTTGACGCAGGGTGTTGGGTCGCAGTGTGGGCGGGATGGGCGGGAAAGGATTCTTTTCGGCACTCGCCAACTGCTGAATTTCCCCATTTCAGCAACCTCAAAACCAGTGCTGCAAGTGGCACGCGTCGTGCTGAGAAACATTTGACAGAGTTTACCGGTACTTCGTCGTTTGAAGGAAATAAGCACAAGTCGCACGCACGCGGGCCTTACGATTGAAGCTGCAAGATCAACGTCCATTGGGTCGTTGGTTCCTTGTTCACGCGTCATTCAGACCCGCAGGGAAAAAGTGAGCATCCGCCAGGTCACCGCACTTGAACATGTACGATTTTGTCAAAGAGAAACAGGTGAATGTTCTCCTGTCGTTGCTAAGATACGAGAACCACCACCACCACCATAATTGAAACGGAACTTTGTATGCGTAATCTGTCGTTGCAATAGTTTGCTGAGGGATCTGATTTTGTGAAGAGTGTGTCATCAAATACGCCCTGATGCAGGTACCCCCAAGGTACTGCAATGGTAAAGAGACATGCACGTGCGACATACGAGTGTGAAATGCACACTGCAGCTGTCGCTTCAATGCACTTCAACTGCATAAATTGTGCAGAACATTCAAATGAAAATTCACTACGCAGTCGTGAAACAATTTCGCCAGCTGAAAGAGTTTCAAAACATGTTTTTCAAGTGTTGCGCTCGTGTTGTCCCAAACACTTCGTGGCAGCGTGTGGTTGTCTCACAAGTAATCAACCTTCAGAGAGAATGATCCCTCACGTCGCATTTGAACCGCTTGTCTGCAGTGAAAACAACGGTGTCCAAGGGTCAAGTCCCCACACAGCTCGGCCGAGAAACTGATTGCTGAGGAACTTCACAGGTTTCGTATACTCTCCAAAACAACAACTGAGTTCGAGCAACTGCAACCGTTACTGGATCCACACACATTCCTCTGGCACTGCTAAATTCGACCAAGTCGAACCTGTGTTTGGAACCATTCTCAAAGTGTGTGTTGTGTGTGTGTGTGCCTGTGTGTGTGTTCGAAATCGGCTGATTCCAACGGATTTCTCATTTCACTCCGATTACGGAGCTCGTGTTGGCTGGGAAAAGGTCACACTCTTCTGGTGTCACACCACAGACGAAAAGAGCTGCACAGTGTCAAGACAGTTGAATGACGCCCAGAAAGTTTCGGCAAGAACTTTCCGCAGAAGTCTCGTATTTGAATCAAGGCTGGTCGATCAACAGAACTCCTTGAGAACACGTTCAATCAGTTTGCAGTTTATCTGACGCAGAACATTGCATCCAGTATCGGGCAAATTTCTTTTGGCTGAACGACCGGGGCCTTGGTTCGTAACATCGTTATTTTTCATGGAATCCAATCGATGTCATGTGAGCAGCAATCATTTCATGGCAAATTGCCTCTAATGACGGGAAGAAAATTGTTATTGTGGATCCACGGTTTCAGTTTTCTGTCGCAAATGGAAGGAAGCTTCCTTCAGTGTTTCGTTGCACTGCATTCAGATCACCATCAGTCAGCAAAATGACGTCTGGCAATCAAGAATTTCCGTCACTTCTTTGGTTCGTGTTCAGGCCAGCGGTTGGGAAGCAGCGACTTCGCGTTCGTAGTGTTTGTTCCCTTTTCAATCTTTGTCTTTTTTCAATCCGTAGCTCAACGTCCAAGCCAAAGCTCAGTGCAGCTGCACTGCCTTGTCGATTTCTTGGCTGGACCCCACATCTCTTTCGTTTTCCAGGCCTGCACACTGCAAGAGCCAGAATTCAAGAACGCCGGAAAAGCTGGACATAAAAAAGCTTTTTACGCAGTGAACAGACAGCTCGATCCAAATGACAGAAAAGAGCATAGTCTCTTGATCTGCAGTCCTTCTGAAGCCATCATAACTTTCTCTGGACTCCTGGAAGTGACAATTTTGTTGAGTGATAATTTTGAGCGAGACCTAAAGTTCCAGAAAACTCTTGAAGGAAGATCAGTGCAAACACGAGTCACAAACGTCGTTGTGTAACTTCCTGGTCTGTATTTAGATATTCTGCGCAGATACACCTGGCCAAAGATTGCACATCTGACGAGCGTTCCACCTGACAAAAAAGTCTTGACAAAACTTTTGTCACGCTTCAGCGATACTTTGCGACCTGCTTGACGGTGTCAGCAGAAAACCGGTGGATCCGAAAAAAAAGTTTGTTGTTTTGAAAGAACCCTTTTTAAACCTGTTGTCATTTAAATTGATGTTCTGATTATAAATGGGACACAAAACTGTTGAAAGGTATTTTGTTGTTGCAGAGGTAGATCCACACCGTTATGGACGTCTGTTCTGTCACGTTAGTTTCAGGGGATTCTTGTGTCTCCATTTACTCGTGCATTGTTGATTGGCGGATCACTTTCCGCGAACAAACTGTCAACAGAGCAATACTGCGTGTTTGGTTTCGATCGTTTTGGATCATCCGCACCGCATGTACTCAATGGAGGAAGTGTCACATGACAATTTTTTTCACCCTCAAATTTGTTGTGGTAGACTCTAGCTCCAAAATGTCAATTAACAATTTACAAGTTCTGGGCAACAAAACGACAAGGAAATGAAATCACAGAGAACACGTATGGTCTTCTGAAAAAAACAGTAAGACAGGGTTCTCACACTGCACAAAAATGGTTCCTGTGAAGTCACAAAATGACTTTTCAAGACCTTTGGTCGAGAAAGGAGTTGTGTGATTGAACAGGAACCTTTTTGTGGGGTGAGAACCCATTTCTACCACGATGCGAGCTCGTATGACATGTTTAGAGATCGCAGAGTTGTAGAACGACAAAGAAGCAGCTCTGGTGGAGCAACCACGGGTGCGTGGAATCCACGTCAAAGCCCTGGAACTGTTTTGGGGTGTGAAGTACAATCATTTTTGATGGAACACAAATCTGCTTCTGATTGTTTCAAAACAAATGGAAAATTTTAAACAAAAGCAGGCATTCCCAAAGTCCTTTCGAAGAAGACAGGTACCCTTCGTGGTACCCCACAGAAAAGAACACCCGCGTGCAGCTGCTAGGAAGCAATTTGTCCAGAACACACAGAGACGGCAGCGTCAAATTCTGGGTGCGATTCACTGTGGCTGTCGCGATTCTGTTATTGATCGTCCTCAACCGAACACAAACACAACAAACGCATCGCTCAGACCTGTTGTTGAATAATTAACAGAAAAACAGGTCTCCATGACAGACGTGTCCGATGAAGGGATTTCACACTGTCATGGCACAGGTAAACCCGGGGCAAAGATTGCCGCTTGTTCCTTCTCCTTCAGCTCGGGACACAAACCAGTTGACGTTGGCGTCTCGTGTAGATCTACTGAACTTGAATTCATTCAATAGTTTCATTGCACGACTCCACAGATGATTGATTGCAACTCTTCACTTTGTTTGCCCTCAGCGAAGTTTTCCAGTTCCAAGTTTTGTGGCTCCAGGCAGGGTTGACACTTTCCCTTTGGCTTCTTTACCTATCTTTCTGGTCTTTCCCTTTCTGCAACACTGGCTACCTGATCACACGAACAAGATTCTGATCAAAGTTCTCTGTGTCCCGACCATTTCCTGAAAAGGGCAGGGTCTGAAGGGTTCTGTGTCTCCCGAGGCGACAAATCAATTCATACTCGTACAAATATCAATACTTTCTTGCTTTTCGTCTTGTTGCGGGTTGCATGTCAGCGAGCCCCGCCCCCCTGTTCCAATCCACGAGCCCCTGGAGTGTGGTTGGAAAGGGAACGTCACGCTGTTAATTTTTCTCAACCGACAATGGTGTTGATGTGCACGCGAAGTTCGGCACAGACCTGCTTGGTGTCACTCTTGAGAGATAAAGATTTATTTACTTCCCGTCTTTCTGCATGGTCAGTTCGTTATTCATATCCTGCCCAAACAGAAAGCTCAGGTGTAAACCGCATTTCATCCACTTTAGACTTTAGTCCGGAGATCAGAGCGAAGTCCCAAGACTCAGTCAATTGCTACAAAACAGGAGAATTAGGTAACTCACCACAGATGCGATTTTGGGGGCGGTGCTATTGTTTACACTCCTCGCATGTCTCTCGAGCACATCTGACGGATTTTCAATCACCTCCTTCGGCACTTCAAAGGAATAAAATCCACTCTGTAAACTGTCCCCAGCACTCCTCCTTGCAACGTGCAAAGTTTTGGCTGCTTGGCCGAAGCGATGGCCCACTGTCACTGACAGAAAAATGAAAATCACAAAAAGTATTCCGCAAAACAGCCTGGCGGCCGCCATGTTTGAAGTCGAGTCATGGGATCAAGACAACAGGTGTCGCTCGCGGCAGTCGGTCTCTCATCGCACATTTCCCGCCACAGGAATGGGTGCTTTTGTTTCTGGACAGCGGTCCGAAGGTGACTCCAAATGGTGGCAGTGATGTCAACCTTCTTGAAGGGTCAATTTGACCAAATACAGTGACTGGTCGTCCTCTGATGGATCCAGGATTGCGCGCAGTTGGACCGACCTGGCCGTGAAGGGACGGTGAAATTAGATCTGCACCGGGGAAGTCAAGCAATTCCAACTCACGCAAGTTCCATTTTCACGTGCAAAGAGTGCACGTAAAATTTTAAAATTTATTCAAAAAGACATTGTAGATTGTGCAAGCGTAAAAAACACACCAACATTTGTTGAAGATTTCAAACAAACTCAGTCCTGTGGTTCCCACCTTTCTCTTTGAGAAGTGCTCGCAAACGTCAGAAGATTCTCGAACTGTCAACACACATTCACTGCGCCATGGATGTCAAACGAAGCTTCTCAAAATGCGCCGTATCCACCGAAGAAGGAGTTTTGTTGACTGTTCGCGAATCCCCCTGTCGGCATCGCGTGGCCATAACCACTCGGCGCGATGTTTCCATGACGACCAAGCGTGTTGGTAGCCAAGTGGTGAATTTCAGCGGTCACCTGAAGTGGGATCCGTGAACAATTTTCATTCTAAAATTGGAACAGAATGGTTGTTGAGTCAACGAAGAAATGAAAACACTGAGTGAGATGTGCCAACCTGCGACTGATTGATGGATAGAGCTGCGAGTTCCGCTTCGGTCTTTTGTAGTTGCAGTGTTCTGTCTGGATACTGATTCTGCTTCTGTTTATGTGGGTATGTGCGCTTCTTCTCGCTTTGCGCACGCACCTTGGGTTGAACAGGCTCATCGCTCGACGGCTTGGGCTGCCAGTCGCTGACCTTCTTGGTGAAGGGCAGGTCTGGGTGCGCACGGTTGTGATGAGCGCGCAACGCTTGGTGCTGAGCGTACGCACTGCCGCAGTGGTTGCAGTCGTACGGTTTCTCTCCTGCAGAATAAGATCACGAGACTGACGCGCGACCTTTCTGCGCGTAAAGGACGAGTTTCAAGGGTCCTCCGACCCAGGGCGTCGGCCGCTGACCGGCAGAAAAACTACACCCACTCCACCTGTGCTTTTTGTCTCACTCACTCGTGACACACTCGAACTTTGACAATGATTTCTGGTCTTGAGGTCCCAGTGAAAGAATGGCAAGCTCACATCCACACACGTGACACACCCGTTCCTTTGATGCCCGTCGGACAAAAAGGTACCGGGACGTCTTTCGCTTGGGTGCAACGTTCGAAATTTTCACCATCAATCATTTCGTGGTCTCACACGTTGAGTGTTTGGAAGTTCAAATTGTCTCTCACCCCACCCCTATGTAGGGATGAGTTTGACCAGACTGAGGCTCCAACTTCGCATCAAGATCTGTTGGGGTTATCAGGTGACACTGGCAGTGCTGTTCCGTCTCATCAAATACCAAATTTGACGAGCGAAATTCAAAATGTTTCACAACAACAAGAACATTTGGAGGCAAAAGAATCCACCAGAGCCCGTTTTGTTTCATGTTGGTTTGTGTGGGTGGTTCGCAGGAGGAACACAAATCGGAAGGAGAGTGCGGTGTGGGCGTTACGTCGACAGAGGACACAGGGCTTTACAACTGTACCTGTGTGCGTGAGTTCGTGTCGCTTCAAGTTGAACCACAAATGAAAACGCATCTCGCAGACTTCACATTTGAATCGCTTGAGTTTGTCTGAAAAGCAAAAAAGGGAAAGAACTAACGTTCCGCGTTGAAACTTTGATTCACATTTGACGACATGTGGACCTTGCAAGCACAAAACGGTTTTGATTTTCCGTGACATTTTGGGGTGAAATGAAAAAATGTACACACACGTGCACACACACACACACAAACAAACACACACACACATACACACACACACACACACACACACACACACACACACACCATCTGAAAGCTTCTTCCGCACTGACCGTCGTGTGTTTGGAGGTGTCTGCCCAAAGCTCTTTTGTAGAAGGCCTTGCCGCAAGTGGGGCAGGGTATCTTGCTGCTGTTGTGGCGTTCCTTGTGTCTGCGCAATCCCTGTCTGGACGTAAATGTGGCGTCGCACTGATCGCACTGCAGCGATAAACCACCTGCACAAGACGTTCAATGCAGTTTTTCACTGTGGCAACAAGAGGTTCAATGTGTTTTCACAAATCCTGAAGGGAACTGGACAGAACATCTGGTAGATGTTCACACTGCTAGTCGATTTCGCGTTGTCGAAAAAACATGTGAGTCGGCACGCAGGGACCGACCTGACCGTTTATCATCAGAACTTCTTGCTATTCACTCACTGTGCTTTTCCATGTGTTCGTTGAAATAGCGTTTGTAGTCGAAGCCCTGATTGCAGATTGTGCACTGGAAAGCCATGTGTGGGACGTGTACTTTGAGACGGTGTTCGACCAACAGCAGATGTTCTTTGAAGCCCGCACCGCAGCGCTGACACACGTACGGTGCGTCTGTGTGCGTCCTGTCACAGAGAGTCGAATTCAAGAATAAGAACACCAACCAGTGGAGAAACATAGCGGAGGCATATTTTCACTTTCTGACAAGTTCTCTTTCCAGTCAGGGAGGGGGTACACACACACGAACACACACACGCACGCACACAAACAACCCTTTGGGAACTTTCAAACTCACTTTAGATGTTGTGCCAACTCTTGGTGCGTGTCAAACGTCTCTGAGCACAACGGGCACTTGAAGCGATCCTGTCAGAACAAAAACAAAAAGCTTTGTAGAGTAGATATACTTTTGTGAAAACGCAACGAATTTACTTGCTCTCGGACGGATACTGAAAACAAGTTTTGAAACTGCACTTGTCACAGAAACACCAGGCAACCAAAGAGACCAGAATTGCTTGGAGAATCGCAGGGAAGAAAAATCACCGGACGCACCCCTCTGTGCCACTTGTGGACGTGCCAGTACAGGTTGATCGACGTTGTAAACGACTTGCCGCAATCCGAGCAGAGCAGTGTTTTCCCCTGAAAAGTGACAGAGAGTTAGAAGTGTTACAAGAGAGCTGAACGTGATGAAGTCGTCTCCGTGAGCGTTGCAATTCCAATTGTACTGCCAGTGCGGGTCACGGGTTGGCACAAATTTCCAAGGTTCTGAATTGCACGGTCAGCCCTTTTTGAAGGATTTCTCCTTCATCATTTGGAAAGTTATTTTTTCTTGACAATTTGTTGAGCGGGTGGTGTGGGCAGAATCTGACTTGTGGTAGATGACCACCCTCCACAGCAGAGGTTCCCTTGTGGGGTGTTTCTGCATGGGGCTCACTGGTTCTTGGAAGACGCTGCAGATTCGGCGTGTTGTGAACTGTGGCAAGCTCAGGACGAGTGGAAACGAAACACTAGCAAAATACCAACTTTTGCTTTTGTTTTCGCGCAGAAAGGCAGGGACCCTTTCAAATGTATTTCGGAATCTGTCAAAGATATGCGGATGATCCAGTGAAATGTACTGGTGCATCCAACCTTGGCATTGGTCCAAACTGCGGACTCACGCATGGCTCTGCTTACTGAGTGCTTCTCCATGTGGGACTTCAAACTGTTCTTCGAATTCAGTGTCGCTCCGCACGTTTCACACGTATACTTCACACCTGCGTAAGAAAGTGTGGACTTCATGTCGAATGTGACGAACTTTCCTTTTGGTTTGGTGGTTTCGCGCGTGTACCGTACACGCGAGACTGACTCAGTCAGTGAACTTTCTCTTGGCAAACCTGATCGCAGCTGCAATGCTTTGTCTCGTACCTTCGTGAACCTTCCTGATATGATCCATCAGGTTTGTCCTCTTGACATAAGATTTGCCACACACGTTGCACGTGTTGGACGGCTGCCTGGACTCTGAAAGACAGTGACACATGACGTCAAATCTTTTCACACAAGAACTCGAGACGGGTGAACACAATTCACAGTTGACTTTGGTGGGTGTACTCAATCTGGTTATAGAATGTAGACGGGTTTTGTCTTCAACGCCAAGGGCGCACCTACCACTGGGTACCGTAATTGACCACAAGAATTTCTTGCCAGTCATCATACCTCTCCCGGGGTAAATAACCACAAAGCAATTCTTCATTGCTGTCATCCCGCTCCCCAACCCTCCGCCAGGTGCGGTGTTGGGAGACGCACCTTTATGAGTGCGCAGGTGTTTTCGCAGGTGCATCTTCTTTTCGAACACTTTGCCGCAGACTCTGCACGGTAGTTCCAGATTTTTCTCCGAACTGCGTCCGTGCGCATCCCGTATGTGTCCCCTGTACTCCTGCAATGGACAAAGCAGGCCCTTGACAGTGTTTTTCACAAAGGAGGCATCAAAACGTGCTGAGTACATCAAGTCAGCTTGATGATTTCTCCCACCTGTCTTGAAGAGAACTTCAGGTCGCAGGACTCACACGTGAAGTTTCTGTGCTCGAGAAGCAGATGATGATATAACCGAGATCTGAAGAGAAAAGTCACCGTTGTGCACGTTGGACTTCCCAAAATAGCAGTTGCGCCTTTTGACCAGAAGTTGAACTGAGGACGCAAGGCTTGTGTGTTGTTGCTTGGAGACCGTTCAATCCAACGCTGACACAGTCGGACATGTAACAGTCGATTGGAGGACTTTTCGCAAATGCAAATTCTGCATTGTGGCTCAATGCCCGTCACTCACAAATATTCCTTCACCTGATGGGTGACAACAATGTCCGCTCCCGCGACGTACCTGTTCCTATACTTGATGTCGCACATCGGGCACTTGATCTCGTTCAGTATGACGCGAACTTCAGCCTCGGACTTGGACCGGACGATCCGCAGCACCTCCTCCAGCTGTCTGACCGTGAGCAGCGAACTCCGCATCCCTCTGGGCTTCTTCGACTTCTCTGTAAATGCGCACCAAGTCAAGAGGCATCATCACGACTGGTTGGGAATGCAACATTATGCGGCTTTTGTGCGTGTGATTCTGAACAAGGAAGAGACCCAACAACTGTAGATTTTAGCCAACACTTGATGGCAGGTAGACTTGACCGCACCTTCAGTTGAATTTCCCACGATGTCTCCATTGTCATCCTTATCTTCGAGTCCATTTTCTGAACAAAAACAAAAAGAGACACAAGATAAAGCTCGCGTCTCCACCTGTTCCTCACACGGATCTTTCACGAAATTGTCTCTCGCTGTGTAGCGTGTGTTGGAATTGCTTTGGTTCCAAGATTGGTCTGCTCGTGTTTGCTGAGAATTTCACTTTTGCTGGTGTGAAAGTTGAAGGCCTTCGGCACTGCCATTGAGAGTAAAATGTTACCATCGGGTCAAGACTGAACTGCTTCAACAAAAATTCCAGACCCTGAACTCCAAAAGAAAAAAAAAAGAGTGAAAGAGGAAACACGACACCTGTCGGTGACGGGCAGGAGAGATGCTTCACGATGTGCTCCTTCTTTTCCTTTGCACTTGTCTCCACGTGGCACCAGTTACACGTCCAAGCCCCGCCCGCTTCACTCTCTGAATCTTCGTCCGTGTCGTCGTCGTCGCGCGTCCGTTTCCTCTTTCGTGCCTTCACAGGCCTGCAGAAAAGAACTGTCACACTGAACCATGTCGAGCAACCGGATGTGCGCCTCAGTGTCAAGACTGAGCTTTTCTTTGTCTCACCGAAAAGAACCCGGATTCCTCCCGACATTGGAAAACAGACCCTCCCCTCACCCAACGATCTTGAAGGTCTTGTGGAAAAACAATGTGACACAAATTTGGTCAAAAACGATACTTGCTTTTTGCGAGCTGAGCACAGTTCTGGTGTCCAGTTCGGCTCTACTTTCACAGTGACGCCTGGGTCCACTGAAATCCGCTCCAGTTTCACCACCACCTGCAGGAATACACATGAGACCACGCGTCAGTCTCAGAGCTTGAACACGACTTGTCTCCCACTGATGTACGGTGAAATGAGCGTTTTGTTTGCTTGCCATCAGTGTGCTGGAAAAGTTTCACTGTGCACACACGAACAGACTCATGAGTTCGTGCAATGGTAAAACAACGCACAGCGCACTTGAGTGTGAAACCTTGTTCTCATGTTTTGATCTTGTGCACCGACAGTTTTGCTTGTCTTGCTTCAATGCGAAAAACGAAGTTTGTTCACTCACATTTTCGAGTTTGTGTGTTGAGAACTGGTGCGATCCTTTTCCATCACTTTTTGTGGAACCCTCGGCTCGCCCGCGCTTCTTTTCAGGCGACCCCCTTTTTCGCCTGTTCAGCAAAAAGTCACTTTTTTTCCCTGAGGTCCCACACGAAATGTAAATGCAAACGTGAAACACCCGAGATCTTACGTGACAGGAAAAGTTGGTGCGATTTCGTCGAGTTCCACAAACCCTGCAAAAAAGTCCATTTCCCATCAGTTCGTGTTCTCCCGTGTTCGAATGAAACATTTTCTCCGACTCTTGTGCAGACTCCCAATGTGAAAACAAAACACCACAAAGCCTCTCGTTCACGCGAGAAAGGTGGTCTGTGTGTGTTGCACGGGCAACCTTCACAACTTCCTCACCATTGACAAGTTGCACTTCCGTCGAGCCAAGTTGCAGGTCAGGTTTTGGAATCCAGTACTCATCGTCGGTGTCACCGCCATAATCCACGTCGTCTGTTGCTTCGTCACACTCCAAACTCTGATCAAACGGATGACAAAGTGTTGAAGATGATTTCGCTGTTCTTGTTTGTACGATCTTCCAACCAAATTGCAATGTTTTTTCGTTTTCGTTTGGACTTTGGAGACCATCACCCTCGACCCAAGTCTGAGTTTTCTTGTGGCGTACCTTGGCAGCTGAACTTGAGTCCACCCTGACTCCACAGGACGAGCACACCGGAAGCACGTGATTGACGACGTTTGGCTCCAGCATAACGAGCGTCCAGCTGAACTGCGCGTTTCGCGACACAGCGCACCGGTGCAGCATTTGCGCCAGCGTGAGCAAACTCCGCTGGTGGTGGAAATAGCAACAGAAACTCAAAACTCGGGGTGATTACACTTGTTGTCCAAAAAACAACCAAAACAGCCATGTGCCGTCAATAAAGAGCGCTTTTCTTCCTTCATCTTTGTGCATGCTTATTTGGGAAAACTCCACTTGAATTTGTCAAACATATTGTTTTTGAACAAACCCGACTTTTGTCACCGAACGAAACGGTGTTCCATTAGTCTTCTTTTTCTGGGACAATTCCTCCTCGTTTCGAAATTTGTCTCCTCTGCTGGTTTCGTTTCAGAAAAAGCTGATTGTTGCTTGTTACGTGCTGCACTTGCTGACTGTCCCAGAAACATAATTGCGCGAATACATACTCTGAGAACATGTCTCTGATACAGCAGGTCATCCGTAGAAAGCTCCGCTGCCTCCTTTTCGTCCCGCAAGAAGTTGGTCAGAGCGTGCGCGCACCTGCAACGACAACCCGCTCCCTCTCTGCTCTTTTTCTCCAGTGACAATTCTGACACAATGTCGAACGTGACCTCGACGACAAGAAACAAAAACTGAAACTTTGTGTCTGGTCTAAAGTCGCAAATCGTGAACAGACGTACGTCACTTGGTCCGCGTCCGATGCTTGGAACGGAGCGAAGGTCCCCATGATGGTCCAGCAGCAGGAAACTAGCCAAAAGAAAACTGAATTTTCTCTTTTGATTTGCACGAATTTACTTTCACTCGGTTCTTTCACAATACCGACGGTACGCAAACAACTTTTTGGTGCAATGCTCTTTATTCATTCTACTTGAACTGATGTCAGTGGCTTGAACAGTGTAATAAACAAACGCGTGACAGTGGGCAACTATGAAGAGACGGATGAAGTTCTGGCTCTGGTGCACAAAGACGAGTATCGCCGATAGGAGCTTGCCCAACAACACTAAAACCTTAATTATCGCTCACGTCGCACACGTCACTGGCACCGAAAACAGTATAAGGCAGCGTCACTACTGCTATCAAATGAAAGCCGTATATGTATTGGCTGCTGTGTGAGTAAACCATGTCGCTGTGTAACCAAATCGTACTGTAAGCAACGAAGTAAATTGCAAAGTGTTGAAATGGCGGTCGATTGACAGCAAAATTTCCGTTGAACACGAATCCATTGAATTTTCATGAATTTCATGTGAGTTTGGTTTCACCGGACAGATGAGTATTGCTTGACTATCTGGACTATTGAATACACCCAAGTTAGTGTGAAATAATACTGAATAAGTTGTTTCACTGTGGGTTTTTCTGATTGACACTCGATTTTCGCTCAATAGTGGTCAAGGTCAATGTTATGGCCAAACATTCTGCGGATAGCATTTCTCCAATTCAAAAGCAGACAAAAAGGATGGGTCTTGAGCTGAACCAGGAGGAGTTGCTGGACAAGATTACATCGATCATCTCTGAGGTTTGTGACGATTTACTTCGAGGACAATCGGTCACAGTTGAGTCTTTGAGAGAGGAGTTCCGTGACACCCTGAGAACAGAAATTGGAAGTTTGAAAACTGACCTTGGTGTTGATGTTGCGGAGTTGACCAATGGTTTGTCCAGACTCTCGGATACTGTGGATGAAAACAGGAGATTGATACAATCTTTGTCACAATGAGTGCAGTTCCTGGAAGAGGAGAATTTGCTCTTGAAAGGGCATCAAGTTGATATGGAGAATCGAGACAAGCGGTCAAATTTGGTCATACAAGGTATTTCTGAAAGTGTCCCTGATGCACAATTTGAGCGAGAATTCCATCGGATTTGCAGAGATCATCTCAAGTTTTCAACTGAACTTTCTGTTGAACGAATCCATTGGGTTGGAGTCAAGACAAATAGCAGACCAAGGAATGTGGTACTCAAATTTTTGAGCTACAAGGATCGTGAGGCTGTTTGGGAGAGGCAAAGAGAATTGAAGGGTACAAGACTTTTTCTTGAGGAACATTACGCACTGGAAATTCAACAAGCTCGACAACAGTTGGTGCCATATCTTCAAGCAGCAAGAAAGCGTGGAGAAAGAGCAGCACTACAAGTGGATAAACTCATGATCAATGGTCAAAAATTCAGTTTGGAACCAAGTGACTTGAGGTCATTGCAACTACGTTACAGGGAGGCGACCAAAAACAGGAGTGAAATTGAACTTGAAACTGATCAGGAAGGAGCGGCAGTTTGCTTTTATGGCAAACACAGTGTGTTCTCTAACTTTTTCCTGAACCCCATTGTTATATATATTTACCATGACCACCCCCTAAGTACTGCCACAGCCACAGCATAGCCACAGCGAATCATAGCATTACCCTAGATGGAGCCACTATCCTTAGCTGGGCACATGACCCAGACTGCCAACACACAATAGCTTGTGACACCATAGAGGAAGGTAGCCTAAACCACTGAGCTC
>JAAUXT010029949.1_pt1 | contig 17850 bp, 22 predicted proteins | sample 7278171 | NCBI WGS metagenome assembly JAAUXT01 (sample SAMN14350112, study PRJNA611818) | marine sediment metagenome | isolation source: surface marine sediment (1.8m) | place: French Polynesia: Moorea | collected 2018-08
AGCAAACATTTCATCAAAATACTTCTTTCACCAAATATTTGTACTTTCTCAGATATGGAGCCATTTCTACATCCATACCCCATATTTGCTGCACTTCTAAATTTTAATGTTTGACTTGAAAAACCCCAAAATTGAAAGTTCCCCAAATCCTTTAGAACTGGTGCACTATCCCCAACCCAAATTGAACCAAAAGAGCCCGAAAGACCTCAAATTGTTCCTAATCTTGACCATGAAACAGGTCTACACATACTTTTGATAGATGCTACCTGAAAGTGCTTTGATTTGGCTTGCACCGATTTGGCTCGCTTGCCCAAATCGCGCAACCCACCTCGAATCACCTAAAAACTGCAACAATAAGTTCCCTCCTTGTGATTTCTGGTTCGTTTGTGCTCTCGAAACAAATTTTTTGACAAGATCATTCCCGTCACCAATTTATTTATGAAAAATATTAAAATTTTACAAAGGTATGTTCACAAAATATTTTGAATGTCAGCGAAGTATAGCATGTCCACAGACACGTTTGGGGGCAAGTGTCATATCAACTGAAAAAAAACGTCATGAATACATCCACGCACGCACATGGTTGCGTTCTTCAGCGGTTGCAGGCACGCGTCGGCGAATGAAGGTAGTTCGCCAGAAAGCATTCGTTCGGATACATTTACCACCAAGACAGAACACGAAAAGTCATCAAGTGACAGGCACCAGTCATTGCAATGTGTGGCAAGTCCCGCCGCTTAGAACAGTCCGCGCTGCAGCGATGGATGCCTGTACGGTTCTCTCCTGCTGCTGCGGGGGGCAACTTGCCCCTCAGCACAGTGCAATTCAATGGCAAAATCCACATTTTCAAAAATTCAGCAAAAATAATTCCCAATGTCCAAGGTATATGAAACCTGTCAGGTGCAAACAAGACAACACAAAACAACATTTGTCCATCAATTTCATCAAATGTTGAGGAAAAAATCCAAGTGAAAAGACATTCATTTTTCCTCTCCTGTGACTAGAGAAATGATATTCCAAGTGTTGTTTCAAACAAAATCTCATTGGTTCTTGAACAAAATCATTTTGGTCAATTGATGTCGCTCAGATGGAACATTCCTGTGTGCAATCTCCTCTGTAAATTTCTTTGCATATCTTTTGAGCCTCATGTCAAGGTACTTTGCAACAATTTTCTTGAGCAGTCTGGACAAATGGTCCACTTCTCCAATCCTGTGATCAAAGAAATGTTCATCAGTTGGGCAGAACACATCAGTCCTTAGAGAGTGCAGAACATATGATTGACTCTGCAAGGAGAGGTTTCTGTGGAACACAATTCCAAAGTTACTGTTGATGACTCTTGCTTTGAATTCCCTCTCAGTAGCACAAATGATCTTCATCACTGCCTCTGATGCCAACACAAGACCACCTTGCTGCTTTCTTTGTGTCAATGATGCAAACTGTGGAATACTACCCTGTGTTGCTTTCTGGTGACTTTTGTTCAACAATTGTTCTTGCCTGCACTGCTCACATTGTTCTTTTTTGAGAAGAACTTGGACAACATACCTTGCAAGGTAATACAAAACATTGTCTTGCGAATAATTTGCAGGGCTGGTGCCAAGTGTACTGAGCAATTGTTCCAAGTTGATGAGTCTACTGTTGTGTGGCTCTTTGGTCACACTTTCAGGTATCAGGGGTTCCTGTTTTCTGTGAGTGAAGTCCAACAAACCACTTGTTTGCATTGGGTTGTCCTCAAAATCTGTACAGTTCCCAGTTTTGGATGGCTGGATGCAATTTCTGATGATGACCTGCTTCAGAGCTCCTTTGAACTGAACACTATTTGGGTTGTTATTGCAACCAGATCTTTGGCAGATCTTGTTGAAGAGCAATTCCATGGAGTCCTGTGAAAACTTGTATGTCAGTACATACTTAAATGGTAGACATTCACGACTGAGCAGCTCTTTGCAGAGATTCATGGCAGAGTCCAAAGTCAAGGTGAATCCCCAAATTGCTGTTTTCCTTCTGCTTTAATGCAAGAGTCTACCTTTTGCATCTTGCAAGTTGAAGATGTATTCCTTGAGAGCTTTGCAGTGACCCCAGAAATGTTTACAAATTTGGTCTTGTCACTGGTGCATTGGAACCCTTTCCAAGCACATTCTTGGAATTCAAGAAGTCAAAGGTTGTGTCAATGGCCCTGATAAAGTCTGTTATGGCCTCACTTCCCTCAAACTCAGGTACATGTGCTTCATCCCAGAGAAAATCAATGGCAGAAGCAACTGATGCACTCAGGGTCTGGGCTGCCAGACTCACACTCATCTTGTGTTTTGTCCATTCAATGTCCTCTGGACTTTATTTGCAATTCTCCATCCCAAGTCTTCTTGCAATGTACTCAGTGATGCAATATATTGCCACTTGATCAATTGTCTCACACCATCAACTGTGTGTGAAATGACTTCAAAATCAGCCAGTAAGTTCCACATCAGTTTCAACATGTAGCATGCATCAAAGATGACATACACCTTGTCATTGGAGCTTTGAGGATGTGGGAACCATGTCCTTAAATCACCAACTTGCATTTTGCATCCAAGGATCCCTGCTGTACTTTGGTTTGTGTACATCCCATCAAACACCAAGGCATGCACATACAGTCCCTCAGCATGGAGGAGAGAAATACAATCCTTGATCAATTGGGTTTGCACAGTTGCATGACAGTGATCTTGGAATACATAAGCAATTGGGTGTTTCCAATGACCAGTAATTCCAACAGCCATGATCACCAAGGCTTCTGTTGCCAATGTGTCACTAGGTTCTGGAACAGCAATTCCACAGTCAACTCTTCCAACAAATGTGTTCAACTTGGTATCCCAGAAAGTTCCTTTTTGAATTGCCATTGCATCCACCACAAGTACAACATCACTCATGAATCTATCTTTCTGTACAGCTTTTCCAAGTTCTTGAATAACATTCATGAGGTATCCTGGCTGACAGTCCACTGAAGCTGCCCATGCATGGATGCTTGCTGGGTGTGGAAGTGAGAACAGTTTTCAAACAAAATTGTATGCCTTGGGTGAGTCGTAGTTCAATGTCATTGCAAACTGTTTCACTTCAGGTGTATATCTGTGTCCATGTTTTGAGCTTTGAGCTGCATTTTCCATTTGGTTGCAAAAAAGTTCCTTTGCTACACTACTGAAGTTGTAATTGAGCAACTTGGCTTCATGTTCTGCAATGAAAACTTTTTCTTGCAGATGACTTATCAAGTCTTTCATGTTTCTGATCTTTTTCTTTTTTGTCTCAATGAGGTTTAAAGAGCATTCACCTTTCAATTGAGAGTTGAAATTGTTTCTCTTGCACTGCCTTCACCTCTCAAGTATGAGTGATCATGAGATGCCAACTTTTGGATCTTCTGTGGTGATGCTTTGACAACACACACTGCAGGTGCCTTTCATTTCTTTCCCATCTTTTGCAGATGTTTTGGAAGCCCTTTGAAAACACTTGGCACAGTATCTGTTTTCAATCTTGGTCAAACTTGACCAGGGATATATATACACAAAATCAGAAAGTTCAAAGTGTTCACTGCAAACTCGACTGTTTGTTGTTGGAGTGAAGTTCTCTCTGTGTATTGCTTGAACCCATTTTGCCAACAATTCTGGATCATGGTGGGGAAATTTATGAAAAGAAATTCCAGATCCAGCCTTCTGGCGATTTGTACATGAATATGCACAGCAGGATATCACCATTTTGGCAGCATCCAACAGTTTCCTTTGAGAGACAAAACAAAACAATCAGCTGCACCTTCAATAAAGTTTGAAGACAGAAATTCAGTGGGTCAAGTGTATCACATCATAAGTCCTGAAGTACTGGAGCAATATGGACAATCCACACATCAAAATTTTCAGAATTTCATGGAGAATCATGCTATAATCACTGTAGTTCCATTTGTGGCCACTAGAACATGATGGCACCACTGTGACTGTTCCTATCTCCTCAGACAAAGATGCAATGAGTTGACAATTTTTCCATTGATTTAGCCTGAAAAGAGTCACACTTAGGGCCCTCAAACATCATAATTTGGTCTCCTATATCACTAGAAAGTCATGACAACAATCACAAGATATTAGAAATTAAGTTTAAAGCCACGAATTTGAGCTTAAGCTTAAAAAAACAAGATAATTTGACTTGCAAATTTGTAGAATGGACAGGCCTGGTTGTGCAAGTTTCCCTTGGAATATATCCATGTGAACCCTCCTGTGGTATCCTCAATTTGCTGTCTTTGGAGTTATTCCACAAAGAGATACTTCTAAAGTTTTTAATCCACCTTAAATCCACTGCAAAATAGAAAGAAACCTCAGAGAAAAGTCTGTCATACTCTGCACATTGCCCCCCACACAGCTCGTGTGATATCGTATACAGTTTCGCTGTCAACAACAGCTGATGCTGCAACGCCTCCTTCTCAGATAACATGCCAATGGGCAAGTCGCAGTTTCAGCAGCTTTGCACACGTGCGTGCATGGTTTTGTTTCTGGCGCGAGCGTACACCAGGGACGGAAATCTGCAGACAGTCAAGGCGGTACATGTCCTCAACGCAGCATCTTTGCCTTGCCAGCAGACCTCATCCTTGGCAAGCATTGGCGACAACACAGTCCATGCAGTTTTACGTTGATGTCACTGTCTGCAAGTTCGCTTCGCCTGAGCCCAAACATGTCACGAAAACAAATGCTGTCTTGTCTTCAGGAATATGTTCTGAAGTCTGCACTGGACAGGAGAATGCTGACGCTCTGAGCGAATCATTTTCCGTTGAGCCCAAACGAACGCAATTACACTGTGTGAGCACCAGTGGATAACGTTGACCATTTGTTGTATGGCTGTACACATTTGAGGAATACAGTTCTAGCCCTGCACAAAACATGGGTCTGTCCTGGTTTGTCCTTGTCTACAAATTCAGGTTCTTGAGCTTTGCTGCGTGCATTGGAAGTACAATGTGAAACAAATGCAATAATAGTGTGCTCCGGCATCCAGTTTGTAATACATTCCTTTGTCCTCAGCATATAGTACACAAGGAAATGTGGAAATTTTGTGACATGAGAAACACGAAGCAACAGTCTCAGCGCACTGAGAACAAATCAGCTCCCAGGTCTCCACTGAAAATTTGGTCCTGGAATTTCACAATGATTAAGACAGTGATCACCAAGTAACAATGCACTCCTCATTTGTTTAGGAATTTCACAATGATCAAGACAGTGATCACCAAGTAACAATGCACTCTTCATTTGTTTTCTCTTCTGTGATTTTGTTTTCTCTGTGCAGTGTGGTCAGCTGTCAGTCATGACAAAGAAAAGTCCTGTTGTGTTGCTCATTGGATGAAAGATTTGTTTTCTTAGTGATAGGATGATAGCATGATTGAAACCTGCATTATTCCAAATGAATTTTCTTTCCTTTCTCCACTGATTCTTGATTGTAACTGAAATCAGTTAGATATGGTCCCCTTGTGCTGAAAAGAAGTTAGATGTCAGTTGAGATGTCCCTGATCAGCTTCTTTTTCTTTTGTGATCAAACTGAGTTATCTTCTCCAGACGAAAGTTGATTCAATTGCAGTTCAAAGTTTTCATTACAAGTACAGTTGTTAAATGGTTTGTTTCTCTGCTCTGTTGAATCCGCACAAGCCAGAAGTGAAACAATGCTGAACCAAGTGATGACCAGAACAACATCATGCAGTGAAATGGCGAGCATGGCTTTCCTTGTGTTGAAAAAAGAAGAGGGTTCAGTAGCTGTCAGTTCCAGCATGGCCACAAAGTATGCACAGAGCAAGCAAAACACAAGAAGCATTCAATGAAGTTCATCACTTTCAGCAAAGATCCAATGCCTCAACAGCAAAAATATATGAAGCCACAATTCTGTGCAAAGGAAGTGACCAATATGCTCGTGACAGGTTGGTCACCAATTGCACATCACTTGACCTGTTACCACTGCAGTGAAAGAAATCCACAAATCTGCAGGGGTCATGCAAAAGTAGTTTCAACACAATGCAATACCAGTCAGTATTAGGCCAGAGCACTCTAATCCAGATGTAAAATTGGGCCATCACATCTATAGATTATAAATGTTGCTTGTCCAGCAAAATTACCAAATGCCTCAAGGGCAACAAGAGAGATTGCAGGTGATGATTGTTTCACAATGGTAAGGTGATCTTCCAGTTGCTACTGTACAGCCAGTTTCTGTGAAATGTGGAGAACTTTCCCACAGCAGGTTCTCTTCCCATTTGGACACAAACTGCAGAACACCTCCAACCACAACCACTTGAAACCCAAACCACAACAATTCAGAACAGAGGAGTTTCTCCCTCAATACATTTTTGTGAACCCCAACTTGAAAAACTTCATTCTTTGTACATGCAAAACCACAGATGGCAGCTCCACAACAAGACAACACATAAGACACTCCTGGATATGGTGAAATCAATGAATGTTGTTTCACTGTGGCTCCTGCTCCAGACCACAAGGAAAACCCAACACCTCCTCAGCCACATGTCCCAGTTCGCACTTGATCAGAGCCTCTCCCAGCAACCCACAAGCCTCTTCTGCAGATTTCAGTCTCCCCCTGAATATTTCCAGCACCTTGAGTCCAGCCTCAGTGATTGATTTACCATCATACACTGCAGCCTCTGCCTCATGTTTCTGGAGCCCAAGATGAGTTGCCAGTTCCTTGACAATGATACCATTGGTCAGGTGCTTGGCTATGTTGATGAGATGGAGTTCAGTGAGCTGAAAATACAAGCAATGATCTTCATTTGTGTCGATTAACACAGACAACTTCCTGGATTTCCCACTTTTGGTGAGGAATGAAGAGATTCACCATGCAAGCACATTCTTTTTGTGGTGTTGTGAGTTCCAGACTGAAAAACAGGTGGCACACAAAAGTTGACAAGAAAAATTGACAAAGAGCCATGGTAAAAGCCCTACCTCTTCAGCTGGTGTGATGCAAGTAGGGAGATGACTTTCACTTGTTGCTGGGATACCTTGAGCTACTGTTTGTTGAGCTGAATGCATCGGTCCCACTGTGACCTGTTGTACTGGGTGCAAGTTTGTTGCAGGTGCATTCTTTCTTCTCTTAGTTTTTGTGCTCTTGACAACTCGCTTGTTGTTGTTGACCTCAGTGAGAAGTTGTTTTACAGAATCAATTTTCACCTCCTGAAACATTCCCTCAGCCTCCGCTGTCAGCATGACAAGGTAAAGCTCCTGTCAGGAAGAGCATCCAAAATGATTCTGACTCAAATCTGTGCACAAAAGTTGACTTTTTTGTGTCACTGTACTCTGGTGACACCCCAAAACACCTGCACCTCAATCAAGACTGCTAATCAGACTCAATCTTTGTTGGGACACATGACTGGCCAGCTCTTTTTTATAAATAAAAAGAAACAACAACAACAAACAACAAAAACACAAGGCATCAACCAATTTACCATCTCACCTTCCTGGCATTCTTTTCCACACTGATATTGTCCCTGAAGCGTTTGAGGAGGTCCATCTTGAAGGCGTGTGGGTCCCCAATGCTATGCATCCTTAATGTTCTCACTTGGTCATAAGGAATACCCAAGTGAATAAGGGCAAGTTTCTCCAGGATCGGGGGCCTGAAGAATTCGGCCAGCCGGTCGAGGTCCTCGTCCGTCAGTACAGAGTTCTGCAAAAAATCAGAGAACATCACAAAATCATGGATCCAAATGATGTGGACAAAGGAACCTGAATATGAGGCCTTCATGTACGTCAGACAAAGACACATCATTTTGTATTTTTTGCGCTGATGCCTTTGCAAAATGGATTTTGGAACACAACGTTTACTGAATGAACTGATCTTTTTTGTCGCGGGGAGGGGGGCGACAAAGATAAATTCAGACACCTCTTCCAAATTGGCATCGTCAATTTTCCTCTGGATCTGTTTCTCCTTGTCCGGGGACAGCTTGACTCGCTTCAGCCGGTCAAATCCGGTCTGTTCGTTCCCAGCCTGCAACGCAACGAAAAAATTTTGACGAGGATGTGAATCACAAATTTCTATGATCCGTCCGGAGAGGAAAAAGAACTTGTGAGAATTTCAAAACCAGGGATGGGGAAAGTACGTGATCTTGGTGCTCGAGTCCTGAGGGTCCAGCCTTTCGCTTGGGTCTTGCAGACGCCGCTTCCTACAATGTTCAACCAAAACCCTTGAGATGTTGTACTTTGTTGTTACAATGGGAGCCAGTCACACTGTAGAACTCAGAGGGAGGAGGGTGGAACCGCCACCTCAAATCTCTCAAACACACAGGCAGTCGATGTGTGAGACAGAATTTCAATTGGCAATCCAATTGTTTACGGACACATGCATTGAAAGAAAATCAGCACGACATTGACACATTTACCATGTTGCGAAAGACAAACCATACTGCTGCATCACCAAAATGGGTGAACCAACCTTCACCAATGTGATGGGTATTGTGGAAGAAGATTGCTCCTCTGTCTTTTCGCCTGTCTCATCTTTGGGCAGCAGCCAAACGGACAGTTTGGCACAAAACTGTCCCATGAACCCGGTGACATAGCTGTCTTCCCCAACAAGACTGTAAGTTGCAGCTGCTTTGGGTTCAGATCGGCAGATGTGGTTGTCATGGATATTCAACACCTGCCGCAATGGCTTCACCTGAAACAACCTTGAGAATTGTGGAATGGTGAAACATGCAGTGCTAATATGTCCATTTTTTGTGGCTTTAAACTTTATCAATGCTGATATATTTCAAGTTTTTTGACAGGACAAAAGTCGTGCTTTCACTTGAACAAGACAGTGAGAAATGAGGCTTCCGGCAATCAGTGTGTGGCACAGACGACAAAGGGGGTTGTTCACATTGCATGATGCGCGGTCGTTTTTCGAGCTGACGTCAAAAATTCCACCATTGGGTTCGGTGTTAAATTTTGACGCCGACATCAAAAAATGACCGCGTGTCACTGATGTGAAAACCGCTAAACAAGAACCTCAATGTGAGAACCGCCAAACAAGAAGCTCACCAGCTCAAACTTGCCACATGTCCCAACCGTCCAGGTGCCCTCCGTAACGGAAAACGGAGGTTTCCATTTGACGTCGTGCTCCAAGGAAAGCGTCATGCTCCCCGAGTCGGTATCAATCTTCTCAGTGGTGATCCAAATGTCGCCCTGCGTGATGTACCTCAGTTTTGTCTCCTCCAGGTTCTTTTTCAGAGCCTAAGTGAGGAAACAATTCCTTTTGGTGCACTGCAACTTGGTACTCAATACTCCAAGAAGCAAGAATTAAATAGCAAAAGCCAAAGCTCATCATCAACTTGAGACTCGCAGAAAGAGAAGGGGACAACATCAAAGGAGCCATGCAAAGTTGAAAAACCAAACCCAAGAAAGAACATTCCAACCAGCTCAACTTACTTCTTGAAGATCGGGGATTCTCTTGTAAAGTGTGCTGCAGAAGTAAGGCCTGATCTCCACTTTGGTCTCCCCTTTGTTTTCCAGTTTGTTTTCGTAAAGATTGCCAAAAACAAAGTTTGTGGCTCTGTCTAAGCAGTGGTAATGTTTGTCACAGATAGTACAGAGTACATTGCAGAAGGTTGTGGTGTGAAGATCAATAAAACTGTGATCTATATCATAGAACAAAACTCCATCTCTGCACTTGTCTCTGGGAGGCACCTCAACAAATGATGGAGCTGTGTGCTTCTTCTCATGCTGCAACATAATCTTCACACTGTTCCTTTCATTGATTGTGGTCAAACAGTGGGGGATTCTGAGAATGTACATTGAAGTGTCAGTTTGTGCAGGAGCAAGAACTTCCACCACAGGAGCAATGAAGCACTCATTGTCTGGGATGATAGAACCAAAACTGGCCAAGTCAGTTCTGACTTCCATCAAGTGAACACTCTTGGGACAACCAGCTGTGATGTAGAGTTGAACATCAGACTTGTCTCCCTGGAGACAGATGTCTTTTCCATTGGCAACTGTTGCCATGTATCTCCTTCCATTCCTCACCATTGTCATTGGGCAGGAAGTGTGAACTTGGCCAACATATTGATCTGCTGGTGTAGTTTGCAACTCTGGAGAAAATTTTTCAAGAAAGTGAAAGTGCATAGATGATCAGAAACAGTGTGAAACACATGCAGCCAACAATCTGGAGAAAGATGGCAGAAACAAACCCAAGGGGTTGCATTTCAAGAATTATTCCTCAGATTTTGTACAGCAGCATGCTCAAACACAGGTGCAACTTGAGGAAAATGCTTTCAAATCATCAGGTGCATATTCAAAGTTCACCAAGTGATGAGAGACATGAACTCTGATACATGCGTGAAGCTATGAAGCCTGGTCACCAATAATTGTCTTTTAGGCATAAACAAGACATTTGTGTGAAGAGAAAAATCAAACCTGGTTTGAGGGCTCTGTGTGCAAGTATGGACAACTGTGGAATTTCGATTGGTTGTTGTTCAACTGGAATTGAACAGTGAAATCACATTTTTCACATTCTTGAGAAACTAAAAAGCAAACCTGACCTCAGCAAATATTGCAGCTGGAACAAAATTTCATCCTTCAACAAAAGGACAAAAATGGCTTGTTTGGAGTTGGGTTGGAGCTCTTGTTCATAATTGTGCGAAGTCCCTTTAGGGCGATGCACCATGTGGTAGTGCAGTATATGGCAAGGTGGATGAAATGTCCCCTGCCCCTCCCCCATAACCCCCTCCCCCTGGACCCCTCCCCACCTGCATGACAAGGAAGAATCGACGACATCACCGGCAAGGGACTTCGCACTGCAGTTGCCTTGAGCACTGCTTCTTATCAATATGGTAAACAAGGTGAGATCAAATTTTGCATGAAAATAGGACAGCACGCGGTGTCATGAAAATAGGTTGACAGCGCGTGGTATGAAACGCACCCAGAATGCGCGGAGCCTCGTCTCCCTCCTCGGCGCTCTCGCTGCTCTCCACGGAAACACGTGGGCCGTCCACTTGCAGCAGGTCCCTCGTGGAGCCAAATCTCACCGACCGCCTGAGAGGCTGTGAAAGGGTACATGCGCTGGTAGATTCTCAATACTAAACAAGTTGAGGCGTCAAAAAACGGTCCAGACCATTCGTTGATATCGTCAAGAAAAGTTGCCGTTGACGTCAGAAAAAGCTGACGTCGTCATCAACGTAAAAACCCTTATAGTTCAGACAATAGGCACGTTCCATTCACGCGTGCGGCCAGCCAAGGGAGCCCAAAATGGCTGACTTCACCGCGTATCCCATCTTCAGTCGCGTGGCCTCGCCACCGGCCAGCCAAGGGAGACTGAAAAAGATGCATTTCTCGTGCTTGAAGGAAGTTGCAACAAATTACTGTCAAGTGGTCACCTTTTCCAGAGAGCTGACGTTTGTGTCGAAATCGACATCCTCAGCTGCCGTTGCAGTCGCTGTTTTTCGTCGTTTCTCACTCTGAAACGCAAGCTGGTGATATAAATAGTGATCTTCACGTTCCAACGTCCAGAGATACGTTGATGCAGGTTCTGTGAGATTTCTATGATTCACTGACCTGTGGTGAATCATCATCAAAGGAACCAGACTCTGCTTCCACAGAAGTGGATGCTCTCTTCATCTTCTTTGGGATCTGTGACAGTCCCTGCACAAAACAGCCAAAATTGTGTGTGGCAAATTGAGCAGATACATTTTGCAGGGACCAGAATTTGTTTCAGAGCCAAAGGTTACAAGCCAGGTTGTCAAAATGAAAAATCATTGTGTCAGTGTGCAGAAAATAAATATTCTTGTTTGTTTCTTTTTCTTTGCTTGTGCCAAACAAGGGACTTGAACTGAGAACTGTGTGAATTAAATGGCTCAACACTTCAACATTTACACACAGGACAAACATAAAATGCATTATCATGTTTGAAACAACCCCATATCCAACCCCCACAAGCATGAATCTGCCAAAAACAGCAATCAAGCACATGGAAATTAAAGTAATTCTTCAGACTCTCCACAAAGACTTGTCACAAAATCGTGCTCACATACCTCATGGCGCCTGATGTGCTGTTTGAGGGAGTGGGCCATTGCAAACACCTTGCCACAATACGCACAGACATGTGATGTGCTACTGTGCTTTGGACACTGGTGGAAGAACTGCTTTTGTGTGTGAAACATCTTGCCACACTCACTGCACAAGAATGAAGGATCCTGCTGATCCTTGTTTGCCTGCAGTGAAAGAGCAATGTTTGAGAATGAGGATGAGGATGAGGATGAAGATGAGGATGAGGATGAGGATGATGATGATGATGATGATGATTATGATGATGATGATGATGATGATGATGAGGAGGAGGAGGAGGAGGAGGAGGAGGAGGAGGTGTTTGGCCTTGATCTTGAGCACCTCCAAGCAACTTTTTTGTGATTCCTTGTATTTTGTATTGTGCACAAGAAATTCCAGATCCTACAGTTGTTGACTTGTTGGCACATGTGTGTGTGTGTGTGTGCATGTGTGTGTGCGGTGTGTCTGTGTGTGTGCATGTGGGCTTGTGACTGCAAATGTGAGAGAATCCTCACCCTTGGAGAAGTTGAATCTCTCTTGAAGTGGACAGGGAGTGTCATGGAGGAGTACCCAAACTCCATGGCTGGTGCCTGATCGTGACCAGTAACTTCCTGCTCATGTTTCTGTGATTGATCATCTTGCTCTTGCAGAAGATCAACTGATATGTCAGCTTGAAACAGGCCTTTGAACTCGGTGATATCATCTCCTTCAGCAACAAGGCTGTACACTGTAGCCTCTTTTGGAGGTGATCGGCAGATGTGGTTGCCATGGATGTTCAACACCTGGCGCAGGGGCTTCATCTGCACAAACATTCAGCACATGGGAGCAATTTGTTGTTGCAAAAGGTGGAAAAGAAGGGTTTCAATCTTCCAGTTTCAACACAGAATGGGGACAGATAACAAAACAACAGGGAAGATACTGATTTCTTTCAATATTGTGAACACACCACCAAAACATATGTTCTTCAAAAGTTTGTGTGAACTCAGGTGTGACAGAAAGATCTTACCAATTCAAACCTTCCTTTCCTCCAACTCTCAATCTCAAACGGAGGCATCCATTTTGAACCAGCAACATGGAGAGACAGACTCATGCAAGCTGAGGCAGGCTCAATCATTTGAGTTGAGATGGGCAATGATCCTTCTGTGATATATTTGAGATTCAAATCTGTCAGGCGGGACTGCAGGTCCTGCAAATTAACCATGACACAAACATATATTTCAAACTAGGACTGCAAGACCAAATGGAATGTGGCAATGCAAGACAGGCCCATTTGATCAAACAACGAACACAATAATGTAATGATATATACGCAATGCATATCTCACCACTCTAAAATCCTTGATCTCCTTGTTTGCAATGGCACAGAAGTATGGTCTGATCTCCACCAAGTTTTGCCGCTTCCCACATTCCTCTGAAGCCTCAATTTTTCCAAAGATGAAGTTTGTGGCTCTTTTCAAACAGTGCAGTTCAGATTCACAAATTGTGCAGGTGACCTTGCAGAAGTGTGATGTGTGGAGCTCAATGAAGTTTGAGTCCATTTCGTAAAACAACACTTCATCTGTGTTTTTCACCTTGAGTGGGACATCCACCATATTGTGGGGAGGATATTTGTTGTCAACAAACATTCTGACCTTCACTTGGCTTCTGTCATCATCTTCACTGAGACAATGTGGAATTCTCAGGACATAGCTTGATCTTCCAGTTTTTGCTGGAGCTAATATGTCCACTACAGGGGCAATGAAACACTCATCATCAGGGATCATGGAGGTAAAGCTGGATAGATCAGTCCTGACCTCCATCATATGAGCTCTCTTTGGACAGCCAGCTGTGATGTGGAGCTGGACATCAGAGTTGTCTCCCTGGAGACAGATATCTTCTCCCTTGGCAACTGTTGCCATGTATCTCCTTCCATTTCTCACTGTTGTCATTGGACAGGAAGTGTGAAGTGGGATGATGTCAACAAGATCTACAGGGGAGAACAAAAGAAAGAAAAATGATTTTCTTTTCTGAAGCATGTCATGACACCAGAAATGGAGCGGTTCCTTGTCAATGTGGCACAAATACACAAAATAAGGCAGAAGTCAGACCTATTGGTAGAACTTGTTTTGCCAATGTTGACAAGCGCCGGGGAGAGCGCCTGCCGAGGGAACGGTAAACATCTGAAGGAGATTGTGAAAAGTTCAGAGCAGCAATTGATAATGTGCATTCAATACAAACCTTTTTACAAAAGAATATTCAAAGAAGCACTCATGTCACAAAACGATTTCAAACCAACACAAAGTGCAAACGTCAAAATATCATTCATGACCAACCATTCAAGAGCTTGTGATCCTCAAATGTCTGTGCATCTTCTGGTGCAACTGCCACCAGCCTGAAGTACAGAGAGACTTCCTCTTGTGCCAACCCATTCACCTCACATTGCAGCACTGTTTCATTGTTGGTAATCTTCCTTTTGTCATGAACATGTCTGATTGTGTTGCAAATAGATGTGGGGTCCACTTGAGGTCCTGCTCTTTGCAAAGCCACAAATGATTCCTTGTTCTCATTCAATGCAGCAAGGTCCAATGCAGTGTGCTCATCCCTGTCCTTCTCATCAAGGTCTGCTCCAGCTGAGATCAGCTCATTCACACAGTCCACATGGTTTCCTGCAGCAGCCAACATCAATGCAGCCTGTGTTTGGTTACATTTGGCATTTATCTCAGCACCAGCCTTCACCAGCAAGGCCACATTATCAACAATCCCATGTTTTGCAGCCAGATGCAATGCAGTCTGGCCATGTTGATCTGAAGTTGTCACATCAGCACCAGACTCTATCAACATTTGCAAACAGGTGGAGGGGTAAGTGAGTGCAGCCTGATGTACAGCAGTAACTCTGTGACCCATATCAGCCCCTGGATTGGCCACTAGGTCTGCCAAAGTGCCTTGGTTGGATGAAGTCATTGCAGTAATCAGTGCAGTGTTCTTCAAATTGCTCTGTGAATTGAGATCAGCTCCTGCTTCCAGCAAGCACTTCACACACTCTGCATCACCTTGCTTGCAAGCAAAAATCAAGGCTGTCTCACCATTGAAATACATGGAATTCACATCAGCACCTTCAGCCAGCAAGGAGTGCACATCCTGTGACTGTGACCTCAGTACAGCATGCAACAAGTTTGCATTTATGTTTCGCTGTTTCTCTCTCAAACCAGGCAGTTCACAATTGTAAAGAAGAACTGATTGCAAGGAAGATGGCAGAGGAAGTTGTGAAATGCTGTTGTAAAGATTGAGACCAGGCACTGTGCTCCTCAGAGTATTTCGGATACTCTCTATACAAATGTCCAGAAGGGTTTGTTGACTCTGTTGAGCCAGGTCCCGCCCAGACTGACTCAGCCCTGCAACATGTGGGACTCTCAAAGCTACAGGATCAATCACTGCAGTGCCTCCAGCTAACTTTTCATGATCCTCTTTGGCCACTCTTTCTTTCTTCCTGTTGTTTGCCATATCACCCTTACAAAGAGATACACACATGTCAGATGAGACAGATTCTTCAATCACACATTTGATGTCTTCATGCATTGCAGTCAAACCTTTTGTTGTTTCAGCAGAACTCAGTCCGGACACACCAGCCTTGCTTTTGGAATTGACATGTACTCCTGCAGTGACACACCTCGTTTGTTCTCTCTTGGCTGCACATGCACCAATAGAGAATCCATCTTCATTTTCTGTTTTCATGTCAGCTCCATTTTGAGCAAGCTCTTTCTTGATATCATTGTGTCCATTCTCAAGTTCAGCAGGTTTTTGATCACCAGCCTCCATGCAATGGAACTCTGCTTCCATCAGGATGTTGGCACAACCCAGATGTTTCATCTGTGATGCTACATCCCAAGCTGTTGCCTTGCTGGAATTTTGTGTTTTGATGTCAGCTCCTGCTTTGATCAGTTCCCTCACACAGCTTTCATCTCCTGCTCGAGCAGCCCACATGACGGCTGTCCAGCCATGCCTGGTCTGGATGTTCACATCTGCTCCCAGACTGATCAGTTTCTGCAAACTATGGTGATCTTGCAAAATCACAGACCACATGAGTGGAGTGAAACCCTTGTGACCCTGAACATTGGGGTCAGCTTCAGCCTCAACAAGAACTTTGACACATTCAGACTGCAGTCCTATTGCTGCACAAGTCAGAGCTGTGTCACAATCTTTGTCAATGTGCTCAAGATGAGCTCCAGCTGCAACCAGTGACTTCAGGCATTGTTCATGTCCAAAGAATGAGGCCAAAGACAATGCTGTGATGTAGTGATTGTCACTCTGATTCACATCAGCTCCTGCATCAACAAGCTGTGTGAGGCAGCTGTGATGACCAAACTGAGCAGCCAGCATCAATGCTGTTCTGCCCTGAATGTTTTGTTTGCTGTGATCAGCCCCAGCTTGAATAAGCTCTTGAGAGCACTCTGGATATCCTGCCCAGGCTGCAACCATGAGAGCTGTCCATCCATCCAAACTCTGTGCAGTAACATCTACTCCAGATTTGATGAGCTCTTGGACCACTTGCGAGTGGCCATTGTAGCAAGCATGCATCAAAGCTGTCCACCCATAGATGCTCTTGTTCTTCACTTCAGCACCATTCTTGATGAGTTCTCTCACACAGTCAACATGTCCATTGTCAGCTGCCCAGAGCAGAGCTGTCCAGCCCTGTTGGTTTTTCTTGTTGATGTTGTCTCCAGCCTTGACCAATTCTGTCACACACTCCACATAGCCTCTACTGCTAGCTGCTGTGAGAGGTGTATGTCCATCCTTCATTGTGCTTGTTGCATCAGCCCCACCTTTGATCAGCTCCTTCACACATTCCACTTTGCCTTTTGTGCAAGCAGCCATCAAAGCTGTTCTTCCATCCCTTGTCTTGGCATTGACATCAGCTCCTTCAGCCAAGAGCTGCTTCACACACCTCACTTTCCCTCTGTAAGCAGCATAGATGAGAGATGTCAGTCCCTTGGCTCCATATTTTTCATTCTTCTCTTTTGTCAGAGGAAACACACAATCATTGCAAGTTCCTTCCTTTTTGATTTCAGCTTCTGAGGTTGGCAGCACATCATTCTCATCAGTGACACTGGCACCCTGGCCTGTGATGACAATTGTTTTTGCATCTTGGAACAGATTGTGTGATGTGTAGAACTCAGTTTGCCCTCCCAAGTCCCACAGCCTCAGAATGCCCCTGTTTTTGTCAGGTAGTGGTGTTTGGTGTTCAGCCAACATTGTGTCACCCATTATTGTTGGTTTGGGATCACTGTCAACCTCCAATTGTTCTCTGGTGCTTCCACCCTCTTGTGATGGCTTGTGACTTGGTGGGATTGTCTCCATGCAGGATGAACCAGGATTTTCAGCCACAAGATTGAATCCTTTTAGTGGAGTCTGGTGTGACATAGTTCCTTCAGCTTCACAACCACTTGGTTGCACGCATGGGCAAGGTTCACAGTCTTCACTTCAGTTTCATTCCAAGTGTGGGAACACTGTGATGATTCTTTTGAGTTGAGCTCAATTCTGTGGGTCTCTGCTTTTCCTGTGTTTTCCTCTTCCTTGTGGAATTTCTGCCCCAACAGCCTCCTTTTGAGGCTGGTCTAACCAGCTTCACAGGCCCCAGAGAAATTGACCTTGCCAAGAGCTCAATGAAAGGATATTGTGGAGTTAAAAGCCTTTGGCTTCTTTACCATAAGAAAGTCAGAATGATTTTTCCCTCAAGTTGACCAACAGAAATCAGATGGTGCTGAAGAATTTTTCTGTTTGACAGACAAATATGTTTTGTTGCACCTCTTACTCACCTGCTCAGTGGTCAATGCCTCGGCATGTGGAATATCTTGCTGTTTGTCCAGGACAAGTCCAGCCC
>JAAUXT010147190.1_pt1 | contig 17850 bp, 18 predicted proteins | sample 7278171 | NCBI WGS metagenome assembly JAAUXT01 (sample SAMN14350112, study PRJNA611818) | marine sediment metagenome | isolation source: surface marine sediment (1.8m) | place: French Polynesia: Moorea | collected 2018-08
GAACCGATGGTTGCATAAGGTGTTTAACCCTATTTATTTCAGTACAAAGAGGGCCATATTGGCATGATAAATCAACATGTAGCGAGCGCCAGCAGTGGGATAAGCCTCGTATCAACAGGTTATGTACATGTATCTACAAAGACGTACTTGCAAGCCCCAAAACCTTATCAAAAGTCGAACATGCATATTGGACACATTTGTTCGGTTACCAAGTACAGCGAGCTTTGACGCAGTGTACAATATCTGATCAGACAAGATTTCTGTGCGACATTGTCCAAGTGCACAAGTATCAAATCAACTGAGAAGACGTTCTTTACTTGTCAATCACACACATGGAACAGGGGATGAGAATCACTTTGCCAGATATCGCACACAGCCAGCCGAACAAAGAAACTCGAAGGACAAAGGTCACTTGTTCTGTTGGTGTGGAATTGGCTGGGAGAAAGGCACTTTTTGTTTCACGAAATTTCGTCAGTCAACAAAAACTCAAAACAGTTGTCACGCTGGCCACCGAATGCGACCCCCCCACCCCCATCCCATGCCATTGGCCAGTTACTTGGTACCGTTTTCGAACAACCGACGGTACTCGAGAATGTTGGAGCACACCTCCACAGAAGTCAAAACGGAATAGTGCAGTCGAGAAAATATCGGCAGCACTTGTTGCCACAAAATGTTTTCAAGCAAGCCAAGGCAGCTTGTGGGAATGACCATACGTATTACAGAGGCGAAATACTGAAGCACATCAACTGAAGCTACTTTCTGTGGACTGCTGCTTTGTGTGTACTGAACAATTGACATAGACACAATAAACAGCAACCACACACAAATGGAAGAAGTAATTTCTGAACCTACCTTTCTGTCACGAACCTTTGTCAACCGCAACAGTGTTTATGCAAAGCGATGTTTCTGAACAAACATTTTTCCCTGTGAACATGAAGGCATGTCCCGAAGTTATAAATTTTGACAGACAGCCGAATCGGAGCAGCGCTGGTGTCTTGATGTCAAACACGCCACAAAGCAAGAACTGTTTTTTTTAAAGCCGTGAACACTTCCATTGGGTTTGTGATGTTTAGCTTTCGACAAATGAATCGTGCTTAGTGGCGTTGTTGGGCGTCAAACGAGGAGTCGGAATGAGGCTGCCCAGCTGCATAATCATTGCAAAGGTTGCCCTTGCATGGCAATGTGTAAGACCAGCTAATATCACATGTCATCATATACCCAGCATCTTACCATGCTCGAAAAGAACCCAAGAATGTACAATTGACTTCTGGACGTATATTTCTCTTCGTTCTAATCTACAATTCTGTCAATCACGTGATATAAAAATAGTTGATTGCCCACATCAAGACCCCCAAAATCTCCACTTCCCAAACTCTCCCGCAGTCAACATCCAGCTTTCAATTTGGTCCCCACATGTACTGTTCGTTCGCACGGAACAACTTTTTGCGAACGCTGTGGCATTCGAAGCCCCTGATTGGCGCATTGGATCATCCCACAGGCACACGAAATGAATTCTTCGCGCATTGACTTTTTGACACGGGAGCGCTGTGCACAACACAGCGACACACACGATCGAGGGCAATCTTATAATCGGTGGCGATCGTCGGCAACCAATCATCAAGGCAGGTTTTAGGCAACGATAGTCGGTTTACATAGCTTCAAACATGTCCACTCGTTGCTTGGTATTGCCCTGTCGAATTTGCTTGAGAGTCTTGTACTTGTCGCGTCCGTGTGCCACGTTGCCTTGATGGATAATGTCGTTCTTCGTTTGCTGCGTATTGCTGGTTTTTAACTCTTCACTGAGCGTCTGTGAACAAAGCACAAAAACGAAATGACTGTTTTCGCTTTCCCTTGTTCTGAAAAAGTCAATGTTTTGAAGCATCACCAGCGGTTATCTGGTGTGCAATAATGCAGTGCAAGAAAATTTGCCTCACCTTGAGCTGGTCTTGCATCTTCTTGTTCTTCTCTGCCTGAGTGATGCGTTCCTCCTCAGGACGCGGCAGGTTCTCCTGGCCCTCCACCGTCGACAGCATAGCACCTGGAAAATGAAGCCACTCAAATTATTTGATGAAGACTGTTTGACTATGTGGAAGCACCAATGACACTCTTGATACAATTTGACTGCAACATCATTTGTCAAAAACTTCCCGAAAATTCGCAATTCATGCCAAAGTAGAGTCTAACAGCATGGGTTAAGAAATAAGTTTGGGTGTTTGTAACGTGAAAGGTCAGAAAAAATTCCCCCCCAAGAGCCCTGAGGCAGACCAAAATATATGGCATTCAAGGTTTGTGAATCACGCACGCACGCAAAGACTTGAGCACACGGCTGGCGTCAAGTCACTCCGACACCTCACTGCACACGCCGCTAAGGACAGAACCCAAGGCCATAAAAGTCTCCTGTTCTACTTGTTCAATTCAAGTGCGGATGAGACGGCTACAGCTCATCTTGCTTCCAAGAAAGAAAACTTGCAAAAGTAGCACCCGACTTGAACACCACCTCCTGATAAACTTATTCTTGTGCTCTCACTTTTTCAGACACGAGTATCACTGGCAGGACAACTGGAGAGTCATCGGTGGGGCACTAACAACCGAGTACGTCCAAGAGTTGTCTTTTCACTACTTGGGCACACTTCCCTCTGGGTTAAGATTATTCACTACGAGTCCCTGTAAGTTGTCTAAAAATATTCGTTGCACACATAGCGTGGTCCGAGTGTTGTATTTTTTGAGTTCAATTTTTGGTGCCGTGCAACTTTTCCCCTTTTTCCTTACTTGTGAATGGAAGGTCAGAAATGTTGATAATTGCAAAGTTCTTGACATGCAATTATCTCAAGAGTGAAAGGGGTGTGGGTTTGTATCGTTAATTAATAGTGAACTAAATTTTTGGAACACAAACTGTAAACGGATGAAAAGGAAACCACTTTTCAACGAATAATTACCATTCACAGCTCCTGAGAAAAACACAAAAAGCACGAACATTTGAAAGGCGTAAAAATGGCACACACAATGCTGGAAACAGTGGTGTCTATCGAGAGAAACAAACTGATTTGCGCAGCATGACATCTGCACGAAATAATCTCCCACCCGAGCAGTCCTGATCAGAATTCCCTAAAGACAAACGCACTTCTGTCGCGTATCCCTTCATGAGCGAGAGAGCCGGAACCCTGAGGACTTCAATCTACTATGTGGTGAACAAAGCCACGAAAAAACACAAGCATACACCCTAAATACTTGCACACTGAATGCAACTACTGCTGTTTGCGAACGGTAATCTGAAGAAATACCAGTACCATGGTGGGAAGCTTCAGCATCAAAGAAAAGTAGGAGTTATTTACACGTGAAGCACCCCACGGAAAGGACCAAATGAGCCACTGGCAAAGACGACGACTCGGGGCGCAGCAGTTCAGAACACACATGCAGAAGAAATTTCCCAAAGTTCTACAAGTTGAAGCTAAAGCTCTGGCGCCTGTCTGACAGTGTGGTATTCTCGTAACTCTAAATGTATCGGCGACCACACACCACACGACGACTCACCATATTCATCAGCGTCGTCGTTCATCTCGTACTCGTCCACGTGCATCACGTGGCTCGTCGAGTTGCGCTGCTGCATCTCGGACTGCATCAGGGCCGCCTGCTTGGCCGCCTCCTGCGCGACGACGAGCTCCTCCTGCTGCTGCTCCATGTTGCGGCGCGTCTCCTCGAGCTGCTCCTGCAGCTGCCGCGCCTCCTCCTCGCGCTGACGCGCAGCCGACTCCTTCGCCTCCACCATCTGCTGCACCTCGCGCGCTTCCGCCTCCTGCGAGAACAGCGAGCGCACAGCCCGTCAACTCACAAGCAAACACTTCTGGACGACCATCGCACCCGAGTGCCATAAATCACGGCTGAAACCCACCTCGAAGCCACAGAACATGCAGTGTTTCGTGTACGTGTATTTTGAGGCCACTGTTCTCGTTGATCAAGCTGCTTCACACATGTACTCACGATGCGCTCACGCTCGGACTGCTCCATCTTGACGGCGTCCTCCAGATTGCGCTGCGCCTCCTCCAGCTGGTGCCGCGCGTCCTCCAGCGACTGTTTCTCGTCAGCCACCTCCTGCAGCTTGTCCTTCAGTTCCAATGTCAGCCCTTGCGACTTTTGCAGCTCTGAAGCAACAGGAAACCACTGTCAGTCACTTGGCTCTTCCAGTCGGACAACAAACGAGTTTCATGAGTGAATGGGCAAAAGAGATAGACAAGTGAGACGTGTGCTCAAAAACTCCCGACTCACCGTTTCTGTAGTCATCCATTTCCGTCTCATAAGCCTTCAACCTGTCCTGCAGCTCCTTCGCTTGTCTCTCAGCCTCCTCTCGCCTCGTCTTCTCAGCCTGCAGCTGAGCCCTGCAAACCGACATACCATAAAAAAAGTCAGCTTGCAGACAAAAACTTGTCATAAAACAGGAACGAGTAAATCATTATTTCGTTGAAACTTGAAATCCCACGACACTCAGCAATGCACCAGCAAATTGGAAAGGAAGAGCTCACCGCTCGGCTTGTTTGGCAAGTCTGTCCTCGCGGGCCTGGGCCTTCATCTGCTGCACCTCGATCGTGTCCGGCTTTCGTCTCCTCATGTACAGCTCGTGGTTGCCCATGCACAGCGCCAAAATTCTCTTGTTGATTCTCAACCTCGACGTGTAGAAAACGAAGTCCTGAAAACCAAATAAGTTGTCAATTTATACCTGAACAATGATGACTTTGATCCCTTTGATAACATTCAGGTGTCCTCGAGAGTTGTCATTCAAGCTTCCTGGCGGAAAACATTGGGCAGTCGAGAAAGTCTGTTGGGTCACAGTTTCTCGAAGTGGGGAAACAAAGGGATTCTCGTACCGAGTCAGTCTTGCTGTCTGTTCTCAAAATTCAGTGTTTCATTTGACTTTCTGAAAATGTACTCACTGGAGCTTTCTTGTCGATTGGCTTGATAGTGAACTTCTTGTCATTGAAGGAGATGTTTCGGATTTCACTCCACGGGAAGCCTATCTTGGGCGTTAGCCTGCCACAGAAAACGCTGGTCATGAAGACAAACAGCAGGTGCACACAGTTCCTTCCGAAGATGAGCTGTCTAGAACAAATTGTGGATGATCTGGAGCTAAAAATGCCAACTGCTGCGAGACTGGAGCTCTTACCTGTCTTCCTTTTCGTAAATGTTCAGACCCAATGCGTCAACACCCAACCATAACACGGTGCCTTTCTTGTTTTTGATTTCAAAGTAGTTCACACCGTACATTTCCAAGTCCTGTGCAATTTTCAAGTATTCCATCATTGCGTCCTCTCTGAAACACGAAGACAATTTTTGAGTATCACGAGACAAAATTGCCCCGTGTGGACATCGAAAAACTTTCTGAAAAGGGACGAGCAAACACCAATTTTCATTCAGTTCCCTCTACTGCGGCTCTCACGAGCGCTGACTCTTGGATAGGGTTCGACAACTCCCAACCACGTACCTGAGCATGCCTTTGTGTTCCGCATACCAGTTCACTATCCGCTCCTCCCACTGGTCCTTCGACAACTTGTGTTGATCGATCACTCTGTCAATGCCAACGAGTACTCGTGATGACAAGTGAGACAACCAAATAACATGCCTTTTGATTCACGCGGGTCTTCACTGGTTTTGAAGTACGTGTGCAAAATGGGGGGAACGAAAGACGAAATCAAAGGTCTGTTCCTCTGTGAATGACTTTTTCTTTCAATGAGGGTCATCACAATAAAAGTACGACAGCCTCTGCGCTGACCTACCTTTGAGGTAGGAGTTTGTCGTTGGCCAGGAAGCCGGACTTGTGCACGTCCACGTTGTAGTCGCCGTACTTGGCCTGGACGGCGTAGGAGGCAAGCAGCACGGACGTCTCTGGAGGACAGTAAATCTCGTCAGCCAGGATGCCGTCCTTCACTTGCAGGAAAAACATTCTCTGAAATGGAAAACGTAATTTGTTTGCTGAGTTCATTGTCCACGGCAGATAGCTCAGCATTACAAAGAGGGGTTCACGTTTTGGAAAAGGAGAGAACAAGCAGCTTGGTTTCAAAGCAAGACGAGCTTGGGACAGGAATCACGAGTCATCTTGTTCATTTGCAATTCAAAGCCGAACGTGGAACTCTCGACAAACACGCATATTTTGAAGTACAGCAAGTGTCCCATCAGATATGCTCTGCATGTAAATGACTGGTCCGTAAAGGTAGAACTGCTTGTTTCTCTTGTGGAAACTGCCAACCATGCACGAAAGCGTTTGCACCCAAGCACAGGCATTTTGCAGCCTCTCCACCCTGAACTCTTGTCGGGGCAGCACAAGCACTGACAGTTCGCAAGTGTTGGACTCGAGTGAGAAAAAATCAAAATATGTCTTACAAATCTATCACAAGTTTCAATTTTCAAAATATTTTTTCAAACAACTGGCTTTCAGTCAAGAGTGATCATTCTGAGCCGCCTTAAAAGCAGCGACACAATCAAAAGCGCCCACTCAGTTCAGCACTTGCACTCGGTCTGCCCGGAGGCTGTCCTGGCCATCAAAATCTTACCGAAGCCAACATCGCCCACCCAGGCATGGCCGTAAATAACATCCATTATGGCTGCAAATGACTCCATAGAAACATCGTCTGTGTTACTGACCATTCTCCTGTCGTCGGACTCTTGTACAAACAATTCTCTGGTGACCGACTGTCAGTTGCAGGAAAATTTTGCCCCAGAAATTTTTTCTTGGCCTGGCGGGGGGAATCCTGTCCGCAACATACGGACATCACCAGGTCGATTTGACAAAGGATCGCCACGCGAATAGACAGTCAAAAATACGAGCAGTACGGCATCGTAACGCTCTTTGCCAAACTCTCCACAAAGTGTGAAGCTATGTTTGATGCGATTATGGGTGACACAACACTTGCCCCGAAATATTCCGAGGTCGAGTTCAGACTTGGCGCATATTCTGTCGTTTTATGGATCTTTAATAACATCTTAAAGGGATAAATTTGTCAGTTCTGTTGACACGTGGAATTGTCTTCTCTTTCTTTTATCTGAAGGCAAATATTAACATTCCATCTCACTGCACGGATTCAGGTGCATTTTGATCGCGCCACTCGACAGATGCTTCATTGTTGCAAAAACATTCACTGAACAGAAAACGCAAAATTGTCAAATCTCAGTTTCGGACAGCTTGTTTCGTTTGGATCACGTCCTTTTCTTTTCAATTGATACAAGCAACAAGATCGCGACTTTTTGTTCCATTTTTGAGCTTGAAGAATAAGAAAGTCACTGCCGCGCGCAGCCTCATATTTTCTGATATGATATCAATACCAGGAAATTGCATGATCGCGAAACAGTCGGCTGGAACGCCCAAATTCGTGAGCGTTTTTTTGAGCCAGTGTTGGTCCTTCGAGAACTCTTCAAGCGACTGTTGAAGTGGACTTCCCAAAGCGACGACACAACGTGTTCAGTTGGGGGAACTCGATGTTTGCCTACATCCAACCTGCATCACCTGAACACGACTCGGTCTATTCACTGCTCAAGTCTGTCTTGGTGCGCGCCATTGGATCTCGATCTTTTGTGTGCAGGGAACTACTCAGTTTCCTCCCTTGACTCAACATGCTCTGGCAATGCCCAAATAATTTCTCAGCTCAAGTTTGTCTTTTTGGTGAAAACAAAAGCAACAGAGTGCAATCAAACCGTAACTTGTTTGCAGACAAACCAAAAGGAATTGTGAACCCTTCACGCGACGATAAACCCATGTCAACGAAATATATCTATTTGTCAACACCACAAAACGGGCACTCGCGAAATCAAGTCATGTCAATTGGGGCAAGAACGACAGTGTGCGGTGACTGCGAGGTGCCAGTGCGCCGAACTGGAATTGGGGCGGAGACCGCAAAGGGACGTAGATCAACACCACGGAGTGGGTGTCACACTTCAGCGACAGTGAAATAACGTGTAACTGTGGTTGCGAAACAGGTAGCCCTCCCCCCGGGATAAGCTACACACCTGTTCACAACCCACCCGAAAAAAATCACCGCATGTTGTACGAACTCGACGTGCAGACCGCAGGATCCATCTTCACCCACGGCATCAACACACGATTGTAAAAGCGAAGCGACCTAATCACTTTGGAAGAGGCTGCTTGCCGGCGATGTGTGTCCAATGTGCTAAAATTCGCCACAAAGATTACAGCCGTCAGTCTGAGGTCTCGCATTGTGTTCACCCAGCAAAAAGACCTTTCTAACAAATGGAGGGCAGATGCTCATTTTGTTTCGGGTTGTGCATTGACCAATCACTCGTTCGCGTTTTATCGTCAGAATAGGCGTGTCGAACGAGAGAATTCTTGGTGCAGAATCGCTTTCTTGCGCACCGTTTCGCCATCCAGCAACAAGGCCGTATCGATGCTCATACTCGTAGACACTTCTTTGCGTTGAACTGACGAAGCAGCTGTGCATCCCCAGAACTCGAAAAGAGTTTCTTGCCCAGAGCGGGGACTGATAAAAAATCCAGTGTCTGGATTTTTTAAAAGAAGACCAACCAGTTGTTCTCTAGATTTGCCACAGAACCTAGGCGCGTTTGCACCAACACGTAAACAATTTGCACATTTACGCACTCATCGCCAAATCCATTTCAGTTTCAGTTGCACGACATGTGGCCAGAGAAAAGCTGACCATATGGCACCTGGCCTACTTCCTTTACGAACACCAAGAAGCACTGTGAGCGACTTTGGCACCGGATGTTCCTGGCGAACTCGCGCTCCCGACTCAGCGCAGCAACACTTGCACTTCCACAGCGAGAATCCAACAGCCGACCATGCAAATCAAAGTGTGACCGACTTTGTATGCTCGCAGCGTGACAATGTTGCCCAATCAACAGCAAACGAGACCCAAATATTTAAGACAAACGGTTTTGCCTTCTGATCATGCAACTGTATTGATTTTGACGCTATTTGCATGTACATCATGTGGCAAGGGTCCCTTTTCTCCTCCGATCAATACGATTTTGAAAGACTCTTGGTGCCATTGCATTTTTTTTTAACCAAACGAACTGACCCAATATTTTCAAACCTTTCTGCAGCTTTGCTCCGCTGGGTTTACTTTTGAAGCCATAAGCCAAAAAAAAAAACCTTGCGGACCACGCCATGGGGTGGCCAGTCTCCTGCAGACCCAGAGTACCGTACCGTCTCGTGTAAGAGCTCCACCTTTTGGCCCCAAAACAGAACATCAAATGAAGGTGTGCATCTTATACTCGTACTGAGTATGATTTTTCATTGTTTTATGAAAAAGGCTTTGGTGCTGCAAGAAACAGGCCCAAAGTCCGGGGGTGGCGTGGCGTCTTATGCGTCTCATACATGACAGCGTCGAATACAAGAGACGGTACAGAAGTTGACTTGATTCTTAACTTTTTGACTTTTGCCACAGTGCTGTGTGCTCAAGCGACAAGGTCCACCCGTCCGGGTGCCGGACAGGAGATCCGAACGTTGTGCACGGTGCGAACTTCGATTGCTACACGATGTCCGCGAGGCAAACACTTCGCTTCTCGAGAATGCATTCAGCGGAACACCTGAACTCGCCCATTACTAATGCGACACGCTTTTGTTTCTCCTTCAAAGGCAACTGAAAACAACGATCCAGTCTCCACGCGTGGAAAAAGTCGTTTCCCAAGGTAACATGGGTACCTTTCTCAGCAAAACTCACACACCGCACGAAATTATACGTGCTTGTGTGTGATACGTGTTGTGTTTGGGATTTCACGGAAAGCCCTTTTGTTTGACTTCGGCTTGTTCACTTTCTGAATGAATGCTGCGGAGCTCCGAAGCGCACGCACAGCAGTCGCGAGACGCTCACCTGGGTGACCTCCTGTATAAGTTCTTCTGACACGTCTTCTGGATAGAACTTGGCCCTGAACTTGAACTGGAGAGGCTGCTCTTTCCGCACGTCTTGACTCTGCACCTAAAATTCCCAAACAATGTGGTGAAAATTTTCTTCACTTCGAACTGGCACAGCAGTACGGGAAACTTTGAAATTTTTGTTTTTATTATTCACAAAAACACAGAAACATTTTCAAAACAGTTGCTGGACAAAGAATCTGACGTGGACACAAAGGCCCGTTAATTGCGTGTGTACACAAACGTGGAGGCGAAGGCAGGGAGGACACTTGCACAAATGCTGCATGTTAGGCATGCTGACAACCATTCCTCAAAGATTTATTTCCTCATCCACAATGGATCGCATTCAATGTTCAAGCGATCACCAGACGCATTGCTTCCTGAACTAAGCTTCTTTGATGGGCGTCATCAAACGGAATTGGGAGATCAGGTTTGGTGAAGCACAACAAAATTCTTTTCGAGACTTAGTAACCACTTCTGTCCAAGAGAACTGAGATTAATTTTCAAGTCCCGCAGATTTGCAGTGCGCCTTCACCGAAAAAAGTGAGTTCCGTGCATCAGACTTTCGCAAATTAGCAACAAAACAAATTTGCAAAATTTGTATGCATCCACACGCAAAGAAACCATCGGAAAACGGCGCGAGATTTGCACAGGAGTCTGTACCGTTGGAACGTGACCACATGTTAGATCAGTGTCGCGACTCCGGTTGCGATGAAGTACTTCTGCGTGCCACCAATTAACGCTGCAAGGTTGGCGAGCGTAGAGTATGTTACCTTTTTGTTTAGTTTGAGCCATGTGGTAAGACCTTTGCTGTCGACGTACTGTAAACCGAAAAACCAAATTTCCCGCAGTCCTATGGTTTTCACAACCTGAAAGCAAACAACATGACACATTGTGAAAGAGTCATTGTATTTTGTGCATCAAGCGTTACCTTGAAAAGTGCAACATCAATTTCCCTCCTATTCCCAACGAACTTTTGTGGAAAAAAAACTCGAGCCGAGACCACACCTCACGGCACGTGCGCGCCAATTAGTCGTGGCAACCGCCTTTTACCATTCAGCTTTCCAACGGCTTTCACTGAAGACAACTTGGCATGCAGTTTCTACGGTAACTCAAGCTGCACCACAAAAGAACAATCTTGAGCACACACATTCTCCATAATTTTCAGCGCAATTCTTCTTTGAACATCCCCGCCCTGTTTCTTCAAAAATGTTCTTCGACAACTCCAAGTGCCAAATTGCTTTTTACGAGGCTGATACCAAAACTCTTTCCTGGTCATGTTCTTGGCGACGCGACACTCTGGTCAACTTCTTTTGTTCCTCAATCACCTGGTACGAGGTCTGTCCACGAACTTTGCGCTTCATCCCCATTTTCTCAGCAGCAGTTTGTCACAAATGAATGGTTTTTCTGGAGTGAAGACTTGACCGTCTGGTCTGTGTCTGGAGTGGGTCAAACAGGTCAGCAAGTGCATCTCCTGCTCTTGACAGGTGTTTGAAATCTGTCGAGTTTGGACACTGTTGCGGTGCGACAATGGGTGTGCCGTTGTTTCTCGCACTTTTGTCGATTCTGGTGATTCCACAGCAAGGTATGCAGAAAAAAGTTGAACAAAGAGCCAACATAAAGTTTCTGTGTGCAGCTGGCAAGACGCCTATCGAATGCTGGAGGTCTCTGCATGCAGTGTACAGAAGAGACTGTCTCTCCAAGATGCAGGTCCGGGTTTGGCATAGGCGATTCAGAGGAGGTGACACAGACATCCGAGACAAAGCAAGAAGTGGAAGACCAAGGACTGTCCGAGTTGCTAGAAATATGCAGAACATTCGCAGGCACATGGAGACTGACAGGCGCGGATCTGTGAGGCAATTGTCTCAAGAAACTGGAGTCAGAAGGTCGACACTGCACAAAATTTTGCGTAGACTTGAGCTTCAAGGTCAGTGCCAAATTCGTTCCATGTTTGCTCACACAAGAACAGAAAAATATTCATGTGCACCTTTGTGAGGAAAATTTGGGACATTTGAGAGCTGATCCCCACTTCTTGGAGCACCTGATATGTGGAGATGAAAGTTCTGTGCCACTCTATGACCCGGAAACAAAGGCATTCAGTTGTCAGTGGAAGCGACCACATGAGCGCCATCCGACCAAGGCACTCTGGGGTAGAGCCAAAAAGTCATCTATGTTGGTGTGCTTTTTTTGACTCTTACAGGGTAATCCATCAAGAATTCATGCCCAAAGGCATCTCTGTGACAGCTGAAGTCTATTGTGATGTGTTGGACAGACTCAAGGAAGATATCAGACGAAAGCGGCCAGGGATGTGGAAGGGAGGACGTGACGGACAGACTGACAAGGATTTTATTTTACAGCATGACAATGCATCCTGTCACACAGCAGTGCCAACCTTAGCCAAGATCGGAGAATAAGGAATAGATCTTTTGGCTCACCCCCCATATTCGCCGGACTTGGCAGTGGCTGATTACTTTCTTTTTCCTCATCTGAAAAGTCTTCTCAGAGGCTGGCAGTTTGCCAGGATCGAGCATACTTGCAGGCGGAGACACGCAGACTGTTGCTGAACAGACCATGAACTCCTGAAGAAGGCCTTCTTGGAATTGCCATAACGTTGGTTGAAGTGTGTCAAGAGTGGTGGTGAATACTTCGAAGGTCATCATGTTGATGTTCAGGACAAATTTGATGAACTTGACATTACTTCCAGTTCAGAAGAAGAGTCCGGAAATGAGTCAGAAGTGACCGATGACGACTATGAATCTGAAGCATATTGATCGCATTCTCACCGCAGAACAACCACGCGAACTCTTTGTGAAGTCTCTGTTTAAGACTACTTGTTGAAGACTTTCATGCTTGAATCATGCCTGAAAACATGCTTATTCAAGTCCTTCAAGTGTCATTAAAGTTTGAACAAAATCGCAAAAAAGATCGCCTTCCTATCGGCAATGAAGCGCAAAGTTCGTGGACGGACCTCGTACCATTGCTGACCAATGGGAGTGCGAAGATCTTGACCGAACAACAAAAACAAGCGACATGGGCAGGAAAGAGTTTTGGTATCAGCCTCGTAATGTGCCCACACCCAATGTGCAACCCACAAAATGAACAATCTGGATTCCCCCCTTCCTCAGACACATCGACGGCGTCGGCATCCGCAGCATCGCGAGAAGCGAAAGGTGTCTGACCTGGTCGAAGAGCTGCTTGCCGGTCGTGTTGGCCTGGATGGCAAACTCCAGCTCCGCGTCCATCGTCGTGACGCGCACGTTCACCTGCAACACACGTCACGTCAAGAATTAACTTAGTTACCCTGGCAATAACACAGGTAGCAACAACCCTGGGACAAACTGCAATCCTTGCAGAGAAACCATCAATCATTGAAAACTAATGAATTGACAACTGTTGTCCTTGTCTTTGCACCCCGACCATTTGTTCGGAACACACTTCAAACCCAAGCTTCACTTTCACCTGATTGCATCACACTCGCACTAATTTCGGGTCAGTATTGTTAATTCAGGCTTGATTTATTCCACACAAGGAAATGCAAGACTCATGCCATACATCATGCTGCACGTGTCATGTTCACACAGCGGTCGCCAGAAATACTTTTACAGCTCTGCGCATGATTCGTTTTTTCGCTAACAAAACAGCTTTCACGTGACCTGCCGCAGTGAAGCTACCTGTTTTGTCTGGATTACATTTCAGTTACTGTGACTTCGCAATGAACTGTGTTGCTCCCAGCCATATTCATAAACGCAAAGAAGAGTCTTTGTCAACTTTTCGTTCCTATCGGGGCACGTAATCTATCGTGAGTTTGTCACCCGGCAGAACATCTCACCTGAATCTGCACGCATCCGTTCTACGTATCTCCCACCGGAATGAAAACCGGGTAGGGGAGACAAGGTGTCAAGTTGTCTTGCCACAATACACAAGTTGGGGACTTCTGACTTGTAGTTTTGCATTCTGATGAATTGCTGTGTCAGTCAAAATTTCAGGCATATTTTGGCATTTGCGGTTTGTTTAAAAAAGTTTTGATCGGGTCCAGGAGCAAATTTTGGCAAACTTCAAAACAGGAAGTGAGGGGTTCTCAGTTACGACACAGGCGATATTGCCCCTGGTTGCCTGATTCCAAATATGGCCTTCTTTTGATTTGTCAATGCATCCGCTTTCTTCCGTCACTGCTACTTCAGCCACAACACAAAATTGTTTCAATTTTTTTTTATCAAACATTCCCACAACAATTTCCCTCACCTCTGCGATGCTTTTCCAGGCCCCTCGGAACACTGCTGGCAACGGCGACCTTGTGGAAGACTTCACGCAACGAGGTTTGGGATGAAACTGCGTGGGTCATGGTGCCTTCTGGATCTCGCACAAGCAAAAGTGCCAACACAAGGATGCAAGCTTATTTTAGGCTTTCATTGTTTCAATGCCCTTTGTGCATTAATCGATACGAATCAACTCCGTGGGGTTGAGGCATACAATGCTTGGCTGACGAGGAAACATTCAATGACACCCTGAAACGAAGAAAGACCTTCGATTTGGCCCTGGTGCGCTTGTCGAAAACGGCACTCCGCGCGCACAAGTGAAGGTTCTGGAGGAGGGGGCGCCGAATAAATCACAGCTGAACATCACTGACACCTTGGGTGAGGCCTTCGAGTTGGTAACTTCTTTCGTGTGCAGTCAAGCAACCGTGGCAGATCTTTCTGTGGATCCGAGTTAAGTTCGTACAATACGCGTGGAAAAACGCTACTTTTGGGACCGTAGCTTTTCTGTGATGTGTCTCGCTCTCTCTGAGGTTCTGAACCAAACTCTTGAACCAGTCTCACAGAAACGGGAACTTATTCAAGCCATTGCTCTCTTCCAACAAAAGGAGATTGTCTGGAGCGACAATGAACCACCACACCTAAAGCAGTAACGAATTCGGGTGAGTAATCATTCAACTGCAACAGATATTGCTGGACAACACAAATGATCAGCACGACGAATTTCATTCACTCGTGATCTTTGTGCGACAACTCTTTGTGGCAGAATAAATCAGTCCTTGAACGGATAAGATTCGAACTGTTCAACAAGAATGCTTGCTGACACTGAACACAGGAGCGCCGAGGAAGCGCCAGTTTGTGCTGCGCGTAGCGTACACAGCACAAGGAAAAATTCCTTTTCGAAGGTGGTGTCGTACCCTGCTTCTCTTAGGCCTTCACAGTCTTGACCAACATGAGATCAAACGTTCAAAGCCTCCTTGCAGCCCAGAACACTCATTGTGTCAGCAAGCAGGCCCATATCTGGATTCTTCTTCCCACAGGAAATTCAACAGATCAGTTCATTTCGATTGGATATTTCCTCTGTGTGTAACCATTCACATCCCACTGTCCTTTCTTTCATGGTCACACATTGCTCGGGAACATGATCACTTCCTTGTTCGGATGAGTTTTTTTTCCGTCAGGCACTCCCTGGAATGGTTGTGGTACATGGGTACGAGGTCCTGGTACTCGAACACTTCCCCCGAAGTCTCACAAACGGACGCCCACACTTGGTCGAACACAGCCATTTCCCGTGTTTTTATCTTGACCGGAAAATCCTCCCGAAGGTCATGGAAATCTGACTGACCAGACCAAGTGGATCAAGACAGTCAAAATTTACCCAAACGGGACTAGGGAGACTGGGAAAGAAATATAATTTGTAAATGCGAAAACGCAGGGTGGGGCGTTACTTTTTCGGTGTCTGTCTGGGTTCAGTGTCGTTCCGATCACTGGTCGAGTCGTTCATTCATTGATTCAACGGAAATTGGAATCAAATGGACTGCAGCATTACCCTTGATCTCTTTGGATTGTCAGGTTTAAATATTTATTTTCAGCTCGACTTTGGAGCATTCCGTGTGTAGTTATCTTGTCTGTGGCCTGAATACATACGAGATGGCGGTACAAAGTTTGCCATTGATCTTGATATTCGCATTTAGCATGAGAAGTTCTGCCACGCCCAATGACAATAAATGTCATCAATAAAACCCACACAGTCTGTTGTCAACTTTTTGAAGAAACTCCTGGAATGGACCAGTGAATCAATTTCAGCCACTTTTCCATGAAGGGCTCCACCGACGGTGGATGAGACCGATCTGAAAGTCCCATGAGCAGTTTTGTTTGCCTTCCAAAAGCGGCAGCAACACGAAATCTGCCAGTTAAATCACAGCCACACTGCCTCATGATACTTCGCTTCGTTCGCCTTCCGCCAACATTCCAAAGATTGATGTGCTTTCGCCAACCCAGAAGAAATGAAAACACGTCACCACCCACAACGAAATCACAACGAAAACGATCTCACCCGTACCTGGCTTGGCATTTTGTACGCTTGGTCAGTCTCCTTGAAAAAGTATCCTCAAAAGTTCAAACTCTGTTCGGCTAAATTCAGGAAGGCAGTGCGGATCAGACAGGTGTGGTCCAGAGCGGAGGTGGCAGTGTCAGCAGGCAGACCAACAGAGAGGACTTCACACTGTGTGCACTTTGCTGGGACTCGCCGATCAGTAATCAATCAACTGCGTATGTTAATCCGTTTGGGGATGTACCACACTCCAAATTACATATCACCGAATCCGTGATCATCGAAATTTCGGGAACATTTCGGGAACGAAAGCAAAAACTTTCGTGTCGCATTCGTTTGACTTGCAACACCACTGCCCTGCCCGTTTTGCAGTTGCCGTTGCTGGTCCCTCCTCGAACAAGAACCTGCAGAAAAGCACGAGTGTCTGTTTTTCGTACACAAAGGCGAAAATGTACAACCTGACAAAGGAATGTTTGGATAGATTCGCAAAAAACATACGAAGATAATCGGACCACAGTTGGTCTCTTGGGCCAGATAAAGCTCCTCGACAATCCCGACGAAGAACTGATCTCTATTGGACAGCAAGTCAGACAACTATGTACAGACAATGTAATGCTCCCCAATCTGAACAACGAGACGGACTTTCATCGGATCTGATTCGTTTCATTCACCGGCGGGAGAGTTGTACGAGAACCGGTCAAAGCGCCTCACTCCGCAAGCACGACAATGGCGATCCAGCAAATAAACCGGCAGATTTCAACAAACTAACGATAAAAGACGTTGCTTTTACGACCAACTGGACACCTGGTTTTAATCCGGATGGAAATAACACCCTTTGTGAAATTTCAAACTTCGCACGAGGTGTGGTATTTGCATTGAAGATATGTTGAATGAAGTGCATGGGTTTTGGTCTCGGTGCGACGCGACGGGAATCACATGCAGTAAAGATTCTTAGAACTTCTGATAGGACGTTTTCACTTGATGAAGTGGCAAAGACAAAGGCAATGGTGTGACAGCTTTGAGGCAAATGTTTTGTTGTTTTCACCTCTTGACGCAATTCAGAGAAGAGGTGGAGGATGAGGTGTGTGTGTGTGTGTGTGTGTGTGTGTGTGTGTGTGTGTGTGTGTGCGCCCGCGCGTGTGTTTTTCAACAAAGGTGTCTCGCTGAATGAGGGAACATTCCGTTCCAGGGTGCGCTCCTTCTTACCCCCAGAAGAGTTTATTTTCTCCGTGTTCTCATCCAACACGCGCACACAACACAACTGATCCACAGTCATCCAGCTGTGTGTCCTTCGTCCATGTCAGCAAGTCGCAACTGTTTGAGGCTACATTTCGTTCACCACCCACTCGAAACGACTTAACCACTCCAAGTGACTGATTTTGAAGCGACCTCTGAATTTTTACAAGTTGGCAACAGGGAGAAACAATCTCGCCATGAATGAATGGTCCCAAGTCCTTTGGTGTTGCGTGGCCTTCGCAACCGAAGTGTTTGCGTGCGTGTCCTGTGTTCTGGTCCATATTTCCTTTTCTAAACATTGTTCCGCCAGCTTTGTTTTTTTTTTTTTGGGGGGGGGGGCAACCGTTGAGCGTCGAAACAGGATCTGCTTCCCGCAGCAAACATACAAAGCACAGAGAAATATAGAACACTGTGCTTCCGTGTCGAGATTTTAGCCA
>JAAUXT010044066.1_pt1 | contig 17849 bp, 25 predicted proteins | sample 7278171 | NCBI WGS metagenome assembly JAAUXT01 (sample SAMN14350112, study PRJNA611818) | marine sediment metagenome | isolation source: surface marine sediment (1.8m) | place: French Polynesia: Moorea | collected 2018-08
AATGGAAGGGAGACAGTTGCGCACTTTACAAAGTCTGCACTTGAGGAAAGCAAATAACGGAATTAGGCTGACCAAATTACTAAAACAACATCGACGTGCTTTTGGAAATGTTCACCTCAATTGCAGTTGTGGACACGTAAATAAGGAGCGCAAGTTTCTCAACTGCCATGTGCAAAACTTCTCCCGCCAAAAAATAAACCCCGCCCCAGAGGAAACCACGTGAAATGTGCTCAGCTCCCATCAGAGCTGGTGACACCAAAGCACGGAAAGCTCTGATGCTCCGTATGGAGCCGGTGCCACCAAGTCATACCCAGTCCAAATTGCTCCGATAGGAGCCAGTGACAGTCCCCTTACAATCGCCGTCTAAGTGCCGGGGCGCCGCTAGTGTTAAAGTTCATCGCTTTCTTTGGGGGACGAAACGACTTTTTTCTTTGTGCATCCTCAACCAACAGGAAAATTGGTCTGAATTTGTGTGAAAAGAAAGCATCATGACGCATTTATTTCCCTCATGTCATTCGGTGAAAACTCATTCCAAAGCATTTTGTGGTCTTCGACGCAGAAACAATCCGTGACTCTGTCACTTAAAATGCTCAATCACAATCGAATTTGCAACACTAAACTGACAACAACCACCAACCAGAATTTCTTTGCTACAAAACATCAGCTTGAGAATTGTAAGTGTTGCTCTGTCTTTACAATGTGCTTTTGTTCAAGGCTGCACTCACGTTGGGCAGCTTTTTGGCGGGCTCGGAGAGTTTGGTGGCGAGGGTGAGGGGCCGCAGCACCCGCTCCGGAGCCTTGCTGATGTGGAACAGCTCTTTGGGACTGTGCGCGTTGCGAGCGTTGGCAGGAATGTGGAACACCGAGATCTTTATCACATTCTGAAATGAAGACACGAACATTCACTGCTCTGAGCAAATACACGTGAGTACACGTTCACGGGGAACCTCAACGTTGCAATGACTGATGACAAGCGCCTTCAACAAATCGCTGCTCGCAATGGCTTGCAAGCAACGACAAATAACCAGAGCGAAAATCGAATGATGCGCAGTGGCGACTGACCTGCGTGAAAAGCAGCAGCGACTCGGCGCCCTTGATGAGCATGGCGAGCAGCGCCTTCACCTCCGTCTCGTCGTAGTGCCGCTGGCAGATCTCGCTCCGGATCGCCTGAAGCCACCAGATCAGACTTGAGACTTACGCGAACACATGAACGGAGCCACGGCGTGAAGCTCTCAAATATTTCCCTCACACCGAGTGACATACAGACGGACGTACCTGTGACTTGGTCCTGAGGGGGAAACGGAAGAGCGTCGCGTTGTACGAATCCTGCATCGACTCGGGGCGCAGGTCGCAGCCGAACACGTCGTTGAACGGCTTAAACTGGTTCCCGAGGCGCCGCAGCTTCTTCCGATGTTTGCGCATGTCGATCTTGATGCCTGACGAAACAAACACACCAACGTGCAGGATTTTCGCATTTGTGACCACCTCAAACACATTGAAAGACCCATGACCAGTAGCCCTGCTCACCTGGCTTTGCCTTGTTTTTGATGTTTTTGCCCAGATGCGTGGTGTGCGGATCGAAGATGACGATGTTGTGGCGGGAGATGAAGCTGGGCACGTCCGTCAGGTTGTACACCGCGTTAAAGCCCAGACCGAACCTGCAACGGCCATGCAAGAACCGTTTCACTGAATCGCCACCTCCACTGTGCGGTCAAAGTGTTTTGTGTTCCAAACAACCTCAGAAATAACCAGAGGACTGGTTGTCACGCGCCAAGCTTTGTGGGTTGGATACAATCGAAATTGGAACTGTAACCAACCAAAAGGAGCCACGCAACAACAAAAATCTTCCAGAATGAGTTGTGCACAAGTCAGCAAAACACTACACAAACGTCCAAACACCAAGAAACAAAGCACTTCTGTATCTTTGTTTCAAAACGTCACTGAGTCTTTTTTCATCTGCTTCTTCTGTTCGTTTTGTCCGAAGGCAGCAGCTCTCCTGGCGCAGTGCCAAGGAGCCAAAAACAGCTCCTGGGAAGGTGAGTTTGATCTGGAAACTGACCGGCCTATTTTGTCTGTTTTTGGTTCTTTGGTAGCACCGCTGAGTTTGGTGATGTTTTCGAAGTCTTCGTCAGTGAATACTGCATCGTTGTACGCCCACAGGGCTGGTCCTGCAAAGAAGACAATGATTCGCTGAAAGAGAAATCCTGAATGGTGGCTTGTCAAGTTTGGTCTGAAGACTCGAGATCAAATTCAAATCGACGTGTGAGTGGCGTCGAAGAACATTGCGAACGAAGCACGAATTGAACACAGAACACGGTGGATGCCCGAGCCCCGGGTCCGTGGGACGGTGACGCACCTTGACACTCGCGCATGTTCTCGTCGATGAGGCAGCTGAGCGCGTCCTCGTTCTGCCGCTCGTCCCATAGAAACTTCACCTGCACCAACAACAACAATCCAGTCACCCAACCGACATCAGGAATTCTCACCGGACGTTCCCTTCCACAACGGTAACAACTTCCACATGACAATCTCACACCGACGCCCCCTCGTGCTCACCTCGGTGGCCCCCGCGTCGTCTGCGTTCTGCACAAGCTCCTTGGGCACGGCGAACCCGTCCGTGTAGTCCTGCAGCAGCACGTTGAGCCGGTGCGTCAGCGAGTCCGTCTGCCCGAAGCTGAAGTCGAGCTCCTCGGCGTCCAGCATCCGACTCATGAGCGTTGGTACGCCTGCGCAGCGAGAGAACCATGTCGGGTTGCGTTCGCAGGGGTCATGACGCAGGAAAGACTCTCAATCGAGTGAAAACTTTTCACAGAGACTTCTTCTCAAAATGTGTTGGGGAACGTTGGATACGGAATGGATTCTTGACACAGTCCCGAAGCATTGCACAGGAAAGTTTGAACCCAAGACTGGGAGTCTGATTGGAACATCAGAACATGCGAAACATACCCAGCGCCTCCGAGGTCCCATTTGGCACGTTTTGGTGGACGAACTGGATCCGGTCATCGTCGTCACACAGATCCCGCACGTCGTAGCCCTGCAACACAGAGGGAGATACAGTCACAATCACTGCCACTGAAGGGAATGAATGACATAGAAACCACGCACCACATCCACTTCACGTGAAACAGGAGCGTGGTAAAATGTCTCAATCTTTGATAAAAGTCCTTGGTTTGGTTCCCACCTCGCACTGGTCTTACCCTGGTCCTGCAACACGCCAGTCTCAGGATCCCGCTTGTTTCGCTACAGCCCGACATAGCGGGGGTCAGAACACACACTGCTTTCAAACTTTCTCCAAATTTGTGTTCCGTCCTCAAAATCCCACGAAGTGCAATTTATCCGTCCTCAGCACAGGAACAGGGTCAACAGGATCACACACAAGGGCCCCACTGTCACACAAACGTCATTCATCACGGGCAATAAATCCTTTGTGTCAAAAATGTGGAACTCCGCAAAATGTACTTTTCCTGACTTCGCGCGGCCAACATCCGTTTTGCTAATTTTGTCAAAGGTGTGCAATTTTGCATCATGCGGCAATTTCAAACACACGCAGAGGAAAACAACCCACTTAACACAAGCTGGTGCTGCAGCTGTGCAGCTTGAACCCGCGGAACGTGAAAACGAATTCACATAATGCAGATCAAAAATTTAACTTTCACACTTTTCGAACAATGCCGCATATAGATCTCCCTCATGTTGCTTCGCATTGTCTGCATGAAACGCAGTTGCAGCCATGTTCGACAAAGCAAGCCTTCACCGTGACGTCCAGATGTTTTGTGAAGTGTTGAGCTTCGTGAATGTTTGGACTGCCCAAAGGGTTTGATTTAACACTCCGTAAGAAAGCACTCGCGAGCCCGGCCCGTCCAGTGTCCCGGTGAACACGACATCATGTAGACTGGTGCAATATGTTCGAAGAAAAACACCTTCGTGGCCAAATTGCTTCTCGATCCCGTACTCAACATCCCGAACAATGGAAATCAAGGCTGCCAGACAAGAAACGTGCCAAAAAACCTGATCAAACGTGGTGTCTGCCTCTTTGAGAATCTATCTGGGTCACAATTGACCCAAAGGGGTGTGCCAGAGAATCTGGATCCGAAGTCGAAACTTCAACTTCCAAAAGGAATTCACAGTGAAGACCTTTCGATCAAGACTCAACCACCGGTCAAGCAAAAGCAAAAGTGTCTCACACAACATTTCCACATGTTTCAGCCACAGCAATCCGGCAGTCACGAAGTTTCACTCACTTACTCGGTACAGATAGAACTGCCAGACGAGTTCCCGAGTCATCCGCACGCAGCTGACCATCCTCCTCCTCTCAGTCATCGAACCGCGCACGTGTCAGCGCAGATGCGCATAATTCACATTTATTTCTTGCTTCATCTGCATCAGTCGGGAATTTTTCGTGCACATCGATTGCATTGGTCGCCCGCAGATCAACTGTTGTTTGCTTTTGCCGTATTCCATCTGTTCTGCACGCGACATGGACACAGCAAAAGCAGTGCAACGCACCCTGAAACCTCCAATTGTGAGAGACAGGGAGTGACGGTTCAACTGGACACAAACAAGGTTGGTTCCATTCCAGTTCTGGGTGCACAGCTGCAGCACTTAGTGCCGAGTCGAGACGGCCACTTCATGCAACCCAATTCCAGACGAAACACTTGTGCCATGAAGGTCACATCTACTGCCTGGACGCTACGAATGGAATGTCGGCAAAACTCCCGGTGTTTTGACCAACGTGGAGATGTCAGAAAAACGACTTGACCGATAGAGAACCAACATTTGACAGAAATCCGACACTTTGGGACCCAGCAGCTGCGCAAACAGTCGACGTTTCGTGTTTTTATGATTTTTGGGCCTCGTATTTGCACTGCGTGGATACCGCGCGTTCTCTGCGCAGTTGGTGCGAAATGGTCGATAAATCAAACGAGCGAAGATCAATTCACCTCATTTTGGAAAACTCACTTCCCAGGGAACAGTCTCTGAACTTCAACAAGTTTACACCCGACAGTTGTCCCACAAGCCGAGCCCTCACGTTGTCCGTTCTTTGCAGAAACAAGCTTGGTCGCCGTGTGACAAAGATTTTCTGGATCAACTTGAGCCAGCAGATACAGTGTCCATGTGTCGAGTTTACACAAGGATGAATTATCCTCGCATACATACGTATGCGCAGGCACACACACGCACTCACATACACACGCACGCACACACACGCACACACACAGAATCAACGAGCGGACCATCTGAAGCCAGATGTAACTATCCCAATCCTGAGTTATCACGTTCACGTAACACAAGATGCCTCTTGCAATTTCGACAGCCAGTTGTGCAAAACGAAGTGTTGCTCCAGCGCTCACGGTTTCCGTACCACATGCAAAGAGTCAATTCACACAAGTGTCTGAAACACGAAACGCGACTCTCTCAAGTCCACAAATTCCCACAAGACCGACTTCAGAGACGCGCCCACCTGGTCTTCTGTAGCTGAATCGGTGTCCTCGGCAGAGACAGCCGTGGATCTCGTGTAGCTCGGCTTGAGCGTGTAACTCGGCCTCTCCGACTCCGTCGCGAAACTCGACATCGGATAACTCGGCCGGATCGTGTAGCTCGGTCTGCTGCTGTAGCTCGAACTCGAGCTGGAGGAGGACAAGTAGCTCGGCGACACATAGCTCGACTTTCTGTGTGTCGACGGACTGTAACTTGGAGAGTAGTTCGACTTCCGGTACGTCGAAGGACTGTAGCTCGATGGAAGGTAGCTTGAAGGCATGTAAGTCGAAGGACCGTAGCTCGAACCGTAAGTTCGTCCATCGCGGTGACGACTGTACGACGTGTAAGGTCTGTCGATCGAGCCGGGCGAGTCCCGCCTCGAATACGTCGAGCCGTACAACCTGTAGTTCATCTTGCCCTGCTGGCACCCCCAGTTCCACCACTCGCGCTGTTTTCCTTGTCAACCATCGCGTTTTTGAAAGCCACTCCGACTTTGTACGAGCATTTTATCAGTCTGTCTCCATGGTGTGGTCTCACGGTTGCACGCACTGGCTTGAACTGCAGACGGTCCAAACGCCTCAACGCCGCAACAACATTTTCAAAGTCACACAATCGGATCATTTTCACCTGACCTCACCCCATTAAAGTTACTGAGTGAAGGTGCACGTTCTTCCTCCGTGCAACCTACTCCTGCTCTGTGTGCAATCCACGTTTCAGCAGCCTTGCTATTTCACTTTTCACTGGTCCCTTCCACACAATCATATGTTGTCGACGCATTTCTCTCATGTGTTCATGGCTGCCTGTCTGTTGTGTGCCCTACTCATTAGGTTGACAGGTGCCAAATAGTTTCACTTTTTTCGGCTACTTCCCCTCGTCAGCCGACAGAGCAAGACACACAAATAGACACTTCGTGCCTTAGTGACTTCTAATCCTGCGATACCAAAGTAAACCACCGTTGATTTTCACCTTTGTGCCGTAGGAACCAGGTCTCAAAATGGCAATTTATGAATATCCACCAGGAGAACCCAACCCCTTGTTTGAGGGATGGTTTAGTGTGCCACTTGTACACTGTCGTCCTGAACGCCAGTCAAAAAGTGATTTTTTGGTGTTTTTGTACCACATAGCGGAGAAATAGTCCCGTGCAAGAGGTAATCTGCTTCAAAATCAGTGCCGAAAGTGTGGGTTTTGCGGGGTTGCATGTGTTGTATTTTGGCGACTAACTGGCTCCCTGTGTCAGACTCCAAAGTTGTGTCACGCAAACCAAAAGCTCACAACGGTGACACTTCGATCCGATTCTTTCACTCTGTTTTCAGTCAGGTGAGCGTTGATCTGGACATCCCTGTTGAAGAGAAATCACCTCCCCCCCCCCAGTTCGTTTCGTCTGTCCACTGGCGAAGACCTGTACAGGCAACTCCAGTTGCATTACAACGGCAGGTCCAAACCCAAATAGCTTTGCCATACAAAAGAAATGCGCCGCTCGACAAGTTTTGCAGACCTTCAATCTGGAGAAAGAACTCACCCACAAATCAAGACTCATCGACTTCGGCATTCAGCGCTTGAAGACTGAAACCAGCTCATTCAAACAGAAAATTCAAAATTGGATCACACCCCTAAACAACATTAGAATATGAAATACAAGCCAGGCCGCCAGGCCGTGACTGAATGCTTGCTGTTTCGCCCAAGTGAACATCTGAAAGCAGTGTCGAATTCAGTGCCAAGGGACAAAGCCGAGGAAATTGCTTCACACAAATGTCCCGTTTTTGATGTTGTGATCTCCACAGAGTCCGTTTGCAATCGTGGTTCAAAACGTCATCCAAAACAAAATTGAAAACAAAATTGTTTTCACTGTGCGTCAATTCCAGCCACAAAAGGTCGTTTCTTGCAACGATGTGATGCGGATAACAAGAGGCACTTTTTCCGCCATTACTTGGAGGCGGTGCACTTGCAAGAACAGTAAAGACTCGATGGAAGCCTTTTCGTGCCTTTGATATTTCTTTATTTGCTGTGCAACAGGCACTAATGGTTCTTCAGTTGGAAGCAAGGTTCAAATCCCTCAAAAAAATCCTGACAAGGTCAATTTGGTTCGTGAAAACCGAACCCGGTGGGACATCACTGCATCCAGGTTCTTTGCAGAGTCGTCACGGACGCATACCAACGCACACATACACACACGCACACATGATCGAAGCAGAGCTTGCTGTGATGCCAAATAGACTCATCATTTAGCATCCACATGACAAATCTGCGCTTTTAAAATTCATGCTCTCCTTTGAACTGCAATCATAGTATCAGTTCCTCTCCCAGCACCCAAGAAAAAGTCTGGACCAAAGAGTGCCTCGAGATGTGTCTCACAAGATCTACCGCTGAGAGCTGTCATGTGTCAATTTCGCCACATGTCGCAAACCTGTCGCCGCGTTCTCTTGTGCCCAACACGTTCATGAAAACTTTTTAAACTTTCAAATTGGCGTCTTTTGGTTGTTCAGTCGGCAACAGTGTGCAAGATAAACTGCTACGGCAGTCAAATGTCTTCACCTGGCTGTGTGTTTACATAGAAAAATGACTGTAAACAACAGTTTACGAAAGACTTCTCACATACCGAACTTTGTACACCGCGCTTTCGTTCTGGCGTATCCATTTTAGTTGGGTTCGACACGATTCTTCAGCGCGTCTCTTCGAATGAAAACCCGCGCGCTTCACACCTTTAGTTTCTACACCCGCCTGTGTCGACGCATTGATTCAGACAAGAAATTGCACGTTTGGTGTTGACACAATCCGTGAAGCTCAAGTGACAATAAGTCAGTCACGCACACTTCGATTCAGACACTGGCGTGCTCGAGCACGGTTCTGGGAATCTGCCGTCTCAGTGGAGAGATGGATACCAGAAATCTGACTTGCATTTGAAATTCTCCACACAACCAGTTTCAAAGCCAACAAAGTGGCTGACAAAGTTCTGCAAAATTCAGTGCAGCAAGTGCAAATATTTTAAGTCTGCACAACTTTGAAAAGCGACGATCACATCAGCAAATTCCACTAGGCTGCTTCATCAATCATGTCTGCGGAGTTTCTGTGCGGCCTTTCTCGAACTGCACTCGAGGCCCTCAGACTTCAATCAGACACCTCAAAAAAGTTTGTGCGTGTGTACACACACTGTTGTGAACGCAATGAGACTTGACTTCATATTTCGGCCAGGATTCTTTTATGCAATCGCAACGAGAAAGATGCCACTCGGGATCTCCCACCGCGCTTGAACAGTCCAAAATGCTCAGCCAAGTGTGACAGCATGAACTTCACAAGCCAAACCAAGTCCTGTCTCACAAGCACCGAAGGTGCATCACTCGCATTCCGTTCAAGTACTGGTTGTGGTACTGACCTGTCGGAGCCACTCCTGGTCGCAGAAGGTGGTGTCGAGCAGCGGCACCATGATGAGGCGTCCCTCTATCTCGGTGTGGATCGGCACCACGAGGCTCTGCTGCAGCTCCTCGAAGTTCTCATCTTCCGTCGACTGCAACGCACAACGAGCACCTTTGATTCAATCCATACTTTTTTCAGTGAGAAGAAAATTACGAGCTCTCCGTGGAATTTTGAGCGGGGCGTTTGGAAGGGGATGTGACACTCACGCTGGACTTGAGTTCGTTGAGAATGGAGACGGCGATGTGGAGATCCCTGCGCACGGCGCCGTCCGGGAAGATGTAGTCCGGGTACTTGTACTTCTCCTTGATGCGGTGCAGGATGGTCGTCAGCTGAATCTCCTCGCTCATTCCGCACGCCTTGAAGAAGTCTGCAAACAGCAAAGCTCCGGTAATACTGGTACAGTGACGCTGGTACTTTCTTGTAGACGGGGCGGGGCGGGTCACTGTCCCACGCTTCCGGATTTTCTCAACACTGACTCAAGAGTTCAACAGACCAGCTGCGTAATCTACGATTCACTCTCTCCTTGCAATCATTGTTCTGTCTCTGGATATTTAACATCAACACAGCCAAGTCCCAGAGAAACTGTGGCAGCTGTTCTCACCTCTGTACGGTTTCAGTTCGGAAGGGAAGCGAAATGCGAATGGCCGCAGGTCCATGAAAGTCTCTCGGAAGACGACTGTGTCGACGCTGGTGAAGCCCTCTCCGTGCCACACCCAGTTCTGGATGCCGCACTGCAACACAAAACGAGATGTGCCATTTCTCAGTTCCACGGTCACTAAAAGTTCGGCCTGCAGGCCGAGTGCTCATCTCAGTGCAAGGTCCACCTCGGACTGTGACTCTAAACTCGCCCATCACCCCAATCCAACTTGTGCTTCCTATGTTTTCCTGTGATTTCCAGAGTCCGGAGTTGGGGCAAGTCTGGCCGGTACAAATGATCAGAGGATCAACAAATGTGTGGTGGGACATATATATTTCTTGGCACAATTGAGGACGTACGTGACAGACTTACATGTGGGGTTAGTCAAGCACAAAAGGAAACTGGAAATCACAAGAAAACGTCTGCTGTCTTCCTGTCGATGTTTGACCAGTTGTCCACCAGGTCCGTGTGTGAATTCAAATTCCTTCGATGTCGTGAGATAAAGACTGAAGGAAACTCGAACCATCACACTGAACGGAGAGTGTGCGCTCTCTGTACAACTGATCAACACAGTCACGCATGCGGAAGTCGGATTGGTGTGACGGTCTCTGCGGAGTGCCGTTCCTTCGTGTTTCTGGTCAGTGCCACAGGCCACACCAAAGCAATCACTGCACTACTTCATTCCCTCTTACCCTGGAACTTTCGCCAACTGTGACCTGAGAATCTTCATTAGTTTCTTTTTCCGAACTGCCCTTTTCTTTTACCTGGAGATAGGGCAAGGAAGTCATGAATTCTCACGGCAATTTTTACTTCTCTTTTACCAGAGCACTTGTGACATACAGCAGACCAACACAACCAACAAATGGTTCTTGAGGCAGACTCGAGGTATCGGGCAGCGTCGAACGAAGCGGAGCGATCTTCATTCCACACGAAGATCCAGGGCAGCTTTTTGCTTAACATGCGCACTTTGATCCTCCCCATTGTTCAACAAATTTCTATCAGGTTGAACTGTGGCAACACACACCTGCATGAAGAGGCTGGTGACTTCAGAGGCCTTGAATTTGACTAGTTCATCGTACACCTTGCAGGCGAGGTCCATGTAGCGCGCCTTTTCAGGGGGACTGTACGAGTAGATGACCTGCAAAGAGCAAAGACATCGTCATGAGTCCAGCATCAACATCACAGCCACAGACGCTACGTTGCTGAAATGGTTTCCGCCCACCTCAACGCGAAGACCTGGCCGATTTCACCAAAGTCGTACCTGAGAGAGATGCTCAGCGATGAGCTCGAGCACGGGCGGCTCCTGCCACCCGAGCAGTTCCGCGAGCTCCTCCGGAACGGGGCGGTCCGCGATAGGCATCACGGAGCCGATCACAGACGCATACTCCGCCGCCTTCATCACACTCGGCTTCTCAAACACGTAGTCGCCCTTGTACCTGCGGGCAGAGAGAAAGCAAAGTGTTCACTGTCTTTCTGCAAGGAAGGAAATAGGCAGGCGCACGGTGTTGGAAAAGGATCTCAGTCGGTGTCTGTTGGGGGGTGGTAGTCGGGTATCAAACAGGATGAATGTTGGGCTGTGGGCTGGATGTTGCTTTTGATCTGCTGTTACAAGAGCGGGGCGTTGAGTGAACATTACGAAGACCGTTGTCCATTCTTCTTCGGGCTCGGCTTAAACTCGACTCGTTCATTCTGCCTTGACCCTGTGACAGTGTATGAGAGCTTTCAGAGCAAAGCCGAGAATTCTACGAGAAATGTATGCCTCTCAACAGGTTGTTTCCTCCAATCTCTCGAGCAACAGATTGTTTTCCGTCGCAGTTGTCAGACACAATCTACTCGTACTTGCAGGACACAAAACGAAGTCGGCGTTTCTGAACAGCGACACACAAGTTGCAAACATTCGTTCAAAGTATTTAGTCATGAGAGATTTCCCCAACAGCTGGCCAACCATTCGCCATACATGGACGGTTATCAACTCGGACAGTCCGCAACAGCATTCCTCAGTTGTCCATTTCCCGCAAGACAGGCTGAATTAGTAGACGAACACTGCTGGGAAGCCTGTCTACCCTTCAATCAGGCTTGTTCTCCACATCAACATTCCACGTATTAGTAACACATGACACTTAATGCGAACGAGTGTGAAAGGTGTGAATCAGTGTGAACCAGGGAGGCGTCCACGGCACGAGGGTGTGCGGGTCAAACCACAGCAGAGTCACTGCAACCGACCTCCGTCCACTGTTGGCCCAGTTCTACGAGCTCCGAAGAGTCGGGTAAAACGTTTGGAAAGAAAATTTTGGTTGGATGAGGTCGATTAAAAGCTTGTCAAAGGTCAGTTGAAGTGACTCTGTACGCACTGGTGTGTGCGATGCAATCAAAATTTACCGGCTGTATTTATTCCTGTAAGAAATTACCATGAAAACAATTATCGTTTGGCATGCACGGAACGATCATCCAACGTCTCTCCCAATTTACCCGGACACACAACAAAACTACACCGCTTCGCGACACAAACTGCAGCATTTCTCAAAACTGTCACACCAAAGCCAAAAACTTCACATTTTCTGGATCAGATAAACTCAACAAATAAACTTAGGATCAGCTCAACAGCAACGTTCATGCAGTGAGACACGCCAGGATTGAACGCACCAGCTGAGGTTTTCCGGGTAGAAGGAGGGTTTCTCCTGGCGGGGCCGCAGCCAGCGGATGTCGGTGAGGTGCTCGCGCAGCGGCTTCTTGTAGCACTCGAGGCGTAGTTTGTCGGGGAAGCGCACGATGTAGTCGAGCAGCGCCTCCGACTTGTGACACGCGTTCTCAAAACTCAAGTTTTGCTGTAAAAACACGAAATTTGTCAATTGAAAAATGACGCAGACAACAACGAAATTGAAAGACAGCAACTGAAGTCTCAGTCATCCTCAATTTCTGGCGCACAGCGTTGTTGTGATGTGCCTTGAGGATACATTTTCGCCAAATGCACGGATGCACGAACACACACACACACACACACACACACACCGTCTCGAGGGCGTCCTGGATCTGGTGCGCGGACTCGAGCAGGTCCTCGGGCTCCACGTCCTGCACGCCGCGCAGTCCGATCTCGCGCAGAATCGCCACCATCGACGGGTCCCCGTACTCTCCCACTGGGAAATTTTCCTCACCTGGAAAACAGTGGACAGGATATTTCAAGAACGTGCCAAGCAATGAGAAGAAGGTCACGCTGCAGTTAAACGAACGTGCGACGTCAGACATGCTGCACAGCTTGAACTGGGAAACCCACGGATGATGCAGATTCCAAACTGTCAAAATGCGAGTCTTTGTCAAGTTCGTCATTTGATAAAAGAACCAACGTGAGCAACACACCCATTGGTTTTCAAAAGTATCAAATCAAAAAGACTTGGGCGTTTATCACAAAACACGTGAGACAAACTTAGTTTTGTTTTCAAATATTGAAAGTTCAACACCGAAAGTGAAAAACAAATTTTTGAAAAGTAAAAGCTGTTACAGTAACGGGGTGTCAAACAGTCTCGACAAGTGAAAAGTAAGGCAAGGGTAGGGCGTCAGGATGGGCGACAAAATCCAGGGGAACGGTCACAAAACTACGAAGGGGGTCAAATCACCAAAATTCCACAAAATTGGAAAATGAAGGAAATGGAAAAAAAAACTATCTGCTCAAAATTACACAAAAAGAACCAAAAAATCTTGCACACCAAAAGTAACCATGGAACACACATTTTGCGCAAACCAAGAATTAACATTTTTACGGAGCAAAGGTTTTGGGTTACCAATTGATACAGTTCATGACAACACACCATGCAATGTTACAAAAAGGAGCAAAATTTGTTTGAAAAACACAGAATTTCTTTTGGACCACATCAAATGTTTTTTCGATGCACAATGCGCAACACATGCACATGTTTTGAATGAGGCTGTTTTCGTTACTTCGTGCTGGTGGAATTAGTCAGAAAATAATTAACTTGGGTGGGTGGGAGCACGGGAATCGGGCGCACGGGGCGGGGCTGAACGAAGCGATCACTGTGATGACAAAGCACGGAAACGCGATGCATCTGTAGGAAGTGAGTGACCTTGTGATCATTTCCAATCTGGGGAAACAAAAAGATCATCCACAAGACGGAAGTTGACAACAATCAACTGTTGGATCCTACGAATCACTGAAAATTTCGAAGTCTTACAGTGGTACAATGACACAACAATAATGAACATTGTGTTCTTTTCCTACAGTCTAAGTGATCCCGACGTCCACAACGCGTCACATGTTAACTACCAGACACATCTAGTGGTTATCACGAAATCACAAACAGGCCAATCCACGGCGGATCTTGTCTTGCGAATTAATTCGTTTTCTTTGTTCAGTTTGGCCAGACCAAAAGGACTTGACAGAATGTTCCGCCATGGTTTGCACCAAAACAACCAATGACACAAATGTCATGCTCTTCCACGACGCGACGTCAGCCCAGGCAGCGGCACGCCGGTGGGTCCTCAGGCTGATGCCGCGTCGTGGTGAGGCATGAGAAGAGTTAAGAGTGACGAGACACATGTATTTTGACGCCTGACGGATCGGTGCAGCAGTAGTGCATGGGTGCGCTTGCTGTGTTTGTGCGCAAGTGGTTCCTACCTGTCCCCTCTCCGCCGTGTGGGTCTACAGTCAGTGTGGTGGTGGTAGTGGTGGGAAAACAACAGTGAGAGAGATACATGAAATTAACATCAACAAGCCTCAGTGGGGCAACTGACCCGGTGCACGGCGTGGCAACTCACTATGGTCAAAACCAGTAGAAGGCTTGCTCAGGCGCTCCTACATGAACACAAGAGGAACGCAACGCGCACGTGGTCACAACCCTGAGGTTTGCAACCCAGAAATCAAGTTGGACTTCCTGGGGAGGCTTTTGAAACAAGGAACCGGGAGTTGAAAATACAAGGGTTTGAGGAACTCTCAGGGTATCACCATTTTTACAAAACCGCCAGCAGGAACGTTTCATGTGGGAAGAGCAGCCTGAATGAAAACTACACGGCTTTGAACAGAAGCAAACTGCCCAAACAAAACAAAACATGTGATTTTTATCTCGAGAAGAACTCATTTGTTTGAGCCAAAAGAGAGCACCGTTCAAGGCAACACGGCGTAACGAATCGCAAAGAACTGAAACACGTCTGAAGGACATTGCATGAGTTGAATGTCTTTGCAGAAAACACAGCTGTTGCGAGCAGTGTCTCGAAGCTTAGTAGGACGTCTTAGTGAACTAACTAACGCTGCATGAACAGACTGGATCCGAGCCCGACACCCCTCAAAAATCCGACAGTGTTCATCACTCCAAAACAAGACTACTTTGTCATTGGCCAAATGCAACTTCAACAGCTCAAATTTTGTCTCGCAGACCCGGACCCACCTGTACAACAACTTTATCAAATTGCAAATGATTATCAATACCAGTCTCTGAAAGATGAAAAACAAAAACCTGACGTTAACTGTGACCAACACAAAATAAAAATTGGTGATGAAAACTGGGAATGTTTCGTTTGAGTAATAACTGAACGTGTTTGGCAGAACCAGTCGGAACAGCAAAATTTTCCTTTCGAAAAATGCAATTTTTAGCAAAACTCTCAGGCAAACATTTTGAACTCGCAAGGCAACAGCTCACTTGTGAAATAAGCACTCGAGCAACGGCAACTAGTCTACTTGTAACCCACGCAAATGAGTGGACACCCTTTGACCGACGGATTGCGGGATGTACAATGAAGCATGATCAGGTGCTCGCGATTAGCCGACAGCCTTCGCAACTGACGAATTATCCAAGCGGAGTGAGCACCAATCTTCAATACTGTGGTGGCTTCACTCATGGCGATGGAAGCACGAAGCCTGTGGGCTGTGCGCGACGAATGAATGAATGAATGAATGAATGAATGAATGAATGAATGAATGAATGAATGAATGCACACCTTCACGACAGGTGAAGCGGACGCTTCCCACACAGCCGATCCACGATTGGAAAAGGACGTTGTCATGTGAACAACACAACCCACAAACGACACATCTCGGACAGAGCTCAACACACGGACAAACTGGGCACATTGTGAGGGACAGCCTGCAAACAGGTTTCCTTTCTCTGCCACAACACAGCCAAAACCCAGCGCTTGACGACGTACCTATGAACAGTTTCTGCAGCAGCTGCGAGTCAGGGTCGTAGAACCTGTCCGTGGTGAGGAACATGTCCCGGCGCGGGAGGAAAGCGAGCGAGCGCAGCGTCTCGGGGAACGTCGGGTCCAGGTCCAGGAACGTGTGGTAGTGCCGCAGCACGTACAGCATCACCGTCTGCACGTCCTCGCTCTCGTAGAACGCGGCTGTCGGAAGAAACGTTGACATTGAGCTGATCTCCGTTTTGAGTCACATATGAAGGAAGGATCAGCAATGGATAGATAAACTTTCAGACTGGCTTCCAACATTTTCTGCCCGACGGCGCGCAACACGCTTTGTCCACAGCGCAGAACACAGCACTTCATCAATTCGCTGGGTTGCCTGGGTGTTGATGACCAGTGGCCACTTCGTCACTCACATTCAATGTCAGGGAACACGATGTCCTTCAGCAGCTCGATGACCGTGAGTTGTGTGATGCCCAGCAGCGAGCTGAGCGTCTGCGAGTGCGTCGACGAGTTGTCCACCAGGGGCCGCGACACGTGCACCGGAAGCACCTCATTGACAGGCGCAGCAGTGTCCACTTCCTGCCAACAAACATACTTCTTGACAAACGAGTCCCACCTCACAGAATTAGCCGAGGTGTCGAATGATCCAAGAACGAATTGGTCGGCCTCAACTGCACAGCAACGTCAACAAATTTGTTCATTTCTGTCTCCCATTTTGAACAAAACATCACACTGCTGGAAGATCCGTTCCTCACCTGCGCAGACACGAAGTGCGCGGGTTTCTCGCCGCTTCTGTCGATGGTTTTCAGGATCGGGAGACTCATGAGGATTTCCTTGTGCTCCGGGCGCAGTTCGTGCGTTGACATTCTGCAGGAAGCAGGAACTAATCAACTGACACGCGACTGAAATCAGCTCAAGAAGCTGGAACTATCCACTGCATCTTAGCCATCCTCAAAGTGAAGTCAGCCTGCATCCACCCTCCCCATCTTCCCAAGCCCACACGGACGCACGCTGTCGGAGTGTCAGAAGGGTAGGGTAGTCAAAACTACCTATCAGCACTTTCCACTCGACGGTCGTCCATGCCAAAATGCTTGATGGGTGCTTCTGACCCCATGTGAAAACCCACCCATTTGTGTCAGAATGCATCGTTGGACTTTATAGCAACGGTGCACTTTGTTCCCTGAACGGTTATATTGTGACACTGGAAATCGCTCCTTGTGTATGACACTGGCATTCTGGCCCTGAACGGTCCACTTTGGACATGGACATTCGTTCCCAACTGAACTGTGGCATTTTGACCCTGAACGGTACCTTTACAACCTGTAGATGCGCTCACACACAACGAGGTATGTTTTGACCCTGAACGGTGTGGTTTGTACCCACAGATGCGCTAACAGTGCAACAGACACAGACAGTGTGTGTAAAAGTGGATGGAATGGTGTTTATTTATCACAGATGAATGAATCACTTATGAAAGTCAGCAAATGTTTCAGTTCATCTGATGATGGAATAGCATAAATGGCAAAACAGTTGAACACAACAAACGACAAACGACATCACTTTGCGCTGAAGCTGGGGTTGATCCTCTCAGTGTTTTTGGGACCCCAGAACGTGTCCAAGCTGCGCGGCGCACCCGGGATGCCGAACTTGGCACAAGAGGCTTCTTCACTGTCGAGCACCTCCCCCTCAAACAACGTATGATCTGTATGTCACGCGGTTGCAGCGTGACACACTTCGCATGAAGCGTCACAAGATTCACATCCTCGAGAAGCCCAATGAGATATGCTTCAGCAGCCGTGTGGAGAGCAGTGAGGGCATCTCCCATCACCCGATACCTGCCGGTTTGACGCTCAGCCACCTCAGCTGTCAGGATTTCGCAGATGAGCCTGCAATTTAAATTTTATGATGACTCGCAAATTTTCGATGGTTTCCAGCTTGTCATCATAGTCTAATTCCATGAATTCACCAGCTGAGTACTTGCACTCTCCAGTTTCGTCCAAGTATGCTTTGCCCATGTCCACATCCAGCAAAGTTTCATCTGCACCATCCACCTTGTTTTGGTCATGAAGCTTGTGCAGAGCTTTCAATTTGTACGCCTGCACAATGGGTGGTACAAGGTCCCAACCCAAGAAGAGATGAGCGGGTGTGTACCCAGTTGCTTTATGTACATGTGTGCGGT
>JAAUXT010027638.1_pt1 | contig 17847 bp, 25 predicted proteins | sample 7278171 | NCBI WGS metagenome assembly JAAUXT01 (sample SAMN14350112, study PRJNA611818) | marine sediment metagenome | isolation source: surface marine sediment (1.8m) | place: French Polynesia: Moorea | collected 2018-08
CACCGCCGAACGGCCCCAGGGTGGCCCCGGCGTACCCTCCCGTGTACTGACCTTTGGTGGCCTCCGTGTACTCTCAAGTGTACTGACCTGTGGTGCCTTGGTGTACTCTCCAGTGTACTGACCTGTGGTGGCCTCGGTGTACTCTCTGGTGTACTGACCTATGGTGCCTCGGTGTACTCTCCGGTGTACTGACCTATGGTGGCCTCGGTGTACTCTCAGGTGTACTGACCTATGGTGGCCTCTGTGTACTCTCCGGCGGTGGTGACGAGTAGCGTGTTGCTGAGCGGGGAGTCGGCGTACTGCGGGTCGGCGCTCAGCGCCACCAGGTTGACGCGGTAGCTGCGCTTCGGTTTGCACGGAATGACGGCCTTGCGGTGCGTGACGCTCAGAGCGCTGCCCGCCTTCTTCCCGTTCAGGTACACCTGCGTGAAACAGCGACTGGTATAGCAGGCTGATTTACGTGACGATACAAACGTGAGCCAGCGAGGTCGCGCCGGACAGAAGGCGACACTGAACATCCACAGTGCAGGTTTTGGCAACAGTGCGAACAGGAATTTGCAAGTCTGTGGTTCAGGCTGTCTAAAGTGGACGGATTCCCCCCACATCAACAAAAGTTTCTTGAGCGCCTGTGGCTCAAACTGTCTCAAAGTGACCAGGAGCACCAAACAAGCACGCAGCTCGTCACAGATTCCACTGAACAAAGGCTTCAACGGATTTGGTGTCCACCGGCGCGGTCCACTTCCCCACCTCAAGAGCACCCCAGCACGACGACGACACTGACCTGGTAGCCGTCGAGCTTGGTGCTCCAGAGGCGCGGCTCGCCCCACTCGATGACGAACTCGTCTCGGTCGACGCTGCGGGTCCAGATGTTGGGCGCGTCGGGCGGCCCCGGAACCAGCACCTGCACCTTCTGCGGCTCCGGCGGGATCATGTCGTTCTTGTAGATGCACTCCACCCAGATGTTGAACATGCATCTGAAATTGCAGTGTGTTGCTGAGAAATTCTTGTTGTTCCTATGATGCGTTTTGCGAAGCACTGTGCGTCAAATCTAACAGTCAGGCTGAGTGCAGACGGCCATCAAAGACACCTGTGAGATTCTCGCCGCGCTGACGTCGCGTTACTCTGATGATGATCTGACGTTACATTTCCGACGCGACGTTCAACCATCGGGGACGCGACAGACAGACAGACAGACAGACAGACAGACAGACAGACAGACAGACAACAGACAGACTCTCACTTCTGCTCGGTGAGCGGGATGACGCAGCTGCGGTGCTCTGAGCTCACGACTTTCTTGTGCGTCTGTCCGTCGCGCGTGCAGTGCCACGTCACGTTGAACTGCTCGATGTGCTGCTCGGCGTGACCCGCCACGTTCCACTCGACGCGCACGTCGCCCGCGTCGTTCTTGGACGTGCCCTGCGGGTACAGGAAGGTCGCCTGCAGCTCGCTCATCACGCCTGAAACAACGAACCAACATTTTAGAGTATAGTTGTTGCTGTAAAAACAAAGGAGAAGTGGTTTTGAAATGTGTGTGTGTGTGTGTGTGTGTGTGTGTGTGACAGAGAGATAGCTGGAGAGAGAGAGAGAGAGAGAGAGAGAGAGAGAGAGAGAGACTGACAGTCGTGGCCGGGCGGTAGCGTCACGTGGACCGGTTCGGACGCCGACTCGTCGTTCTCGAGCTCGTCGGCGGCGCCGCCGGTTTCCGACGCCGTCGCCTCGCTGACGGCGCGCGCCTGCGCGAGTCAAATACGCGTCACAAAACAGACGACACACATTGAAAGAAATCACTGACGATCAAGGGAGCGTAGCTCTCAACTGGAATCACGTCTGTTTTGTTTCTAGACGATATGTAACATTGGTACCTCAGATTACCGCGTGTCAGACACGCCTTGGCTCCTCGGATGATCAAAGGAAATATGAGCGTTTGACTGAGGATCTGACTCTGCTCCGTGAAACAGTTCGCGTTGACACTGCGTCCCAGTGCGTGTGCTGATCTACTCACCCGTCTCTTGCGGTCCTTGCGCACCTCCTCGGTGCACGTGAGCGCCACCAGCACGATGGCGTACGTTTTCCCGGGTTTGCACTTGACGAGGGTGCAGCTCTGCGCTGTCGACTGCAGCCGCATGTGCGGCTTGCCTGCCAAAAGCAGGCAAAGCGTTCAAATGTGATGAAGAATGACTCCGCTGCGAACGCATTGCTGCAACATGCACACCACCGCAAAACGCCATAAGGGGCAAAACTGTCTATTTTGATTCGCTCCTCTCTTTTCGAAGTTTGGTTGTTGTTCAGGAAACTGGCTTCCGAAGGCCAAACGCATCTCTTCCTCTGGACCCGCTAAAAGACGACATTGTTCTCACCGTTGATCTCGAGCCGGTACCCCTCGAGCGCGAGTTTGAGGAACTTGGGGTTGCCCTGGTCGTCCTTGCCGATCACGGAGAAGAGTTGCGGCTTCTCCCAGTACAGCTGGATCGTGGTCGTCGTGTAGCCTGTGGCAGAAAAGTCCAAGTTCAAATCGAGCCCAGATCAAAACAGGACACACAAGCAGAGAAACACTGACAAAGAAACACGCACACACACATGCACACATAGAAGTCCACCCAAACAGAAACAGACACTGGTACAGAAAGGCAGACGGGAACACACACACACACACACACACACACTCACACACACACACACACACACACACACACACACACACACACACACGGGGGCGCGCCGTACGCTCGCGCACTGCCGTTGCGCGATGATTCTAGGCATCTGGCACGAGGCGGAGCAACCAGACCCGAGTTTGCACGCACCTGTCACTATGGGAACGGGCGGTTCGCACGGCGCGCGCGTGCGCACGAAGACGGGCGTCGACAGCACGTGCGTCGTGCGGCGATTCTGCTTCTCCACCTCGGGGTCTTTCGTGGTCGTGATCGCGTCCTGAAAAACGCAAAAATGTCTTCAGTTCGGTGAGCTGCTGACACTTCGGCTTTGCCAGATCAATCCCTCCCTTCCCTCGGAAGACCATTAGAATGCTCTCATCCCGCCTGTTTCTTGTCTGTCCCTGCCCCACGCCCACAGACACACGTACCTTGACAGACACGACGGCCTCGACCACGATTTTGTAGAGCAGCCCCGGATGCAGGTCCTCAATGGTCGCCTCGTTCGCCTCGGCCACGATGCTCTTGTGATGCGCCAGCGCCGTCTCGTCCTTCTTGTAGTGCCGCCCGTCCGCCCACCTGCAACCACACAGTCCGTGGGGTGAGGCCGCCGAGAATGGCTGACAACAAAATGTGTACTCAACGTAGATTTTGATGATCCATATTTTGATTCACAATCAAGATACTTGAACGTACACCCTAAAACAGAGAAGACAGTCCTGCACACACACACACACACACACACACACACACACACACACACACACACACAATGATGACAGACACACAGACACACGGACAGACACCTACACACGTACTCGCACACCTACACACACAAACGCATGCACACACACACAGTGACACACACACACACACACAAATGATTACAGACAGACAGACAGACAGACAGACAGACAGACACACACACACACACACACACACACACATGTACACGCACACACTGACACACACACTTGCACACACACACACTTGCACACACACACTCGCACACACAAGCACACACACACTTGCACACACACACGCACACACACACGCACACACACACGCACACACACACACCTGACGACGATGCCCTGGAGCCGGTTAGATCCGTACACGACGGGCGCGACCCAGGCGAGCGTGACGCTCGACACGGTGGTGGCCGTGACGCGCACCTGCGTCACCGGGTCCGTGCCCGACGTCATGGCGATCATGCTCGAGCTGGGCAGCCACGCGTTCTCGGGAGGGGGCGCCTCGAGCGCCAGACTCCGCGACCGCCGCAGCAGGTTCCCTGGAGACGACACGGGGGACCAATGACAATCCGCCACAAATTCAATGACAGATTCAAACGGGTCAAGAAATCACTAAAATATCATTCCTCAGTTTTCCCTTCTTTGTGTCAATACGAGACACCAAACAAACTAGTTTCTCAAAATCTGGAACGAACGATGAAAAGAAGTGTGAGAGACGTCTCACCAGATGAGATCTCTTGCACTTCGTTTTGTGACTTTTTGACTTTTCGTGGCTGCCAAACTAAAAACGTGAAACAGTTCGCACCTTCCTCGAGGTTGTCGAAGAACTCCTCGGTGACGGTGGTGACGGTCAGCATGTACTCCGTCTTCTCGAGCAGCCCGTCCACGATGGCGGACGTCGCCTCGGCGCTCACCTCGACGCCGCGGTGGCGCCGCCCGGTGGAGCCGGCGTCCGCCTTCATGCTCACCGCGTCCACGCGGATCGCTGCAGCGGAACAAACATCTCCATCACTGTGCACGAGATGATGACACTGACTTGTGTTTCTGAATGTGAAGTAGAAACTGAACAGAAAGGTGCCACTGTTCCGTGCATGACCCCTCAGTCACACCACGTGCACCAGCGCACATGCATGCCAAGGTCACAGCGCACCAAAATGGGTCTCATGTTTATCTATAGTTGTGTTCATACTGAAGTGCATATGCACCACTATGATTGCAGATGGGTTCCAACCCCAAACATGTACTGGCACGTGGTGCGGAATGTCGTAAAAGCTGTGCGAGATGCGCTGGCGCACGCGGTGCTCCCGAGGCGTGGGACGCACCGATGATGTCGACGCCTGTCTCGTGCGGCGGGTCCCAGGCGATCTGCACGCTGTGACACGTGGTCGCCACGATGCCCAGGTTGGTGGGCGCGCCGGGCGGCTGCGGCGTCTTCATCGTGAGGTGCTCCGACGTGCCCGTCAGGATGAACGTGTTTCCGTAGCCGTCGTCAGGCAACTCGCCCTCTGGTGAGACAGGGAGAAATTATCATTCGAGTGTTTGTGAAGTCAGAGAGCCAGGTCAGGTGCGACGACACAACAGGCTCCAAACATTCAGTGTACGCTCATCCGCATTATTGTTCGTCTTTTTTGCGGACTGGAGAAATGAAAAACCAATTTCTCTGGTTTTGAATAAAGGGAACAACTGTATAACGGCTTGACGCATCACCACAAGAACGTATGAAATCCGATGTCACCTTAGCAGGAAACGAATGAAATTCAGGACACAGAAGCAAATTTACCAGTCTGCGCCCAACTTCCTCCCCCACCCAGCTGCCGCTCTGCACGCAGGCGAGCAAAGGTTTGCGTCTGCCTCCACTCCACCCACCACCCTGGAAGCCCCTCCGCACGCACCCTGTATGTCGGCGTACGACTGGAGGCGTCGCGCCTCGACGACCACGTTGTAGGTGGTGCAGGGTCGGAGCCCCGTGACGAGCAGGTGGTCGTCGCGCGTCTGCTGACTCTGCACGTCGCCGTGCCCCGCGTCCTTCGGCCACCACGTGACCTGGAACGTCTCCGCCTCCACGAAGTGCTGCTTCAGACGCTCGTCTGAAGACGCGCTGTTGTCACGGATGTTTGCATCTGCATTGGGTGTGGTCATCGCAACAACGTTTCGTGGATTCAAGTGTTCATTCCGTGATGGTGTAACAGCGCATTTGGCAACAACTGTGAAAACTCCAAAATGTCGCACCACAATCGCATCGCCAACGCCACCTCGCGGCGCTCCGATCGGTGAAACCAAACGCCGCGCTTGTCGTTCCAGGCGAAATCGGGTTTGCTGGCCACTCAACAAAACATGCAGTTCTGCAGGCAACTATTTATGAAGCACGTTTGCCCACCTTTGCTCCAGACGACCATGGCGGAGTGGCCGGTGACCTTTTCGCACCAGACTTTGCTCGGAGCCTGAACGAGGCCGGTGTAGTGCACGATGAGCTTCGGGCCCGGTTTACACGCCGAGTAGCGATCTCCGATGAAGATCTCCGACAGACCTGCACAGGGATGGAGTCGGAATCACCATGTGACACGGAGTCCAAGCCGAGTCACCAATATCCATTCAAACAACAAGGACCGCAGCCGAGAACTTGTTGCAGCAAAAACTGACCATCCAAGTGCGAGACTGAGTTCTGATGCTGGCCCAATTGATACAGAATGACGTGTCGCTTGCGACACGCAGATAAGACAATCACAAATTGCGACACAAGCAGATCCGCCCTCGCGAAGAAGTGTCAAAGTGTGCAGCGCCAAGGGAGCCGCTCTGTACAACTTCCAGGGAGGCGATTGTCTCCCAATTCACGCAAAATTCAAGAAGCCAGCGTAATTTATGTATCAGGCGTTTGTAAAGCGCGCACGACGCTCACCGTTTCCGGTGTCGAGTACAGCGGAGTCGCCCTCTCTCGCTGAGCGGCCGCCGTCGTCCTGGTGGCGCCCCACCGGGTGGTCCGTGAGCGCGAGGATCTGGAACGTGACGCGGTCTCCGAGCGTCACGTCGCGCACGCGCAGAGAGTGCACATCGGGCGGCATGATGGAGCCGTACAGCTTCCCGTCCTTGAGCAGCTGGTATCCCTGGCAACGGGAGACAGGCGTTCCGTGTGTTCAGGAGAAAGAAGGAGAAAATGGGAATTCTGTCCACAACAGGTGCAAACTTCTTACTTTCCAACTGAAGGGAATAAATGCCGCGGCAATGCTCATCCAAGCGGCTCTCAGGCACAGAGCAAAACCAGACGGTTTTACACACACACACACACGCACACACACATGTGGCAAGCATACTCTCAACACACGTGATGTGCATCGCACGCACACACACACACATGTGATGTGCATCGCACACACACATACACACATACACACACGCACACACACATACACACACATACTCACACACGCTCCACCCCTGCACGCACCGACACGGCGGCGTCCCCGTACTGCTGCGGCATCTCCCACGTGATGTCGATGCCCTCGGTGTGCATCCCCTCGAGGCGCAGTGTCGGGCTCTGCGGCGGCGCGGGGCACATGACGGGCAGCGTGTTGGACGGCTCCGACTCCACCATGCAGTGGATGCGCGCCGAGCTCGGGTCGACCTTCCGCATCCCCGCGTACGACTGAGGAACAGAGAACAGAGAACTGAGAACCCGACCGTGACAACTTCGCACACACATGCAGATGCGCGCACGCACACGCATCCTCCTTGTGCCTCAATTGAGTATGAGAGTTTTGAGGTCGAGATGATGGTCAGAGCTTGCAAATTCAGTTTGCCTGAGATCCGGGTGGATCTTACCGGGTTTGACGTTTACTCTGCACTTGCCCCATTCATTTCTCTCGTATTTGCCACTATTTGGAACCTGTGGACATGACCCGCATGGAATGAAGCTGTGAGTTCCATTGCGCTGCACGTCAGTGTTCACACCCACCTTGACGTTGACGTCGTAGCTCTGGCCGCAGTTGAGGTCGGTGAGGATGTACTGGTACCCATTCCTGTTGCCCGCCGAGTTGGCCTTGACCTCCCCGTGCCACGTGCCGTCCAGGTAAATCCTGAAAGAAAGAAACATAGGAATGTTCGCATTCATTTAGACTGTTTCAAAGTGAAAAGTCTTGGGACGCCAAGAACAACCAAAACAGTCTTCATAGCTTTACAAACTTGACATCTTTCTTCAGTTGAAACGAACATTGTGAATTTCCATGAAACTCATTTTTCCGTACAAAATCATGACACAAGGAAACTGCTCCAGGCTGTTGAGGGCCAGACACGCACGCACACACACATACACACACACGCACACACACACACACACACACACACACACACACACACACACACACACGCACCTGTAGAAGATGACGTCCTCGCCGTGTGGCAGGTTTCCCGTCGGCTTCTCGAACGCCACGATCACCGAGCCCTTCTTGTACGACGGCTGCTGCGTCACGTGCGGCGGCGGCGCCCGCGACGGACATGTGACCTCGACGACGTTCGACGGCTCGCTGTTCCCGATCGAGTGCGTCGTCACGGCAACCACGGTCACCGAGATAGTACGACCTGGCGTTGGTCGAACATAAACATCACAATACAGCAAGGCTGATCGCAGACGCCGACAGTAATTGTGCAAAGTCCCTTTAGGGCAAGCACCATGTGGTAGTGCAGTATATGAAATGTCCCCTGCCCTCCCAGCCTGGACCCCCCCCCCTCCAGAAAGGGGGTTTGTGTTTGCATGACTTGTGGAAGACAAGGACAAGGAAGAATCAATGACATTACCGGCCGGCAAGGGACTTCGCACTGCAGTTGCCTTGAGCACTGCTTCTTATTATTCCACTCAATGCGACCACAACACCAAGCTGAATGTCTGCCCAACTTCCTGCACGCCTCAAAGCGTCGCTCACCGGGCTGCAGGTTGTCGATGGTGGTTTTGCGGGTGTTCCGGGACAGCTCGTCCCCGAGGTGCTGCCCGTCGACGCGCACCGCGTATCCCGTCACCGGAACGTCCTTGTGCGATTCGACGCTGTCCCACTCCAGCGTCACCTGGTGGACAAACCAGGTCATGAGGATCAAGCATGGCGGAAACCCTGATCTGGCACTGTCACACATATCAGGCCAGGACGCGACACCACAGCAACGCAATTTCAAACACAAACAAACCAAGGTGTGGTACGGAATTGAGCACTGTGGGTCGGGGTACGTCTTGAGTACTCACAGCGTACAGATCGGACGCGATGGCCTTGAGTCTGGGCGCGGGCGGCGGCCCGAGCGTCGTGTACTTGATGGTGTCGCTCTTCGCCTGCAGCTCCATCGGCTGCTGCGCGTTCACCAGACCTGCGCGACCCAGGGCTTCGTCAACAAGCGGTGTGTGTGTGTGTGTGTGTGTGTGTGTGTGTGTGTGTGTGTGTGTGTGTGTGTGTGTGTTGCATCTGTGTGTGCGGCATGTTTTGGAACTCAGTGAGCCTGACACCAGAAGGTTGAGGTCCTGGTCGGATTTTGACTTGACAAAATAAAGTAGACTCTATGCATCAACAGTTGCTCAGAACAGGAAGGTGTCTTCATCAGGTGTCTCATGTGACACCGTGGTGGTGGTTGTGGTGTGTGTGTGTGTGTGTGTATTTCCATGTGTGTGCGTGTGTGTTGTGTGTGTGTTGTACGAACCGTAGTTGGCGACGACGAAGATGCGGTAGGTGGCGCCCGGCACGAGTCCGGTCACGTGGCACGTCGCGCCGGAAGTGACGTTCCAGCAGTGCTGCACGGCGGGCACCGCCGTCCCGCCCTCGTCCTCCAAACACTCGAAACTGCGACGGCAAAGAAGGACGGTCAGTGCCAGATAAACTGTCAACATATCATCAAAGTACACAAGAGAATCTCATCAAGTCACAAAGTCAACTCATGACGGCGCCCGAACCGACACAGAAATTCTTTCAATGTCTGACAAGTTGTTCTGATTGGACATGGTGAGTGAAGGAATAGAAGTTTGATAAACAGTTCATTCATGAGTGCGTCCCATGCTACGACGGCCATCGTGCCCCGACGCCCGGGCACGCGCGCACCTAATGTTGCTGTTGACGCCCGTCTTGAACTTGGTTCCCACGACGTTGACGACGCAGACGAGGAGTCGGTACATGGGCTCGCCGGAGCGCGGGAAGCCCCAGGCGACGGCCACGGCGTCCGGACCCACGTTCTCCGCGCTCACGACGGGCGCCGGCAGGTACTGCTCCTGCAGATACAGGGTCCACGTGAAACTCCCACCAGAGGGCAGGCCGTGTTCCACTGCGTACAAAGACAGGAACGTGTCTTGTGGAAAACGATACGTTCTTGGGATGCACCCAATCCAACACGATTGCATGAGACGGGAGAACACTGTGATCGTTTCAGGCCAAGTGTCACGATCGCGAGAAGAAGAGTTTGCAATGGCAGCATTCGTCACAGGAACACTCGGGTGCCCCACTGCTCAGATTACGCAATTCTGTACATAAACCACACGGGGAACACGACAACCTGGCACAATCACTGCACTGCAAACAAAGAAGAGCGTCGTCCGTACCTGACCCTCCTGGTGCCCCAGGATGGGCACGGCGGCGGCGACGGCGTTCGCCTCGGGCGTCACCGTCAGGCCCGCGGGCGACTTGTCCGTGATGGTGAGGTGCGCATGCTCTTGCACCTCCACCTCCACCTTGGAGCGCTTCCGCCTCTTCCGCTTCACTGCAACAGCCAATGAGAAGCCTGGAATCGCTGATCGTGGGAACGAGGCTGAGGAGTGATGCACACACAGCAAGCACACTCTGGTGTCAGGGGCGACACACGGACCAGCTTTTCAGGAAAGAACAATACTTCAAACAAGAATTTGAAACAGCAGATTTTCTAGAGTTTAACTACTCATTTACCAGGACTCCAACTAAATTTCAGAATGCCAATCTTACGGCTCTACTTGAGGAAAACGACAGAAGCAATGGTGATCAGCCAGCTCGTGATAGACCAGTCGGAAGCTGAATTCACATCGGTGTTTCAATTCAGAATTTAGAAATTTGAGGAACATCTGAAACTTTCAGGTCTCCGGACTGAGTTTCAACTATCACTTGCTGATTGATCCCCAAATGTTTTTGTTGTTTTTTTTGAAAATATCAAAACGATGTCAAAACACTAAAAAAGAATGAAACAACCCTTCCCCACAAGACATGCCTCATAAACCCCGTGTGATTGACTGGTCAGAACCTCAGTTTCCATGGTGACAGTGAGTTGTAATGACGTCACGAGTTTCTTACCTCAGGTACAAACAAAATTCCACTTTCAACCCTTGGAACGGTACAAACACACATTGTGCACAGGTTGCGGAAAGTGTTGCTTTTCTAACATACACGTAATCTGAGACGGCACAATCAGAACAGTCAGTTTATCAGGTTTATTGTGCCGCAACGAAACACTGAAGTGAACAACAAACCAAAACAGATAACAAAATCAAAACGACAACAATAAAATAGACCATTCAGAAGAACAAAAACCAAAATTTACAATGTGAACAATAAATAATAAAATTTGGCAAGTTTGCTGTTTTGCTTGAACGACAAATTGCACAAGTCTGGATGAGAAAAAACATTCTTTGCAGAGCAGACAGACAACTGTCCTCAACGGACCATCAACACATGCAATGACAGCAAAAAGTTGAATGCATTTGCCAGTCTTTCCTGGTCCATAAGTACAAATACAACACACATGGATTTGTGACACAGATCTTCAGCATCTTCAGCAAAGTTCCAGGACAAAAGAGAAACGACAGTCCTCTAGTCCGTCCGTGTGAGGCATTCCACGACGACCAAGTGAATGGAAAACGTTCTCCGTGCCGCGTCATGCTTCTCGTGCTGCGTTCTCCCCTACCTTTCCTCCTCCGCACTCTTCCGTTTTCGCTCGCGCTCGTTACACTTTCCGAATCGTCCACCTCGATCTCTAGTTCGCCGGCGTCTCCCACGGGGGCGCCACTTCTCACCGGAAGTGGCGGTTTTGAAGTCACGTGCTGCTCGGCGCCCATGCGCTGCATGGCGCGCGTTGCCTCGGCAACAGATTTCATCTTGTTTTCCCAGGGACCTTGACAAATTCACCGACACAAATGGAACGAAATTTGTCAACTTTGCATGTCAACATTTCTAGTCTCTGCCCCGAGTTAGCTTCCCACACAAGTACATTCTTGGTCGTTGTTTTTCTCAATAAAATATTTCAAACAAGTCTCACTGTTGTTCCATCAAGTGTTCGAAAATGGCACAATACTTTCTTGCCCTGGCCAAATAAAAGGCTGGACGCGTCCATGCAAACACCAAAATTATTTCTTCCAAGACAAAAGTGCACCGTGAAATGGTGCACGAAAAAGTGCATCGAAATTTGTTCACAAATGCTGAACGTTTACAGGAACAGTGAACATTCTCAAAATATTGCGAAACAGTTGAGCGCATGCTTGGTGAACTCCGCTGAGCCTACTGAGCAACAGGCTGACCGGCGGAAGGGTTCCCTGCATCTCCCTCCCTACCCTCCACCTCACCCCTCAGGGCTGGCAGACTTCCGTTATTCAGCACAGCAGGAACTGCTGACGGGCGCGAGTCTGCTTCAGACCCCCTCTCTCCCTCCTCCTCCCTCAGGGTCTCTCCCTCCTCACCTCTCGGCCCCTCCTCACTCTCCTCAGCTCCCGCCTCGTACCCCTGGTTCTTCAGTGCGTTATTCTTGAACTCACTCGAGATATGCACGGAGCTCTTCCTCGACAGGTTATCAATGTACTCGATCCCGCTCACGTGCGATTTGACGGACCTGGCGCTGACGGGGCGGTTCCTCACTGACCGGGCGGACCTCGCGCTGTCCGGCCGGCCCTGCACCGACCGCGCGGTGCCGGGGAGGGGCGCCGCCCTCCCGCTGACCGGCCGCCTCTCCGTCTCCTGTCTACTCGGAGGCCTCTCCGACACAACCTTCGACTCTTGCTCTGGAGCTCTGCTCTGGTCTCCGACGTTCTCACTGAAGACCTCGGACTGCTCCAGAGCGATTTCTTCCTGCGGGGTTTCGGCGGCTGTGTCTGAGTTTTCCTCACTCCCAGCCCCATCGGACTCGTACAGTGTTTCCAGCTGGCGACCCGATGTCGTGTGTTGCGTTTCGGCAACGACCTGATCTTCAGCTGTGTCAGGGCCTTCTGTTTTTCGGGACCCTCCCTCCCCTGCACTGGTTCCCTGTTCCTCTCTACTGCCTGCAGTTTCTTCTTGAGCTGACTCCCTCTCCTCGGCTTCCTCCCCCTGAAGCGTCTCCCACCCCTCGGTCAGCTTGGTCCCATCCACCACCTCCTCGTCCTCGCCACCCTTATCCTTGCTCAGTCTCGACCCATCCGCTGTGATGCCTCCGATTCCCTCACTAATCTCCCTGGGAGAACCCGCCGTGCTGTGGTGCTCATCGCCTATGTCTATTCTACCCGAAACAACCTTCGTTTCTACGGTTCCCACTGGCGCTGCAGCTATTTCTAAGGGAGGTACGCTGCCCTCTGACGCCGGTTCAGATCGGGCCGTGCCTCTGTTGTTGTTGTTGCCATTCGGGTTGCTTCCGTTGGACTGACCGCTCACCGGTCTCTCCCTGCTGCCCCTCCTGCTGGACCTTCTGCTCCCCGAACCTTCCCTCCTGCTGCCTGACTTGGCACTGGACCGTCTACTGCCGCTCTTGCTCTTTCTGGATCCGTGGCTTCTGTTGGAGCCGGCGCTGGGCGGCCTTGCCCCCTCGGACCCGGCGGCCCCGCCCTGCCTCCCCTCGGACCACGCCTCCGATGGCCTCCTCTGCGGGTCTCGCTGGGACCTGCTGCCGGAGTGCGCACTCGAGGGCCGCTTCTCCTCAGTTCTGCTGCCGCTGGCTCTATCCGCAGCACTGCTGGGCCTGCGCCTCTCTGACCCGCTTCTAGAGCTCCGTCTGGAGCGTTGCTCCTCTTTCGCTGAGCTGTGGCTGTTGGACCTGATCACTGACCGCGCGCTCTGAGGCCTGCTCAAAATCCGGCCGGACTCGGACCCGCCCTCCCGGGGGTTGGAGCCCTGACCCTCGTCAGCTGGGAACGGTGCCTCAGCGTCGTCCTCGCCCTCATCCCCGTCCCTCTGGTCCCGTCCCGCCGACCTGTGCTCCCCGTCACCCTCCCGCAGCTCGATCACCCGCGGAGTCGGGTCAAACACTTCGCCCCCGTGCTGCGCATGCGCGTTGCGTAGGTTGTTTTCCTTGACAACATCTCGCTTCTCGCGGTACCGCTCGCTCAGGTTATGAGACGGGACGGTGAATTTGCGCACGTGCGTTGGGGACATGCTCGGCCTGGCGCCGCCACTGCCCCGGACCCCTCCCCTCAACATGCTCATGCTGAGATGCGCGATCTCCACGGGGCGTGTCGGGTACAGAGCCCCGCGCGACAGGCGCCGGTACGTGCCTCCGTGACGCATGCCGTAGTAGTGCTGGTACCACTGCTGGTATTTACCCATCGTCGCGTCGATGAAGCCCGAGTTGGCGTCGTCGAAGCCTGGCGCCCCCGGGTGGTAGTTCGCCAACGGCGCGGCGTAGGGAACGCCGTTGATGAGAGGCGCCGCCGCGTCCCTCGAGACTCTGCTGCTGCTGTGTCGCACGGGAGACATGCTCTCAGCCGCCGCCGCCGCCTCCGCTGCCGTGCCGTCGTGGAAGCTGCCCTGTGATTGGCTGTGCATGGACGCGTACGAGCGCGTGTGTTGGGAGATGGAGATGGAGCCCTGGCTGATGGACTTGAGTGGCTGAGGCTCCCCGGGTTTGGCAGGAACCCGTCCTAGGCTGCCCGGGTAGCGCTGGGGCGGGTGCCCTGTGTACCCCACAGGAGGGGGCGGGTACGGCCCTTGGAACATCCCAGGTGGACCATAGCCAGGGTGCCCTGCTGGTGGAAACATCTGCTGTTGAGGGTACCCCAGAGGCACTGGCGGTGGGTATGGTCCGACGGGTGGGTACCCACTCCTTGGGAACTGTGGCGGCGGGGGCGGGGGCGGAGCTCCAGGTCTGGGCGGCAGCAAGTGGACTCGGTCCGGGGAGAACATCTGGATCCCGAGCTGCTGCGCCGCCGGCAGCTGCTGCAGGTTGAACCTGGCTGTTTCCTGACTCAGGGTGTAGCCGCTGTCAGCCTCGCTCTCGTTCTCGCTCTGCGCCTCCCCTTCATCCACAACATCCTCATCCTCCTTCCGAACATATTTTTCTTCGTATTCCTCCTCTTCTTCCTCCTCCGCGTCTTCTGATTCCACGTCCTCTTCTATTGGTTCGTTGGCGCGCAAGCTCTTCGCGACGTTCAGAGGGAAGTGGTTTCCCATTGGCACAGGCGGAACCGAGGCTGGCCAATGAGCACCGCCCTTCACTCCCACCAGAGGCATCTTGTAACCCTCAATCACAGCGGGTTTGTAAGGCCCGTCGCCAACCTCTGGATAGTAATACCCCTTTGACCTTCCTTTGAACTTCAGTAATTCTTCCTCACCTTCACTAATTTCTTCCATCATGCCATCGTCCACTGAAAAACAAAGTCAGTGCAGAAAGGTTACGACCCAACAAACAAAATTGTGCTGCTAGTCAGGCTAGTACTTTGAAGAACCTACTGTTAGATAACTTTCTGACCTATTTCATTTTTGAACTCAACCAAGTTTTATAAATCTGTTTCTACATGCGTACACGTAACCTAAGAATGCTGCTACTCGTAAAACATGCAAGAGGGTCTGTAGGTTCAAATCTAGACACTCAGACCTAGCAGGGGTCAATTTTGGCTCAAAACAACTTTTGGCGGACCAAGATGACACACCACAATGAACTAACAGCAGGGACGCGCACATGTTCATTCCAACAACGCCTTGACGGCATCATGCGACTCGGCCAGACATGCAGGATCCTGCGTGCAAATACTCTCAAACTTCGAATGATTTTCTCAGGCAAAACTGTCAAAAGTTTCCTCACACCAATGTCTGTGGCACTGCCTCAAGCCCATCCAATTGCGAGCAATCCGGTGAGCATCACAACTAGATCATGCTGTGTTTTGTTTTTCGTGTCCCATCCACATTCAAAAGTGACATGTCTTGCTTTACGGGCAAAACAACCAGCATCAAAAGTGACTCTCAAAGCCATCCAGTGCTTCCGAGAAAATTCACATTTCCATGCATTGTTTTCCATTTCTGTCAGTCAGATCAGTCTCTGATGGACAACATCTCATGCTGTTCTAGTGACACGGTTCACATGCCTCCGGGGATCAACCGACCTTCGTAAACGTGCGTGGTCGTCGCCATGGCAACGCTGCCCACGTCACGCGAAGAGTCACGTGTGGAATCACGTGAGCTTTTCCGTGACCTGGGCACCTGACCTCCCTCTGGGTGGGTCACGCTACTGCTACGGGAGTCTCTACGCTCGGCTGTGGGCGCAGGGGCGGGGCCGGGGCTGTGGGGTTCTGAACGCAGGAGGGGTTCCACTGTGGACTGAGGGGAGGTCAGGTCCATGTGAACCACGGCCTCCTGAGGCGCGTCCTCCGAGGCGACTGCAGACGCAACGACGCAGAGACAACACGAAACGAATTAGCACACACGACATCTCTTCATCCGTTCAGCGCGAGTCGTGGTTCATGTTGACTGTTCATCATCCACTCACAGCCCGTTCTGATTTTTCCAACTCAAGTCAACCAACTCCCTTCTCGCTGATGCATGGAACCACCGGCACTCCTTCAACCACCAACTTTTTCCTGTCGACGCAATCACCACAGCACTGTTGCGCCACTCACCTTGGTCGGCGTACGGCACGATGCCGGCGCCCTCTCGGATCTCCACGTACTCCCGGTAGAGGTCGTCATCGTCGACGCGGACCTCTGGCGGCGGGAGGCGGATGAGCGCCGTGTCGAGCGGCAGCGCCACCTCCAGTTCGTTCGACATCTTCGCGCTGCTCCCGTCTACATACACAACTCAGCAACGTAAGTCACAGGAGCACGCAGCGCTTGGAAAGCAGTGAAAATTCGACTGATAAAACGTGGCACAAGACGTGACCCCAGGAATGCCCCAACCCGACAGGACCCGCTGGAGATTCGTACCCTGAGGGATGGCGGCGACAACGATCTTGTAGGTCTGGTTGAGCGCACAGCCTTCGATCACCACTTTGCAGCGATCGCTGTTCTTGTCAGGAACAACCTGGCAACCACAGTTTTGACTTCTTACAAATCCACTGTTTGGCAATCAAGACAACAAAACCCTTCAGCTTGCACGTAGGACAAGATTCTCTTTCAACTTGCCAATCACGTGAATAACGGTCACAAACCTTCGTTTTTCACTTTGGGCAATCACCACAGCTTGCTTCAGACTGTGAACTGCCTCACTGCCCCCTGTCGCGACCAGTCTCCCATTGCACACAAAATCCCAACTCTCCGAAGCGGCCGCAACCTCCGCCAGGTGGCTCACCTCGTTGCCGCACATCTGCCCGTTGAGGTAGACCCTGTATCCAGAGATGGGCACTGTGCTGGTCGAGATGGCCATCCACACGACGGCGAGCACGTCGGGGCGCTCCGTCGTCTCGAGCGACACCAGAGGGCCGCCCGTCGCCGTCGACTTCGGGTTCTTCATCACCTGCGCACAGTGAGTCAGAGACTGAGCTGCGGACAGTGTTTAGTCGGAGCGCAGTCAAACAACACCAGGGTGCGGACCAAGCAACACCCTCACTGCTGCTGGCTGCATGTTTGAGGTCACGAGACGAACACGCTGGTGAATCAGGGCTCCGTGTGTGTGTATGTGTGTGTGTGTGTGTGTGTATACATGTGTGTGTGTTTGTGTGTGTGAGAGAGAGAGAGAGAGAGAGAGAGAGTACGTGTGTGTGTGTGTGTGTGTGTGTGCGTGCACACGTGTGTGCGTGACAGCAGCCATGGGAACGCGGCTGTACGTACGAGTTTGTTGGACTTGTGCGGGAGGTACATGGCGTCGTTGGGAAACACCTCGAGCACGACCTCGTAGACGCGCCCGCCGGCGAGCCCCGACACCGAGATGGTGTTGTACTGCGGTGGGAACACCTCGCAGTACGACACGCCGTTCAGGTAGATCTGCAACGGGGAAGGGGCATCGTCAACCTCAACACAGGCAAGTAATGCAGGGATCGTGTTTTCAAGCCTCGCGACAGAGCCCAAAAGATTCGTGTTTGAAGTATGAAGTCACAACAACTGACGGCGCTGAACATGTGTTGAAGCTCGGGGCAAGATTCTCTCCCTCTTTGGCCCTAAGTTATTGGTCGCCACCGCACTACACAAATCCGTGACTGGTACACGCACTTGGTACCCTGAACCCTGGTGTACGCACTGGTATCCCTCGTACGTAGGAGTTTTCCTATGAAACGGTTCCTCGCTAAGAAAAAGGAGACTATATTTGTGAACCTTCTGATTGGGTCTTGGGATTGGCACAGATAGATCATCTGATGGTCAC
>JAAUXT010146381.1_pt1 | contig 17835 bp, 22 predicted proteins | sample 7278171 | NCBI WGS metagenome assembly JAAUXT01 (sample SAMN14350112, study PRJNA611818) | marine sediment metagenome | isolation source: surface marine sediment (1.8m) | place: French Polynesia: Moorea | collected 2018-08
AGGTAAAGGTGAGACAAATGATATGGGAAAGAATTCTCGTGGGTTGCGGAGCCACGACATCTTGACCATCAAACTGCTGTATACATACTTTTGGAAGATGCTGCCTTGATTTGGCTCGCACCAATTTGGCTCATTTGAGCCCAAATCGCGCAACCCACCTCAAATCACCCAAAAATGCAGTTGACTGGCTGCAGTTGCATCAAAGGCAGGGAACATTTTCCTCATTGGTATGATTTTTTCATCGCAGTCAGTGTCGAAGAATGGAACACAAACTCAAGCAGACCCCGACACTGTGACACAGACACACAGGTGTTACACACCTTTACTTTGGTCGAGCTGGTGTTCAAGAATTTTGAAGAACTGACAGAAGGTTTCCCATCACAGGCAAGAAATTCCCTGAACAGACAGAAAAGCTGGCGGAGAATCTCTTGGGGCCCACGCAAAGTGTGTGAAACTGTGACTCACACACCAGCAGAGTGCAGAACTCAATCTGAGTTTTCACCTTCAGATTGGCAGCTCACGAACAAAAATTGTCGGGCGAAGGTTGCAGTTGTTTGTTCTTTCAGAGCATCACTGTCCTTGAAACTTCGCTGGTGGCAGATCTGGACCTTGATTGGTCTTGCAGGCAATATGACAGAATGGCAGCATTTGTGCCTGGCCCAACACAATTTGCTGGTATCGGGGAGATGTCTTTTCCCAACAAAGCAATCAGGAGTATCATTACTCGTGACGGTACTCGTGCATGTACGAGCGTAATCGCGACAAATCTGGCAAATAATTCCACGTGCCAAATACCGGCAACTCCCCTTCCTGGTGTGAATTATGAGGATCACTCCAGCAGAGACTGCAGCTGAGTAGCACACAGTTCAAAGCCATCAGAACCGAAACGACCGCAGGGTGTGCTGAAGTAAGCGATCGAACCGAGATAGATGCCTGTTTGAGGAGGTTGTTCAGCTTGAATTGCTCGTGTGCACACTCGTAATTCCTCTTTCTGGAAAGATTTCTCTTTTTGTGTCTTCGCAGGAATCAGACAAGTGGATTGCATTTATCCCTTTGTGCTCAACTGGACTTGGCCACCAAAGATAAATACCAGGCACCCTTTCTTTTGAACGGGCAGGGTCCTCACACGTACTTGGGTGAATTCTCGTGGAGGAGCAATGCGAAGTTTCTGGACGCTGACTCTCGGTTGATTTTCTCTGTCACTGTTTCTGGGTGACCATCCAGAAGGCTTTCTGATGCGTTCATCCATACCAGGGTTTTGTTTTCGCTGCAGCATATTCCACTTCTTCACTTCTTGCACGAGGCATGCAAGACCCGTGCGCACAACTAGAAGGTGCAGTTTTGGACACTCACTCAGGTCACACAAGCAGAATGCGAGTGTCATGTCTGCCGCTCGCCACACCAGTTGTTGGGGTTGATACTTCACAAGTGCATGTGCACATCTTTTCCCTCCACGATGTGCACCAAACAATCTACTCACAAGAAGATCAGTTGAACCAAACCCCATTGCAACAAAACACCCACTTCACATGTGCAGGCAGAACGAAGTGAAGTGACTTGAACCTAAGGCACAAATTTGTGTCCTTAAAACATGTCTTGTACGATGCTTCCTCGCTTGAAGAAGAGAAAACAATGCAGTAGTGCAGTCGGGTGATTGGTGATGCACAAAAACAGGAGAAGCAGGAAGTCAATGGGCGTGGTCCCAATCCCACAGAACACTCAGAGCGCATCCAAGGATCTTACACTCGTCCACCTTTGTCAAGGAACTCCAAGAGCCACGACGCAGGGTGCTGGTTGTGGCCTTCAACAAGTGCGACCACCAAAACGTTTCCATCGCTGAAAACTCAAAACTTGTGAGATACCCTTGGAAAGACCTAAATTTTCAGTACTCGCAGGCTGAGGACGATCCGGGACCAACCCCCTTCGCCCCAGTGGTTTTGACTTTTTTGCTCTCTCAACAAACTATGCCTCTGACGGGTCATGTGTACTTGACAGTTGGGCCTAAATTTCATGAACCAGCGTTATAGAAAAGGGAAACTGCACGAGCAGTGAGTCTTGTTGATGGCCCCAAAAGCGGTTTGCAGAAATCTCTACTCAGAAGTACCAGATGATTTATCGGGGATTCCATTCATATTTGGGGAATATCCTGCCAGAGGAAAGCTTTGTTGTTTATTTTCTGCGCACCTCATGACGCGCTTCTTGCACGGAGTCAGAATTCTGTTGTGTGCTGTTATTTTTCAAGTTGTTGCACACACCAAGACTGTTCTCTGTTCTTTTGCTGCCCCCAAGTTGATTCACGTTCAACTAATTCAATGCAAGGTACAGCACCAGTATATCAGCTCCACTGTGCACGGACCTACTCCAAATGCGTGGGTGAGAAGACACTTGGCGCCCACGGGCACCCAGTACTTGGCAGCAATAGGGAGGCTTAGCACGGCCGAACTTCCAAACGTGTGGTGGCCCAATTCCCAGATCGGTGGTCCAGAAAACTCAATTGTGCACAGAGAGCCAACAACAAGTGGCCGAATGGTACCTTTATCACCGATCTGGCAATTGGGGCTCGTCAAAAAGGGACCGGACGTACAAGTATTTGCTGAACCTCGCCCTAGATATTACGTGTACCCGCGCCACTCACCATGGGGACACACAGGGCAGAGAAAAGACGAACGCTGTAGCATGTTGCGGACACCCCGGACACACGGAGCACGATAATCGAATGCGCCCAGTCTCAGGCTAAACGAAAACCGTCACATCTCATTGTCGAGGAACTGCGTGCGCCACACTTTGGGAATGATCTCGAGCACATAAAACAGTTTGCTGTGGACAGACGTTTCCACAACACGCACAAATGACACGGCAGGGAACACAAGCCACCCGCGGGTGCAGGAAGTCAGCGGTTAATACGTGTGTTCTGTCTTGTTGCTGGACCTACTTGCACGTTCGTGGGTGTGGGGAGGAGCTGCTTCGGCGAATTTTTATGGTGCACTGGCACGCGCTGCCAAAACAGGATCATCGCAGCCGCCAACATTGAGGCCACAAGGACACGGCGTCGGTTGGGAATTTTTCTTCTCAAATTTCTCTGTGGATTCAATCAATGCGGACACTGATTTTCCAGATGTAATTAGTTTGTAGAAAATGTTTGGCGGCTAATTCGATCTGTCCTCATTTATTTTTTGGTGAGTAAGGTGTGCAGTTTGTGTTACACGAAGAATATGATTACAGCCGCTTCCTTCCTCGTCTTCGTTTGTTCGTCATTTCAATCCTGATGATTGTCGACACAGAACTCTTTGGTTTTCAGATCTCTGGATCTGACCTTCGGGAAGTGAGGAGGATGAATTCTGAAAACTTCAAAACGTCAACTGACTCCAACGCTGCTACAGTTGGGACAAGGCATACCACACTTGCGCAGTTGGACCAGAGTTTGAGCTTTGAAACACAGGAAAATGGCACCTCTCAAATCTGTTCAACGTTCAAGACTTACGATTTCATACTGGCTGGCTGCATCGTGGGAGCTCTTTGTATTTTTGGGATCATCGGAAATGTTGTTGCCTTTGTGGTGTTCACCATGAGAAGACACAGATCTGTTGCGATGCTGCTGCTGCGAGTTCTGGCGGTGGCCGACTCGTTGTACCTGCTGACTCACTTCATCTCCAAGTGCTGGTACCAGTTCGCAATTTACTTTGGTAAGAACAATCTTCTAATTCACTGTTCAAGAATATGCATGAGTGGAAAACGCAATGCAATGAAATCGATCAACACTGTTCCTGTCTGGTGATGGCCAGGGTCAAACGGCATGCACGTCGTCCGTCCAGAAAAAAGGAACCAACCAAAAGAATAAAACAGCATTTTTGTCTTGTAACATGAAAAGAACAAATGAGCCAAACAGAGGTGTTTTTTTCCTTTGCCACAAGAAGAATTCTGTTCAAAATGAAAGACAGTGGTTCTGCTAAATGTGGTGAAAGGTCTACAAATACATAGTCAATAATGTCCTTGCTTCACAAACAGGTTTTGGTTGTTTTTGGGTGAGTATATTTTGGTCATTGAGAAAGGGAAGTCCGTCCACGAACACTTCTCCCCACGTATGGACAAACAAATGTTCCTGTGGTCACCAGCATTTTGTTAGTGACAGTCCAATTGCACACGCATCAACAGACAAATTTCTGTCATTTATAAAGTCTTTGTGCCACAGTTCTTTTGCAAACCGTTGGTACTGTCACAGACCAAGAGAAATGAAATGTCCACGAGGTTGGATTTTTTTCTGATGGGTCTCCTCCAGCTTTTTCCAGAATTGTTGACACTGCATCCATGTCCTTTGGTTGGACACCATGAAGCCTTGGGAGTCAGCAGTGACATGCATGTCATTCTTATGAGTGGCTGATATGTACTTTTTGCATTTTGAAATTGATTGGTTCAACCTTCCAACATGACTGCAGTTTTGGTTTGCGCACGCGACACGGTGAACAGTCAGAAAGATCAGCGATATGAGATTAATTTCTTGCTTGATGAAAGGGTGTTCCCAAGTCAAGATACCTCAGAGGCTTTGTGCAGTGCATGGCAACAATGCTCTCAGCAAATGTTCTGTGCCAAATGGGGCTCAACGGCGAGTCATTTGAGGATCGGTGTTTGGTGAGTCAAACTCACCCTGAGCGTTGGTGCCATGGACACTCTTCACTGACACAACAAACGAAGGAGAAACAAACCGAGCGGGTAATTGCCGAGTCACACCCTTCTTCTTCCTCCCAGAACAAGTGCACAAACCTGCTGTGTACAACAGCATCAGCTACATTTGGTATTACATCTACCCCGCCACGGTCATGTGTCAGACGATGTCCGTGTGGCTGACGGTGTTTGTAGCGGCGCATCGCTATCTGGCGGTCCGAGACCCGCTCAGGGTAAGTTGCCTTCCTTTCACAGGTTTTGGTGGAAGAATGTTCGTTGTGTCTCTGATCAATTTGTTCCAGTCTATATGCTTGTGCTGAGTTGCACTACACGATGGACTTTCAAATAACTAGCATTTTTGGTGTTTCCTGTTTTGTATTTTTCACTGCATCACCATCAACATGGTGATTGCGTACGCCTCTCTCCAGGATAAATCTTCCATTTGCCCTGGAAGCTCTCTACTGACACTCCCACCTGACATTTTCTTGCCCGAAGTTCCCTGCCAAGTTCAGCAAGAAAAGATGCACAAAATTGCTCGCGGGCCAGCTGACGTTCTCAACTCAGTATTATTCGTTGAAGCTTCAAACTTAAGCCCGGTGTGAAGATAGATGATGAAACAAAGAAGGAGAATCTGTGACTCCTGTACTTCCTTGAGAAGTGTCCTGCACACGTCCAGGAGGATTGTTGTTGTTGTACCCGCAAAAAAGACAGAAAAGAGTGGCAAGTGTTCAAGCGCGGAGACATTATTGTGGGCTTTGTCCGTGCCTGTCAAAGTGATGGTGGTTGCACGATCAAAAAGTCTTTCTCTCACCTCTTTTCTCGTACATTCTGTTGTCTTCTCTTGCTCTCTTGCTCTCTCACCCTCTTGCTCTCTCTCTTGCTCTCTCTCACCCGCTCGCTCTCTCTCTCCCTCTCACCCGCTCTCTCTCTCTCTCTCTCTCTCTCTCTCTCTCTCTCTTTCCCTGGCATGCACTCACACTATGAATTGCTTTTGCGCGCAGAACTCATTTCCTAAGCAACATTTGATAGTCTTCATCACAACCAAGCAGAGACAACTCACTCCCTACTCTCGGGCTTTTGGTGTTTTTGGTTCTTTCTAAGCTGTGGGTGGGTCTATGCAGAGTGGCAGGGGTGATTGTTTCAGGCGCGGATCTGTTCGCCCCGACAAATCTGGGTTGGTGTCGCTCTTCTGCTGTTGCTGTCCGTCGGGCTCGATGCACCAAGATACCGCGAAAGTCACCTCTCCACCGTGATTGACGAAGGTGATGTGTGGATCGTCTTCAGCGAAAGGTTGGCAAACACTCCAACATGTTTGGCTCCAAAAAGTGGTCATAGAAAACAAGGAGGGTCATTTCCCTTTCCGTCTCAATTCTTGTGCTTTTCATACGAATTCAGGTCCGATGCTTGTGTGTGTGTGTGTGTGTGTGTGTGTGTGTGTGTCTGTGTCTGTGTCTGTGTCTGTGTGTCTCTGTGTGTGTGTGTGTGTGTCTGTCTGTCTGTCTGTCTGTCTGTCTGTCTGTCTGTCTGTCTGTGTCTGTCTGTGTCTGTGTCTGTCCACCTGTCTGTGTCTGTCTGCCTGTCTGTGTGTGTTTGTGCGCACAAACGAGTATTTGCGATCTGTGTTTTTTCAGGGATTTTGCTCTCTCTTACAATTACCAGCTGTACTTCAAGCTCCTCATTGGGGTGACAATAAAAAAGTTCGTGCCCATATTTCTGTGCACATTGTTCACCGCGCTGCTGCTGCTGTCCGTGAAGAAGGCTCGGGAACAACGCACAACGATGACGTCGAGAAATAGCCGGCACATTCAGGTGACCTTCACTTTCTTTGCTCGGTGTTTCCCACCTGTTTTCCACGAAACGTTTCACGCAATTCACTTTCCTGTGGTGGATTCCATCGGAAAGAAATAATTCGTCAGTCCACCCGACTATTGTGAAAACTGCCTCGATCAGAACGCGTATTTGTGTGTGTGTGTGTGTGTGTGTGTGTGTGTGTGTGTGTGTGTGTGTGGGTGCTCTGTATGAGTGTGGGCCGCTAATCTTCGGCGACAGCAAGTAGCGTGGGACCTTTCACTCTCCAAAAAATAAAAATGACCAAACAACAAGGGCATGGCCACGTACATTCCAGGGAATACATATGTTTACACAAACAAAAGGTTGGCTCAGTCATGTAAAATTTATCACGACAATCAAAACATGTGACACTCCAGTTTGACTGTGCCTTCATTTAAATTGAGCAGTCACGCATTGATGCAATTTGATAAACTTTTTATGTACGCAATGAAGCTCCTTATGTGAAACAGAAACGATAGCTCTTCAAAACTGAAGCACAAGCGGAAAAAGATCGTTGGACACGTCCGTGGATGGAGTATTTTTGTCGCATACTTCAGAGGCCCTCCGTGGACACGCGACGCCGGCACGTACATTCTGTTGGATTGCTTCAAGCGACGCACCTTCGTACTCGTACTTTGCAGGCAGTTCGCGAGCGAGAGCTGACCGTGACACTGATTGTCCTGCTCATTGTCGTCCTGGTCACCCAGCTGCCCACAGCCTCGCACGCCATTTATCGTCTCAACCCCAACTCGAGTTCAGAGTGCGGGTCCGTCTTGCGCTTTTTATGGTCCACAGCTGACACCCTCACTGTCGTCAACTCCGCCGTCAACTTTCTCATCTACTATCCGACCGTAGCCACGTTCAGGAGAACGTTAAGGAGTTTCTGGTCAACCACTTCTATCACTTCTTTGGCTTCGCTGCGACTGACGTCCAGTGCACGTGGCAGAAGATTCCCGGAAGGGGTTCAACAAAACAGGGAAGAAAATATGGCACAGGCAATAAACGTGGGAAGTCTCAGAGAAAAAGCCGCTCTGTGCAAATAACAAGGAACACCGGATGGAGAGAGAAAGGCCAGAACAACACAGCTCTCAAGGCTGTGTCTTGATTTTCTGAAGAACCAAGAAAGAAAGAGATTGTTCTTCTTGAGAAAGGCTGGGGACGTTGAACTTGGGAGGATTGAGTGGAGTTCCCTCTCATGTTGATTACAACCGCGCACTCTGTGACCATCTTGATCTTTGTCTGAAGCGGTTGTTTGAAAAAGAATATCAAGGCAAAGGTCAGCATTCCCCGCGAGATGTGAACGTAAAGCGGACATTAGAAGACGCCTTCAGGTTAATTGTCAGGGTTTGCATTTCCACGGCTGCGCTTTGTACTTCTCGATTGCTTCCGTGCCCAGAATACATCCGTGACCGAATTATTCTTTTTCCAAAACGTCTCAGCGCTCAGTTACATTCTGCCTGAACATGTACAGAAACCAAATAAAATGTTAAAGGTGTGTGCGCCTTGTTTTTTTTTCAAACGTGGTGACAGGAACAAGCAATTCCTGGCTCAAAGACACATAACATGTTCACAACTATGATACAAGCTTGTACGTTCTTCTTGAAGCACCAAAGTCCATGCCATTCTTCGGAGTCCATGGTTTGGTTCAGAATGATTCCACAGGGACACACACACACACACACACACACACACACACACACGCACGCACGCACGCGCGCGCGCGCGCGCGTTGCAATGTGACAAAACAAGAAGGCTTCAAAACATTCGCCAAAAATTTTCTTGGGGCTGCAGGGGGCCGATCCGCACCCAGTCAGTGAAGATCCGCCCGTGCACTTATCTTTTCACTGAACAAGAAAACATCGTCCCTGTACCATGAGAAAAGGCCACGTGTGGTGTTTCCTTCTTGGCGTTCTCATGGTGGACACTGGGTAAAAATCAAGAAACAAACCCACTTACTTTCAAGATGTTCAGACGAAAGGTTTTGTTGCACGTGAGTATTCTGCTTTGTTCTGCTTTGGCAAGTCACACAAGAACACTTGGCTTCCAAGGTCTCGGAGCTGAAAGCAATTGAAGGAGAGTACATGTTCGCCGAGGGCGCGGAAACCAGTTTAAAGCATCAGGTCGTGTTCCCAGGCGACATGAGAACCAAACTTAGAAAGCTTCAGTGTCAGTTACAACCCAGAAGAAATTATGTACACTGTACGTTGTGAAAATTGCACTGCAGTTTCCAGCTAATGATACGTTCTGCAGCCCAACCTCTGCGTGTGCTTGCAGCCTGTTTCTTTCTGCTGCCCCATCAATCCAACTGTCCTCTCTTGAGAAATGCAAACGTAATTGAACAGCTGTCCATCTCACATTGTTTCCTACGTGCCAGTGGTCATCAGTTGCAAATACTTTTGTCCAGTACAAACATTATTCAGGTCAATTCACGCTTCATTCAGCGGAAAACTGGCTCCGTTTCACATTCCAGTTTTCCTGTTGACCAACGTCATTTGTGCTTATGATTTGGGTCAAATTAACTCAAAACGACCCATTTTGAGATTGACGCAAACTTTTTGGAATCCGGCATTTTTGGACCACAGTGAAGACAGTAAATCTTCGGTCCACGGAAAGCTGAAATTCTTTACTGCTCATGTCGTGTTAAACTCCGGAAGACAATTCCAATGACCACGACCTCCACGTGCACTTCCCTTTTTTCTGCAGGTGGGGTTGAGCTTCCTTTCTGTCTGCGTATTTGGTGAGTGCAGCAAAGAGACACTTGGTCCATTCTTTGGAAATGAAATTCAACTGGCGTTATGTTACTCACAAAACGAATGCGAATTGGTGGTTGTTGCAGGTCTGCAGGATGACGCGTGCGATCCTGACACGTCTCCGGCCGTTCTGATTCAAGACTTTGGTGAGCGCAAAGGAAGAGCTCAGTTCTGCCTGCAGGGCTATTCGGCGTTCACACTGAAGACGGAATCTGTCATCCACGCAAAAATAGGCGCGTGGGTTGTTCCAGGAAATCATAATCTGATCGCAAATTTGCCGATCAATTTGCAGGGACGGTGCAGTCTAATTCCGACGGGGACTACGAGAACGATCTGGTCTGCACCTGGATCATTAAGGCTCAGAACCTGAACAACAAACAAGTGAGCGAGATATGAAGCAAATGTTGATCCGTTGGCGAAGGTTGTGAGGTTGTGGAAAGCTGTCAACTATTTGTGATTCCAGGCAATCCACTTGGACTTCGAAGAATTTGAAACGGAAAGAACATTTGACAAATTGGAGGTGTTCGAAGGCGCAGGTGCCGTTTTGTGATTCTCGAATCAGAAAACTCTGCTTGTTGTATTCTGCATCGTCTACAAACCAAACGGAGGGACTGGGTTTGTTGTGTTGTCAGGAGTTCGAGGCGATCTGCTGGGGACGTACTCGGGAGACCAGAGCGGCGAGAAGCTGGACACTCGCAGCGACACCGTCACCCTTCGCTTCACCACCGACGGGACCATCACAAACATAGGATTCACAATCAACTTCTTTCCAAATGACACTGGTAAAATGCAAGCGCCAAACCGGTTGGAAATGGGTATATCACAACGTTGCCATACACGTATGGCAAGCTTCACCCGTCACCTGCTAAATCAGGCGCATTTCAGGACGACTCCGGCAAAGGCAATAGCAAAAGTTTTTTGTGGATTTTCTTCAGCAGCGGTCCGTGCATAAAGGGCGCTCTGATCCACAAGCTTTTTTCACCACACAGGGACACTGTCAAGCGCCAATCAAACTTGCCCTGCACTTTTCACGCCAAGTTGTTTGTGTTACGGTACAGCTCCGTGCACACGATGCACCTTTTTGCCCCAAAATTTGGCATCGAAAGAAGGGCTGGGTGTGTGAGTTTTCTGGTGTGCGGCCTTCTCAGTCTGAACATGTGAACAAATGCTGAAAGTTGTCTTTCAGTTGCAGACCGACAAGATGAATCAGCAACAGCCTGCAATCCGGATGAGAAATTGATTCTGAACGAACCGTCAGGTATTCATTTTCTGTTGATGGATCCCCATCTCGAAAGCACAACGAACTGAACATCTTTCTGCGTACACTTGGCAAGCACCACACGACTTTGTGAAGGACTCCCATTTATGCCGTTTTGAAGCTGTGACAGACGTTCACTTGTGATCGCACCAGAATTCGGGAAAGAAATGTGTTTGTTGTCAGGGTGGGTCGAGAGTCTAAACTACCCGCTGGACTACGAGAACAACCAGGATTGTTGGTGGTACCTCGAACCTGGCCTCGGTGGTCATAATGGGGTATGTCAGACGTCAGCGTCGTCCGTTTTACGCCAAGGGTTGCTCACAGAGTGGTGCTTGGGATCCACCTAGTGCTGACAATTCGGACTTCGACATTTTAACCGAAAAAATTACGTTTGCACCTGTAGCAAAACAGATTCGAGGCGATGAGTTTGGTGGGGGCAAGGTCCTGGCGATGCAGGGCCAACACTCCGTTGGTCCTCTGGCACTCAACTCTTGTGAGGACAGTCACTTGTGAACATGACTCACTATCACTCTTCCCACCAACTGACTCCACAAAAGCTTCTTCATAAAAAGACAAATCAATCCAATCACGAAAGTACGCAATCTCAAAACATGGTTTCTCTGTGTGGAAAGATAAACACTGCTCTTCATGTCAACTGTAAGCAAGACAGAGCCGAGTCTCCGAAGTGGGGGGAATCTGTTAACATGTGAATTGAAGACTGACACGAGTGTCTGAATTTCGGAGCATCTTCCGACTTCTGGGAGAAGAGAATTTGAGGCTGATAATGTTCTCAAGACTCAAGACTCGGTCGCGTTTCATGAAAATTCGTGGGCGTTCCCAGATTGCTTCTGCCTTCTGTACTTTGACGTTGCAGATGATTACTCTGGAGATCGTCAAGTTCAATGTGGAGCTTAGCTACGACAAGTTGAAGGTGTACTCCCTGGGTAATACTCCTTCAAGTCGGGCAAAGCGTGATGTGCTCTGCTTCAATTATTTTTCGCTGTTGTCAGTGACTCGTGCAATTTGTTGACAGTTTTCTGTTTCTGTTCTGTGAGATTTCAGGACTGTTTCTTTCAGATGTAAATGGCACTGAAATCGAACCCGAGTTGTTTAGTTTGAGCGGTTCCATCCCAGGCGGCGAAGTCTACCACACACATGAAAGAAACGTAGCTTTGCAGTTTGAGACTGACGGCACAGTTACTGACGAGGGATTTGTGATTGACTTCCAACTCAGAGGTTTGTCATAAGTCGGATTGTTCCAGCATTGTCTCCCAGAGAGACCTTTGCGAACAGATCCTGATATTTAACTCTGTGGCGTTTCCTTTTCCTGGACAGAGCCACGATTTTGAGCTTCATGCGCGACAAAGTAACAAACTGAATCTGACGATTCATGTAATCGCACATGTATCTGTTTTGTTTTGCAAATGTAATCAAAACCAAGTCCCAACAAAAATGCGATTTCCGACATTGGGGCAACCGGAGCAGCTAGGTCTTCTGCTCATCGCTTCTCCGCGATGATCATGTTGTTGTGCCAACTCTGATTTTCTGCTCATTTTGAAAGAACTATCTTGATCATAACAGCGGATCTAACAACAACAACAACAACTACCACTACTACTACTACAACTACCACTGCAAGTACCACTACAACAACATCGGAAATCCCAACCACCACCTCAACAACTGAAGTTCCAACAACCACAACCTCAACAACTGAAGTTCCAACAACCACAGTCAACAACAGTTGTGGGTCTGGCAGGTATACCCACAAAATGCTTGTAAGGGCGAACTTCGACAGCATTCCGTTGACTAAAATCTTGAAAACAGCTTCCGACATTCCAGATTTGACTGCAGCGAAGGACTCGATCCGTGCACGGAAGACAACATTGAGGACTGCAAACTCTACCACCCTCACTGCGACGACGACAAATTTGTCCAATGCGACGAAGCAGGCCAGTGCACGGTGCAGGTAATGAACCTTGCACCCACATGAGGGTGTCATCCTTGAACAAGTGACGGTTCGTCGAGCGTTGACATCACCAAGAAACTTGCAGGAGGCCCGTTCCAGCTCCAGACTGAAATATTAGCACTATATATTATCTCGTTTTGTTCTTGTCTGTGGACGGGTGTGACTGAACCCTGTCGAGCACAACGAGTCCATGTCCGTTCTTTCTCTTCCGTGAGCACTCTTGCTTGCCTTCACTGTGCCCAGTTTGGTCTCTTATTGTCAGTCATTTCATTCATCACAAAATGATCCCTTTCTTTCTTTTCCATGGTCATGACTGCAGGACTGTGCACCTGGGACGGTGTGGGACCAAGACCAGCTGACGTGCGCGTAGGCTGAATGAACGCATCGCGTTGTGCTGACCGAAAAGCAAAAAATGACACAACGATCTTTACTGAAATATGTACTTTGAAAATGCAAATGAAACAAATTTCAATTGATTGTGATGCTCAGAACAATGAGGAGCCAACGATTCACTCAATGGCTGCCATGGGAGCACACAGAGCGTCAGTTTGTGCATGCTCGTACTTCCCGTCTGATTGACAAACAGATCGTCATGTTACAACGCGTGGATAACATTCGTCGTGCAAAAGGGCAAACTGGAGAGAGTCTACATGATTGAAGTTGTCTTTGTTGTTTCATTGGTGTCTTGTGTTTGCTCCTATCAGCCTACAGACTGCATGACTGATGCTCCAGTCCCGAGCCACAGGGTTGGAGCATCATGATTTCAGGCTCCTTGACGAGAAATGTTTTGCACAACATGCAGGAACATTGCACACCAGAAATTTATCACATTTAGGATTCGACTGAGGCTGCACTATGTTGCGCAACATTGATGCACAATTTGACAAATCAGGTCAAAATGACGATCTGTGTGCCCGGAGCCCGTTTCTGCGATGTTGACTCAGTATTTGTCCATAACCTCGTTGATCCAGTCCATGTAAAGATTGACTCGAGTGAAAACGGTCGGAAATGCGTTTGCGAGTCCCGGCTGGTTCACGATGAACGACACGATGCCTGCCTGCACCCACCCATCCGCCGTGCGACACATGAGTGGTCCACCGGAGTCGCCCTGCAAAAACATGCACACAAAACCGCTGTTGTGTCGCACTTTGTCTGCCACGCTTCTGGAAGCATTGAGACCTCAGGAAGCGGAAATGGCAAACGTGTCAGAAATGAAATGTGCTTTTCATGTGTGAAAAAAAAAACTCACGGGGCATGCACTGGCTCCACCCGACCTGTACGGGGTCAGGTCTTCCGATCCCTCCGGGACTGGTCCAGCGCAGAATCTGCACACAGACAGGTAATGACTTTGTTGGTGGAAAGATTTTTGAAGACGCAGGTTCCACGGGGCTGTTTGTGTCAACTTTTGTTCAGCGTACCGTTGAGTGGCTTTCAAAACTTTCGACTTGAATAGGGCTTCAAAGACATCCCTGCATGTACCGTCGTCCACCTTTGGAAGGTTTCCCATTTTGGCTCTTTCATTCGCACCTTCTCCTGGAAACAAAGTGAGCAAAGTTCAGTCAGCTTTGAATGCTTTGTGCGGATGTCAAAGTCATTGAAGTTCAGCAGACACGTCAGCGCCCACACTCACCGAGCTGTGAGCAGCCCCAGCCCTTCAGCACACACTCTGCGTCGTCCTCGGGCCACGAGGCGCCCACCCGAGGGTCGGGCAACGTCACCGCTTGAATGTCGGAAACCTCCTCGGGAGTGTCAGGAACAGGCTCCACCAGTTTTGCCAGTGCAATATCATTCAGCCACATGTCATCTGTAGGAAAATTTATGAAGTAAACTTGCTTTCAGGAGGTCGATTCACCTTTCGCTCAAGGCAGGGTGCTCACACACAAAAATAGGAATGATTCCCACTCAATCTTCCAAACATCGATCAAGAAAATAGGTGATTGAATAGGAACCAATTTCATTGGGTGAGAACCTATTTCTACGACAACCAGAGCACACAACAACAAGTGGCTGAAAAGCTGAGTTGTGATATTCTGACTCTGAAGGTTCACACCCGCATTCGGTTTGTAGTCAGGATGCACAATGATTTTCTCAAACTGAATCTCCCATTCCTTCCAGTCCTCCAGAACGTCCAGGTCGTCTCCGGTGATCCACTTCCAGAATTTCCCGGCTTTGTCGGCGATCCAATTCTTGGCTTTCTCCACTGCACTGGCCTGAGGGAACGGAACAAATGAAAACCATGGGGGGAAGCGGAGTGGTCAATTTGTGATCACACGTGTCTTCGGCTTGACTTTCTGCAACAATATCACACTCCGAAATGACTAGACATACAGGAGATGACGCACTGGTTTTGGAGTGGGTGAGCGTTCTGTCCATCACACAATGAACTCAGTTGAGTGTGTGTAACTCACCGCAAGATCCTTGTCCCCAAGTCGAGCCTCCAACTTGTCCTTCCTGAGGACAAACACACGAAGTGTCACGGAATAAGTCTGGATAGTAAAAGGGTGTGAGAGATATGGCAGACAGCAAAATATTTGCGGAAGAACTCACAGATCTTCTCTGTCTGTTATGACTCGCGGAAGACCTTCAGTTTCCCTGAAATCATCGAAGCAGTGCGCGGCCGTCAGGACCCAGTGCTCGTTGAGTAGAGAACCTCCGCAGAGATGGAAGTCGATGGTCTTGGTGCGCAGCCATCCCTTCTTCTTGATGATCTGCCTGATGGACACGAGCCACGGCCACACGTCCTCCACTGCTGAGCCTCCGATCACCCGCTGCAACAGGGCATGAGAAACAAAACGCTCGTGTCGGTTTGGGCAGCAGAAAGGGTGCGCTCGGCACCAGAACTCATTGGTCTGTGTCATCTGTGGTCCTCTGAAGGATCTTGGATGAAAAGTCAGGGGGCAGGGAATTTCAAGATCAGCACAACTTGTACGTGTCTCTCAAACCACACAGCTGTCTACTGTCCCGGTCAGACAGGGAACAAATCTACGAGTATAGAGCGCATCCAGAGCGAATGCAAAAACTCCGCTCCCACTTTTCGAGAGATTGTTGGTGCGTGGGAGTAAAAGGAACAAAGGTGCCTGAGTGCAAGCAAACACGCGACAGCAACTGGTTTCTCCATCTCGTGAACCTGCATTCAAATGTGACAAACAATTGGAATGTGGCATTCTGAGAGAATTCTGAGAGAAATAATTTTTCTTTCACCTTGCGAGAAGTTCTTTTGGATTCCAGATCGTCCACCAAAAGATCTGCCAATTCTCTGGTGAGTTCCTTCAGCTCTTGATCTGAAATGGTGAAAAATCAAACAGCAAAAAGTCACGCAAACCAAGAAGAGTGATTGTCAAAACGGAGAGTTGTGCCAAGGTGACTGCCGTTGAAATGCTTCCAAAACACGGAAATTTCGCGCCGCACAAGGTCACGTCACACTTGACATGAGCGCAGTCCTCTCGCCTTGGGAAAGAGAAGCCAACACTGTCTAGTTGTGTCACAGAGCGAGAATAATTTTGCGTGTATTTTTCACACCAACGCCAGGGAGAGCTTGAACATTCCACGGTGTTATCACCCAAATTTTCCTTTTTGCTGAGTGCTTGAGAGTTCTTGTTCAACCTTTTCAGTGTTTTCACGACGCCTTTTGCCAAGGGAGAATCAGCGTATTCTATTTTGAGAAAAAATGTATGTTCACGGGTGGTTGATTTGAGGCACATACCCCTGGAGTCGCAAGAACATGCACATTCACCCTGAGTAAAACTGATTCCCTTTGGTTCAGAGAAATCTTGTTTGGGACATTTGAATGCAAATCATGACCGTCGATCATCAGCTACACCCCTGGCTTCCCCGATCTTCATAACCAAATCCGTTATTTGCACGACTCATTGTTTCGAATAAACATACATCAATTGAGAAGGTCTCAAAAAATATAAATATTTTTGCAATACATAGTACATACCTGTGAATTCTGCAGACACACCCAGAAGACAAGCAGCTACCACGAGGAACCACACAAACTTGAACTTCATCCTGACTTTCTCTCAGTCGCTTGGCGTGCACTGTGGTACTGAGAACCTGTTCTTGCAGAGCAAGGGCAAAAGAATGTGTGGGCACACGAATGTGTGCGTGTTATGGCTGAATGCCATGCATGGGTGAAGTGTCTGTGTTTTTGCAAACTTGTTCACTTGTCAACCAAATTTTCTGTGACCGAAAAATGGGTTCTGTTGCCTGAAAGAACATGCAAAAGAGGCAAAAATAAAAAGGATGTCTGTACCCTTTGCCGCCGTCATAAGTATGATGAATTGCATCACTGTTTCAAGGTGTCTTCAAGTCAGAACTTTGCATCATAGATCTTGACTTGCTCAGTCACACACACATACACACACACCACACACACGCACATGTACATGCACATGGCATGCATGCGTACACACAAACAAAAAGGAACATTTTGCTTGCAGCACCTTGTTCTCGATCCAGTTGAAACGACACAAAATGACATGTAGAAAACGCGCACACACCATACAAAGTCAGAAATAAACTTTTCTGCAAAACCAAGGACCAGCGTCGTAACCTCATCGACTGTTTTTCAGTTATGTTCAGCACCCTGCCCGACAGATCAAAATGATCGGGCAGTCCCGACGTTCAGACTTTCCACCCTTCAAACCTCTGCATTTCTTTCGAGACAAACATTTTTCAGTCGAGTGAGTTTGTTGCCACATCTACAACAAAGGAGAGCTGGGAAATCATTCACGCAGAACATTTTGGCAAGCATGCAACGTTGGCGTTTTACATTACCTCAACATGAGATTGTGATGCATCAAGCCCAGGCGTAACAGCCTCCTGCATAACTTTTCAAAAAAGACTGCGCATTTTTACATGGCCTCAGTGTTTTTGCTGCTCATCAACCATCTTTATAGCATGCATGACAACGTGTTTGTGGTTCAGAAGGAAAAGGCCGAATTTGCTTCAAATTACATTGATGTATTTTCTGCAAAACGTGGATGTATTTTTTCACCAGAGGACATGGACATTTTATAGGAATCATTGGAGAAGGGGGGAGCACACTCTCAGATACACACAGTACACAACAGCGAGCATCATTTTGTAAATCTGCCTGAGAAAACAACTTCAACTGTTGAGAAATGGACTTCACCTATTCTGGGAAAGATTCTGCATATCTGGCTAAGACATGGATGCACAATTGCCGTGGCATGATCGAAACCTCTTGGGGACAAATTTGTGCAATATTTATAACAAAAGCAACAAAAACCAATGTATTGTTGTATATATGAGTGAAGCCCCAGTAGTGATGTTGTAGTATAGTTTATTGTAGAGTATGAGTTGGAGCTCAGTGGTTTAGGCTACCTTCCTCTATGGTGTCA
>JAAUXT010005429.1_pt1 | contig 17833 bp, 27 predicted proteins | sample 7278171 | NCBI WGS metagenome assembly JAAUXT01 (sample SAMN14350112, study PRJNA611818) | marine sediment metagenome | isolation source: surface marine sediment (1.8m) | place: French Polynesia: Moorea | collected 2018-08
GATATCACTGACATTTTCTGACAAAAACACTGATGGGTGCCAGTGTTTTTTGCTGGTAACTTTATCACTGACAGGCAAGTTACCACCGTTTTGGAAAAACACCCCCCAGGAGGGTGAGACTTGACCCTGAACCAAACCTGTTTGATAGAATTTACTCCCGAGTTTCACCCAGCAACTTTTTGAACTTAGATCTAGAGCCCTTTTTCCTCCAAAGCAGATTGTACGAGGATGTAGATCCAGACACCACTAAACCGTGGGAACTGTCATGTTCTTCCAATCCCACGAAGGACAGACTTAGCTGGTGTGTGAGAATCTAGATCTACTGTCTCGAATCAACGACCCATTTCTGAACGCTCACTGTTCAGTGAACATGCGAATTCCAACGAGATCTATGGTTTGATACATCCTAATACTTGGTACCCAAATTTTGATCTCGCCTTTCATTTTGATCTCCGAGGGTCGATCATGGGTTCGCCAGTGTCAGCGTGAAGGAAATCTGTCCAAAACTGCTCAATCCTGAAAGCACTCAGATGGAGGCACATGCTTCTTTCATTGTTCTCCCAGTTGGTGGCCTGTGGAAACATGACCTGACAGGCAATTTTTTGCATTCAGAACAGGCACGTTGTCAACCCCCCTGCCACAACCCTGCTTTCCCGAAATTGAAGACACGAGTACTTTCAAGATCGACCCAAGTTGGCGCTCTTGGGATGTCGACTTCGAGCTTCGTTCCTTTTGTTGAAAAATACCTTCTGCTGATCTGCAACAAAAATCGTTCTTCTGTGCGCCTCTGTCTTCGTTTTTCTTTCCCATTGTAACTTGTGCTTGTCGTGGAATCCGAACTCCGTGAGTCTCCAAACATCACAAAAATCGTCCACTGCAGACAAGAATTGCACTTGTTCCGGTTTTCACACCCATGCGACAGGAACCTTGACGAGAAGCTGTGTAATGCTGTTTTCGGACCACTCGTTTGGACAATGGAACAACTGTCCCGCGGGACCCCGACTGGGGCTCCGTCGAAAAGGTGGTGTACGAGGATTTCAATCGCGCTGTTCGTCACTTTTGTGCTCGATTCCGCGCAGTTCCACACAGATTTGAACAAACAGCTTCTTGGCCATTTGTCTCTGCAGAACATTTCAGTTCAAAAAAACCAAGTCCTTGAACCTGAAGAGACCTGTGGACTCAGACTCCAGGCGGAGTTGTGCCGCCGCAGCGGGTGAAAACAGCCAAGCGAGTTCGACGGCGCCCCAGTCTGAAAACGTCGTCTCAGCGGCAGCAAATAATGTCAAGGTGCAAAAAATGTAACGAAGTGAATTTGGTTTGACTTCTGTATTTGTTGCCATCCAAAAAAAAAATGGCTTCATTGCGTCCTCATTTTCACCTTCAGCCCAGAGGACAGCTGTCTTTGAGTCCATTCGTCACTAAGCGTGATTCGGTGCCGTCTCCAGTTGCACCAAGTGTGAAGTGTGTACGCTCACCGCCCGCATCCTCGTTCGTTCCTCCTGCCAAGAAGCAGAAGCAGGCAGCGTGTACGGCATCACTGAGGTGAATTGCATGTCCACTGTCAATACAAAGTGTGTAAGAAACTTTTGGAAAGACGTAGACAACATACAGTACATTCAATGAAACGTCTTTTCTCCTGCTGGAACAGTCGCGATGCACAGGAGACGCTTCCTCCCACGACAGCGAGCAGATCAGCCGAGCCTCGACTCCCGAGTCTCGCGAACCTTACGAACATGAACATGGCCGATCTGCTCGACGACGATGACAACGACTTCGATCTCACAGGAACAACTGGACAAGGTCAGTTCAATGTTTGCTTTGCAGGATACAAGTGCAGTTTCATTTGGATCTCGATTAAAACTGACTTTCCCCGTGCCTCATGTCTTTCGGACAGGCTCTCCTCTAACGGCCATAAAAGGCCAAGAACTGAAATTGGTGAGGACGCAACTACAGCTGGTGAGGATGCGCATCATGAATTTGGGCGAATTTTCTGGGCCTTCAGAGATTACTCTTTTGCATTCATTTTCACGACATGTGTACTTTGTCCAGTCAAAACCTACACCATCTTCCATCAAAAGAAGTCCAAGGAACAACACGTCCAGAAGGAGCACGGGTCAGATTGACAAAGGAACAAGTGGGTACATTTTTTACGCAGTCGGTTCAACATGTAAGAGTTGTTCGAAGTTTCATTGTTTGTGAACTGCTTGGTCCTCACAGAATTACCCGAAGCAAACGAAAAGGAGAACGTGCACGCTGCAGATGACACACCACCGTGGCAGTTTCTAGATTCAGTGAGTTACAGTTTTCATTTTTGTCCTCAAGTTACGTATTTTTGAGATTTCGTTCGTCGACAATGTTGTGGACGTGCGTTTCTCGCGTCGCTCGCAGCAGGTGGAGACGATCCCCGACACGCAGTTCCCAGACGACGACGGCATCGACGACGAGCTGCTGTCGCAGATGGAGCTGCCGCCCGAGGACGTCGAGCCTTCCCGAGACGTCGCTCCGCCTGCTGCCGCCAGAAACGAGCCGTGGGACTTGGACCAAGGGTCAAGCCAAGATCTACCGACGTTGAAAACTGCGTGAGTTTCCTGTGATTTGTGTGACTTCAACACTTTCCAATCATTATTTCTTGTGGAACACGAAACCTGTTTCGACTTTTGATACATCTTCACACGTTTTCTCAGAACTGCTTCATCTGATGCCAGTCAGCAAAAGAAAGACCAAGAACTGAAGCCTAATTCTGCTCCGGGCGCTGGTCAGAATCACTTCGACAAGGTGAGACACTTGTTCTGACAGACTAAGCAGGGGTTCGTGACTCAGTAAAGGCTTGCACGTGGGGATTCCGATTGTGTGAATCGATGTTCGTTTGCTGCCCCCTTCCCTCGAAATATGCCACATTTTGTGTTTGTCATGAAACAAGCGTTTGTGTCTGGAATAAAAATGAATTTAGGAGAAGGCGGTGATCAGGGACGACTTGATTCGGGTGATGGACGTGATCTGCGACCAGCTCGACCGCATCAGGGTCAGTGAATTCGCGCAGCTGAAGCCATTCATGGACACTGATACCATTGAGAAGTGCCTGGTTGAAAGGTGAGCGTCAACAACTAATTTCCCTCGACTTTCGCCAGGATTTCCCGCGCATGAATGCCTCTTTCCTGCAGTCAGATTCAGGAAACCTTTGTCGCTTGCACTCGAATTTTTTTTTCCAAACAGGAAATAAGTCGCACGTGTATGTAAACAGGCCGGGATGATGTTGAATTTCATCGTGATTGTCAAATTTTGTTCAGTTTCACGTCGGTGATTACCGCAAGAAGACTTGTTGCCTTGAGTTCAACTTTTCTTGGCTTCAGGCAAAATCTCAGGAAAAGACTTTCACGATTGGAAGAAGACACAGGGATTGCCCACGGAAGAAGTGCGTCACCTGCTGCTGTTGCACACAAGCCAATGTTCAAGCCGAGGCCCTCGCTGAAAAGACAACACTCGTCCAGTAGCTGTGGCGGTGACACGAGTCACACTCCACGGTTGCAGAAGGTTCCTCCCTGTGGCGACAGTTTCTTTGAGGACGGAAACTTCACGTCTCCCAGTATGCAGGGCACAAGTCGGACTTCTGTCACTCCGCGTAGCACGTCGCCTCAAGTGAAAGACGAAGGGCATAGCGGCAAGAAGTTTAGTTTCAAGCCATTCAGCCCAACAGCCAGTATGTCCAAGAGTATCTCGATGCAGAAAGAGAGAGACTTCACCTGTGATAAAAAGCTCGGCCAACGAGCACTCGAGGAGGAGGCCATTGTGGAATATTCTTTCGCGTACAGCTCTTCAGAAAAGAAGTCGCGGTTGAAAACAGAAACAGAACCGGCATCCAATTGCTTCAGATCTCCACAACCTGTCGCCTCTCTGACTCCCAACTTGGGAAAACTTCGAACTCCAAGCGGTGTCACCAGGACACGCTGTGGTGTGAGCACTCCTGTCAACAACAGGGTGGCCTCCAGAAACAGTGTTGACTCATCTGTGGACATTGACAGCAATTTCTCGCCCCAAGAGGACAACAAGATTTTGTTTGATCCTGAAATATTTGACAGTGAAGAAGACGAAATCTCAGATGTGGTCAACAGTCAGGTGGCTGAATCTCAATGTGAGTCGAGATACAAGTACCGGTGGAACGAAATGAGGAGACACCCCAACTTTTGACACGGGCGAAGGCTCCCTGCCGAGGGCCCAGCAGGTGTGGCCATGAGGTTCCTGTACGCATCACCTCGTGCCTCCTCATTTCAATTCACACATTGATATCAGTTGACACAAGTCACTCAGAGATTGAGGCACGTGCCTGGCCACTTCACTCCAAACTGAAATGGCCAGACACCCGTGTCTGCTCATTTGGGGTGCCTGGCCATTGCGTTACACCGGTGTTTTGCAGGCAGTCAGAGACTGGTCATGGTTTGGTACTTATGCGGCCAAAATGTCTCTGTCTCACAAAGTGTTTGTTTGTTGTAGCAGCAGACTTGGCGCGCGGTGCTGTGTTCGAGCAACCGACGAGCGCTGTGTTTCTCGGGCGGGTGCGGGACGACGGTTCAACTGGCGAGTTTGACGGGCAGTACGAGCACAGCGCGCCCCTGCTGGAAGCCTTCAAGGGCGTGTTCGGTCTCAAGGTGTTTCGCCAGAACCAGCGGCAAGCCATCAATGCGGCGCTGCTGAAAAAAGACTGCTTTATCTTGATGCCAACAGGTCTGTCGTACTTGTGCTTTTGTTTCTTTGTACGTGGCGTATTCACCTGCTTTTTCACGCATATTTTTGCCCTAAAATTGAACAAAAGATACTGGGTGTGTCTTGCACATGGATTTTGGACCTTGGAACCGAAAAAACGAACGCAAATGTTAGGGTGCGTCTCAGTGTGATGTGCGATGTCTGTGTGGGCACGGTATATTCTTGGTTTGAAATTCCGAGTACATTGCCTTCGCCAACGACACGAAATTGTAATTGCAAGTTCTTCGCTGCGTGATGCATATGTGGCACCTTTTTGTTTCAGGTGGCGGTAAAAGTTTGTGTTACCAGCTGCCTGCATGTGTGGAGAAGGGAGTCACCATTGTTTTGTCTCCACTGCGCTCCCTGATCCAGGATCAAGTGCAACGACTCAAATCTCTCGGCGTAAGATTCAAATTCAGACCCAGTTTGATTCTTCTCTGGATGTTTCAGCTGGTAAGGACTTTGAGACCTTTCTCATTCGTGCTCGACTGGTCTCTCAGCGAACGTGTTTCAGATTTCTGCAGCGCACCTGTCGGGAGACGTGAGTCTGAGCGAGGCGGACAGCGTGTACCAGAAGCTGTGCTTCAAAGTCCCCGGAATCAGGCTGCTCTATGTCACGCCAGAAAAGGTAGCTGCGGAGAAACATCCAAACAGAACATTTGCTTTTCTCTGAAATTTATGTCAAGTAAACCGACACAACAATCACATTTAAAAAACAAAACAGTTCAGCGAAATACAGCGTGAGTGTTGTATGTCACAGGTGAGCGCGAGTTCGAAGTTGATGGAGGCGTTCGCTCGGCTGCACCAGCGCGGTCTACTCGGGAGGTTTGTCATCGACGAGGCGCACTGTGTCAGCCAGGTGAACGTCTGTGGTGCATTGCACTCCGTTTGTCACGAAAAACTTCGAATCAAAGACAAAGGTCGGTAAACGAACGTTCAGCTTGAAACCATGAGGCTGCAACAATGGTGTCGTTCTGCATGACGCTGCAGTGGGGACACGACTTCCGTCCCGACTACAAGAAGCTCAAAGTGTTGCGCGACAACTTCCCCGACGTCCCGATGATGGCCCTGACGGCGACTGCGGCTCCGCGCGTGCGCAAAGACATCCTCAATCAGCTCGGCATGGGCAACGACACCAAGTGGTGAGCAATTGGAGTTGTTTTGGGGAGTGATTCAACGGAGAAACCTCGACTGTTGTTTATAATTTTCGCAATGTGTTTTGGCTGTCATAAAACATCAGTTCACAGCAATCTCTTTAGAAAGGTGCCGTTGGGCCATTTGTTGTGAGTTGACTTCAAAACGAGCCACAGAAACTTGTCCTTGTCTACGAAAAGGTAATTTTTGTGCCAGTAACACACACCTTGTCTTGTGGCAGTCGAACGTGCTGTAGGGAAGGCGTCTCCCGTGTGGGGAGTTGTTCATCATTTGTGGGTTCAAAAATGTAATTCGAGGTTTTCTGGCGAAAAATTGTTCTGACACAAATGGCTGAGCCGTCGGGTTGCCACAAAGACCTGAGGATATCTGCACATCAGAGCACATTTCGATTTGGAAAGAAGAAGCAGGGCCAACTGTGCAATGCTCTGCAAACAAATTTCAGTCAAGTTCCGATCATGTACCTGTTCTTTCACGTTGTCAACAGAGAATCCAGGCTGTCGGTGGTTGCTTCAACACCGTGGATATTCTTGTTCGGATTTCAGGTTCATGCAAAGTTTCAACCGTCCCAACCTGAAGTATGAAGTGTGCGGCAAGAGGCCTAAGAACGTCTGCCAAGACCTAATTGACATGATCAACAACAAGTTCGGCGACCAGTGCGGAATTGTGTACTGCCTCTCGAGGTCAGTCACTTCTTGACGATTTGATTTCGCGCGCGGAAATGTCAGATTTCTTGGTTGGTTCTATGTTGTGCTGTGTCCATTCAGATCCGAGTGCGACAAAGTGGCACAGGCGCTGCGGGCGGCGCGGATCCCGGCCGAGGCGTACCACGCCGGCCTCACCGACACGCAGCGCGTCGACGTGCAGGATCGCTGGCTGAACGAACGCAGATGCAAGGTTAGCACACAAAAAACATCGGCGTGCCAGATAGAGAGGATGATAACCAACGTGAACTGCAGTTTCCTGTTTTCATTCAGAGAACGGACGCGATTTACTCAGATGTCAGTCGCTTGCGCTTATGTATGAAATCCTTCTGAGCTGGTTGATAACCGTCACACAAGCACAAAAGGATGCCATAAACAGCGCAGCTTTGTCGTCGACGGACTTCGCTGCAAACCTGCGATTGACCTGTTCACAGGTGGTGTGTGCGACAATCGCGTTCGGGATGGGCATAGACAAGCCGGACGTGCGGTTCGTCGTGCACTACTCGCTACCCAAGTCGATGGAAGGCTACTACCAGGAGTCTGGGCGCGCGGGGCGCGACGGACGCCTCTCCACCTGCCTCCTCTTCTACACGTACAGCGACGTCACGCGCCTCAGACGCATGATCGAATGTGAGTTGACAACTTTCAGTTGCCCCCAGCCTGAAATTGCCCATTCTGGGTTGGTAGCTGGTGAATGCAGCACGATTTGTTTTGCTTCGTACCAGGCGTGGGTATCAGATGCACCACACGAAGTACAAAAAGGGCTTTGATGGGGAACAGTGACTGTTCACCACTTTACTCATGTCGTTACGACCTGCTTGGAGAAAAAGGTGCATTCCACAGTCAAATCAAAACCTGATCCCTTGCTGGACGTGTGAGCGAAGGCAAGAAGAGTTCGTTTCCAGTTGAACGTTTGGATGCTTGTGGCTTGTAACCACGTAGGACACTCCTCTGAGCTGATCGGTAACATCCAACCAGCCCAGAAGGGTGCCATACACGGCACAGCCGTGGTCTTCTCTGAATGTGCCGCCACCCGTCTCTGGTATGTTGTTGCTACTGGACGAGTCTATTCTCCTGTTCTACGGTTGATGACTTCGGTTGATAACCACACACAGGTGGTGGAGCATATCAAAGCTTGGAAGTGTCGCGACAAAGACGAGTTCATTCTTCAATGTTGCCTGTGTGTTTCAGTCACGGATGACACTCTTCTGAGCTGATGTGCAACATCAAATCAAATCAAATGGATGCCATACACGACACAACCACAATCACTTTTTGGAAAGAAAAACTGCTCCTCCATGCATGTGGTACTCTGGAAAGCAATCGTTCATTCTCTGATGGCCCATCGTTGTTGTCTGTGGTCTGTTACCATATGTGGCACTCTTCTGAGCTGGTTAACAAGATCAAACCGTCTCGGAAGTGTGCCATCCACGGCACAACCATAACTGTCCTTTGGCTTTGGAGAGAGTTGATCCAGTGCTGTACGGTTGATGCTTTTGGTTTGTAGCCGTTTATGAGACTCCTCCAGGCTGGTGGGAAACATCAAACCAGCAGAGAGTAGTGCCATACACGGTGCAACCACAACTCTTCTCTGGATGCCTTTGACCTACTCTGTGACAGATGAATCCATCCAATTCTGCATCATTGCTTGTGGCTTGCGGGCATGTATGGCATTCTTCTGAGCTGGTGCGCAAGGTCAAACCGGCCCAAAACAGTGCCATACATGGCACAGCCCAACTCCTCTTCGTGCATGCTGGATCAACTGTGACGGGTGATTGCATTCAATGCTGCCTGTGGCTTGTAGCCATGAATGACACTCTTCGGAGCTGGTGCTAAAATCAAACCAACTTGGAAGGTTGCCATGCACGGCACAACCATGACCCCTCTGGACACGCCACTCTGAAAGACCAGATGAATCCAATGCTCCACCGAAGGTGCTGGTGGTTTGTGGCCTGTATGACACTCCTCAAGGCTGATTGATTGGCTTTTCAAAACAGCTTTGGAGGGTGCCATGCATGGCACAACCAAAAATCTGTCTCTCAACACACCACCATTGCTACTTTTGGATTCGAGCCATGTATGGCTCCTCGTGAGCCAATCGCCAACATCAAACCTGCAAGAAAGCCGTGCAGAACAAGAATGAGAGGTGTTTCCGTGTTCACTGTGAACCTGTGGAAAGCCGGTGGACTTGAACCGTCAAACCGGTCCAAAAGGTGGTTGCGCCGATGTCCGTTGTTCCTGGGTTGTTCCAGAGAAAGATGCCACAGAGACAGAGTCCCGAGAGTCTCACCAGCACATAATGGGAATCTCTCTGGTCACCAATATCAAACTGAAACATTGCGCTCCACAAGAAAACGTCTTTGGAACTCTTTTGTGAAGATGAACACATGCTGCGCCGTTGTTGTCTGTGGCTTGCACTCTTGTGCCAAAATCAAAGAGTGCCAAACATGGAACAACCAGATTCCTCTCTGTACACCCAGTACTGGCAACCTGTGACAAATGAATCTTAGAATGCTGCATCGTTGCTTGTGGCTGCAGCCATGTATGGCACTCCTCTGAGCTGGTGCGCAACATCAAACCGTTTCAGGTGGTTGCCATACACAGCAGAACCGAAACCCTCTCTGGAACCAGTTGGTCTTCCCGTGTCAGTATGCCACAACCGACCATCATGAATTCTACAAATTCAGATTTGGCGTTGCTTCTAACAGGAAGCTATAAGAACTTTTTGAAATGGAACTCAGCACCTGCAGAATCCAGCAAGTTGACTTGCGGTGGAAGCCTGACTTGCATCGGGAGATCGAAAGGTGATGATCCTCGATGACACGCTGCAAACGCAGTTTCTTCGCTCGGTGCGAAGAGGATTGAAACGAACCCATCTTGACAGCTGTTCACCTCGCACAGACGGTCGTTCGTCAGACGGGTATCAGATCCCGTCTCCTTCCTTCCTCTCCTCTCCGCGGTCGGCCATTCATTCATCGTCGGGCGGTGTGTTGTCGGTCGCCCCGGGGTTCGAGCCATTTTTGTATTTCGCGTGCTTAGGTGTGGTTTGAACGAAGTCCCAAGCAACAAGAAATACAGCAAGGCGCAAATCCGTACCAAATTTGTGAAAAGAAGCTCGGCTCTTTGCGCTTGTTGTGAGTATTGAAAAGTTTAATGCCGGTACGAGTATACTTCAAACAATTTTGAATTTACCACGAAGGAACGCAGTTCATGCAAGCGAACAAGTTTCCAACACACTCGCTCCAAAGGTCCGCTTCCTCGAACCTTTCCGTCCTGACGCGAACTGATCACCACCCGGACCATCGTGAATGTGCTTGAGCAAAAACGACTTGACCAAGCTTCAAGCGACGTCCAAGACGGTCAGGAAGTGGTTTTTGGCACTGCGAGCACTACCAGTAATTGTGCAAACCAAATTTTCTGCTGGAGTGTGCCGGCTTCCCGAAAGAGAATAGGAAGCTAAAGGAACTAGCTTTGTGTTTGTCGGGTTCTTCTGGTCCGAAGATTTGTTTCCATGTAGCGTGGGGCTGCGCTCACACGCAGAATGGCGTGCTTTGTGCTTTCGCAGAGCTGTTACGCGGCAGCACGCCATTCAGCCAAGGAAAGCAACTCCAAAGAAATTCATCTGTTGAACGTGCGACAGTCGAAAGTGTGGCGGGGGTCTGCCGTTGAGAGAAGGGACGCAAACTCACAATTGTGTGCCTCAACCTCAGCCAGATGCGGGCACGCAATGCATTCGTGACGTCTTGTTACGTGACATCGATTCGAAGCCGAAGTTTAGTTCGAACATCCCAAATTAGACCTGTAGATCTTCTCGATTCAAATTTCCCCGGAAATTCTCACTGCACTGGGGCATGCCCCTGCAGAGATTCCGAAGACTCGCGGAAACAAAATGTTGCTTCGTGAACCAATTTTCCAAAGAAATCTTTTCACTACAAACCACCCACGTGTTCGGATCTGTTTCTTCTTGTTCTCATCTGCTTTGTGTGGCTTGTCTGGAAAAGGTAAAAGCACTTCAAAGCTGAACGCCGCTTGTCCTGAAATATACACTGAAACCTTGTGTCCCGGACTGAACGTTTTTCACTGCTGCATGGCAGGAGCCGATGTCATCCATCCATTCGGTTCAGTGGTGTTATTTTGAAAATGGAAATTCAAACCAATACTCCCAATTTTGCACTCGAAACCAGCCACGAACAAGACGCTTCTATAAATTTCAGGAATGTAACATTTGATTGACCTGCCGTTTAAATCCTCTGAAACAAAGGAGTTTCGCTTCCGGTGCTGGTATCCAATGGCCCTGTTACGCAATGTTGCAACAGGCTTCGTGCCAATCAGTTTTATTTGTCGCCATTTTTCTCGAGCTTTTTTACTTTTTGAAAGAATTTTTGAAGGCTCTTTTTCGGGTTTGACAACTTCGCACGACATTGATCAGAACTTTGCGACTCACCCACTGCCGCATACGACAAGGAAAGAAAATGAACGTGACATTTTGTTGCTCTCTTCTCAGAATCGAAGAGCAACTACAACTCAACCGAAATTTGGAGTCTTGGATTGCCTGGATTCTACCAGTCACAAAGAACGTCCGTCCAAATACGTGGGCTTCGCAAAATGTTTTCGTACCTGTTGTTGAATTGGATGTGGTTTCTTGGTTCTCGGTTGGTCTCTAGATCTACCAGTCACAAAGAACGTCCGTCCAAAAAGTTGGACTTTGCAAAATGTTTTCGTACCTGTTGTTGAATTGGATGTGGTTTGGATGTGGTTTCTTGGTCCTCTCCCGGTTGGTCTCTGCTCTGCAGATGTTGCTTCTCCTCTGTCTTTCCTCGGCTTGAGACGCCCCTTTTGTAGCTGGGTAGTTGGGCGGGCTTTGCCTCGAGAACGCCCCACGGTGGCCAATAACAAGGCGCGAATACAAACAGCCTTCGCGCTCAGGATTTGGGTCGACGCATCAGTGTGACTTGCAATCTGGACGGTGGCGGGTAAAGAGACAGTGACGCAAAATGCAAAATCAATGGCAAAGTATCGCAACGCGACTGCCTTGATGAGTGAAAATGTCTGACGAAACAATTGCGCATTCCAAGTCAATGACAATTTGAATGAATAGCCTTCGTTAATGATGTTTGAAAGGCAAACACTCCTTCGTGGGCGAAATTTCAAACTTTAAAAAACAAAAAGGAAAGATTGCAAGAAAGGACAATGCGCGTGCAGTTGTTGATGCATTGTGAAATTTGCCTCCACCACTTTTGTACCCAGTCCGTGCTCTCGTGCTAGGCCTATGACTTTCTTGTCTTTTATGGAAGACTACACTTCCCACCCGTGACTACTTTACGCTGGGAATTTCTTTCAGACGAACACACAATGCAGGTTTTCCTATCGCTGCACAGTTACAACCGTACCACAAGCCTATCGACTCCGTAATTGACCCAAACAATGAGCCCTGCAAAGTCCGTAACCACGTACTTTTCGCCTGTGATCACACCTGTTCATCTGAAGAATTCAAGAGTTGTTCCAAAAACCAAGACAGTCGAACAGAGTTGAGTCCAATTTGTTCACAAAGCATTGCCCCGCCAGTTTTGCAAAAGACATCTTTTGGTGAACGAGGAACTGTTCCTTCTCTTCACAAAACTCATTGGAGACAGGTGAAAAGAGAGATTCCGAAGGCAGCTCGTTTTCTTTTGATTTATTTAGCGGACTCGAGTTCGAACTACGACGCCAAGAAAGTGCATTTGGACAACCTGTACCGCATGGTGGCGTACTGCGAGAACGCCATCGACTGTCGGCGCGCGCAACAGCTGCAGTACTTTGGGGAGAGCTTCAACAGCCAACTGTGCAAGCAGAACGCGAGGGCCGTCTGCGACAACTGCTCCTCGAAGGTCAGGAGTGAATTACTCGCTGAGATTGAACGTGTTCAACTAGTGCCAGGAATCATTTGTGCAACAAACTCCAGTGCATTGTCTGCTGCGGTTTAGTCGCCTCACTGAGGACCGTGCCCCCCTCCCCGCACACACACAAAGTCGCACGTGCATTTGGATTTGCGTGCTTCCACCACCTTGAGAGAAATGTGTGTGTTTGTGTCTGTTTCTGTTTCTCTCTGGAAGTTGCCGTGATCCCCCGTGTGCGCTGTGCGTCCACAAAAGTTGTACCTGGTGTCCCAACTTTCTCGTTTTGGGGTGCGTGCCATGGAAACAGCGTTTTGATATTTGCCCAGATCAACATTTGAGCTTGTCTGTTTTTGCAGGTCGTGTATCACACACGGGATGTCACGGATGACTGCAGGCTCATTGTGGGTGCAGTGCGCGATGTCCAGAAGCAGAGGCCACGAAACTTCACTCTCAACCATTTCGTAGACATTTTCAAAGGTGACGTGTGACCTCCTTCATGACCTGACAAACGACCAACACGACCCAGTTTTTTGGTGACCTGTGTTTTCGTCGTCAGGGTCAGAGAACGCAAAGGTGAAGAAGTCAGGGCACGAGCGGCTTGCGATGTATGGGCGTGGCCGTGCCTACTCACGCAACGACTGTGAGCGGCTGTTGCGTCGCCTCATCCTGGACGGCGCGCTGCGCGAGGAGATGACCATCACCGCCGTCGACACGACCGCCTGCTACGTGCGCCCGGGCGTGCGCGCCGACGACATGCTGGCCGGGAGGATGCAGGTGAGAGCACCCCACAGTGCGCTCAAACCGATTTGGTACTGGCAGGACTGAAATGCTCAGGACGTGCAGTGCGTGTCGTTCCAGCAGATTTACAGCCACAGCTCTGAAGAACGAGCCTTGTTCTGTGTGGCAGTATGGTGGGAAGTTGAAAACTGAGTCATTCTATTCCTGCACTGGAACATTTACTCATCGCTGCACTTGGCTTCACCTGGTCTCTTTGCAGGTGCACTTTGCGTGCAGAGCGTCGGGCAGCAACGCGACAAGAACGCGAGAGGTCGGCAAGGAGGTGGAGACTCCACAGGCGCGTCTCAAGGAGCAGTGCTACCAGGAGCTGGTGCAGCTGGCCAAGACCATTGGTAACGATACCTTGCCTCATTCGGCTGATCACGCAACTTAAAACCCGCACTGCCTCATGACTGGAGCTTCAGAGCACTAAAGTTCATTTTTACTGAACAAAGGTGCGCATCAAAAACGTGCACATGAAGAGCTGGCCGAGGTTTCCAACTGTCACAATATTTCTTTTGTATCTTTCAGCGAGGGAAGAAAGCCTTCACACGTACACAAATGTGTTCAGTGTCGGGGCTCTGGAGGGAATGGCTGAAGCACAGCCGCTGACACAAGAGGAGATGTTGGAGATCGCCGGTGTGACGAGGGCCAACTGTGGAAAACATGGCGATCGATTCCTCGCGATCACGCAGAACTACGCAACAATGTCCTCCAGTAATAATTCTCATAGATCTGCATTCACCACGCTCATTTTTACAAGAGTGCTCCGTCACCGAAACATTTCAGGGTGTTCACCCATACAATGCAAGGTGCATTCATGTGTAGGCAGGTTGAGGGAAAGTGACTCTTCCTGCTCGAAATGAATCACAAAAAGACCCCGAGTATGAACAAATCTATTCAACAAATTGTTGTCGGGCAAACTCCAAATCTACCCCAGCCCGTCTCGGAACATCACACTTTCAGCACTCCCAAAATGGAGGGTGGGGGGTTCACGCACAATTCGATGCGATTAGCAAGCAGTTATTCATTCATCGTGTTCGGTGTTCAGTGTTGGATGAGGAAGATCGAGAAGCGTCCGGCGCGGAGGCGTCATTCTTGTCCGGTGACGAGGATGAGGAGGAGACGTCGCCGCACTTCAGCACCGTGCACGAGCCGGGGCGGCTGGGTGCGCGCCGGGGCCGCGGCGCCACAACCAAGGTACTCCGAGTGTCGCTGTTCTCCAGCTGTTCAGAGGCCCACCGTCTGTGAATCCCCTGAATCGGAAACAGGTCGTAAGGGTTCTTGTTAGTGGTGATTCCTCAAACACAATTTCGCCAACCTCTCTGTTGTGCTGCACCACTGACGTTTTGATTTCAGGGAAGGAGGAGGCCGTACAGGAGGAGGAGAGGCGTGACAGCCGGAAAGAAAGCAAAGGCCACTGCAACCAGGTAAACAAATGTTTCCCACAAAATAACCCGATCCTCGCCTCAGCAGGGGGTCTTTTCTTGGTGTAGACACCAAAGGCTGTGCAGAAATACCAGACTACACAAGACAGACAACATGAAGTTTATGCAGAACGTTCATTTTTGAGAAAAATGATTGGTTCTTGGTCTCTTCTCTTCTCACAACATGAAGTTTACCATTTTCAGAGGGAAAGGAACCAGCAGTGAGGTCAACAAGGGTCACTTATCCAAGTTCAGCTACAGCAGGGGCGCAGCGGGTGGTAGAGGTGGGGGTGCCACGACCGCTAAGAAACCGGGCTTCCTCAACATCAACGTAAAGAGCCGCAGCTTCCTCGGGGCGCGAGCGTCTTACCTCTGAAGCGTGCAGCGAGAATTACTTGAGTGCACTTTCAGTCTCAAGATTTCTTTGACATTCAATAGCTTGTGTGGTGCATCAAATTTCTGGCCTCTTTGGCATTGAAGTCACGATTTTTAGTTGTGCTGCATTCGCTGCTTGAACCAACTTTTATCTCTTTCTGTTCTGACGCGATACGAACAAGGCGAACAGAGATACGGTTTTACGGATTTATCAAAACGAAACAATTTCCTTTGATGTAATGCTTGCGAAAAAGTCAGATTTACACGATTTACACTTATGCGTTCTACAAAACCATGCATTGAAATTCACTGACACTTATTTGCTTGTCGTATTCTCGTTTCCAAAGCTTACCTTTACGAATGACGTCCAAAGAACGACTCTGAACAAAGGTTTTGTCATTTGCCTTGTGGTCGAAAGCCAAAAAGCACAAGGAAACGTGCACAACCGCCACAATTTTTCTTCAGTTTTATTCTTGGTTGTACGGTGATGGAACACGTGTTTCAACTTTCTTTCAACAACATGGAGTTCAACACTTGTGTCATGTACATTGCACAACGAGTCAATTCAATCCAAGAGGAATTGGCAAAACGTCCTCTGTCATCCAGACTTTCCACTGGTCTGTGTGAACAGAAAGTTTACGTCTATTCCAAATGATATCGAGGAAGGTCCTCGAGATGGATTGAACGGACCTGATGTGCTCTCCCCTGAAATAATTTCTCTGCGTTGCATAGCTGTAAACTCGTGTGCGTCAAATGAATCTGCAGCACGTGCCACCAACGAGTTGGAATCTTGACGTTTTTTTTCGGTAAGAAACGCATTCGTCAATGACCAGATAGTGCACGACTAGATATTTCTCCAACAAAATTTCCGACAAAATGTAAAAATGTCAACAAAAGAGTCTTGTACAAAAATAGCACAGACGTGATTACGGCAAATTGTAGGTTGAAAATACATGTATGAAGGTCTTCCTGAAATTACTACACTCCACATTGAACTTTACGCGTGCATTCATTTTTTCAAATAAACAGTTTTAGCAAGGTTCACACGTGTCTTTTTTTCCTTTTCTTTTTTTTGAGTTGCACACACGACATTGGGAACGCTCGGCACCACAACATAGAAGACCACAAAGGTGTGAGTACCAAGGACTGCTGGTCACTGCAAGTGTCATCAACAGTTTGTCTCCTTTGCATCACGTGACTTCACTGCAGGCTCCAGCGAGCAACTGTGACCGTGTCTGAGGAAACAAACGTCACGTCACCATCCAGACTCGGGTACTCACCATTCCACACCACGTGATTGCGCTTGTTTGTGATTTGGCATTTGGACACAAAAATCTTTCCAAACATTTCACGATTACAAAATGCAGCTGAACCGTACCGTCAGCCTCCCATGGTCTATCACATGACACAACACTGTAAACCGTGACTAGAACAGGTTCTCAAAAAGGGGAATCTCATGCCACTTTGTCCATTTCGTTCGCAGAATCTTTGTATAAATTCGCACGTAGAACAAAGATTCGAGTGGGGCACCTGACTCAAAAAAAAACCAGTAAACGTCGCAAAAATATATCGTGTTGACATCACAAAATCTGCAACTAACAAGGAGAAACTGAAGCAGATGGAATCTCACTTGGTTGAACCCTCGAAATCAAGACTTGTAGTACGTAAAACGATCGTCATCACTTTGTGATGTCTGACTTCGCCAGTTGCAATGCGCCTCTTCTTGGACAAACGAAAATGAACAGAGCTGGAAGTGCCGGAATAAATTTCATAAATCTCGAAACCTTGGCACACATTCTTGTTCAGCGATGAAGCAAGCAAAAAATTCATTCTTCCTTGTACCTATATGCAGAAACAGTAAATCCATCTCAAATTTGCGACTTGCTGCCTACAACTGCAGAAAAGCGACAGGAAAACGTCCAACAAGGAAATGACATTCGAGAACATACAAGGCCACGGGACTCTATGCCTGATTGACGGGTTGGTAATTCTTCGTCCGGATGAGACCGATGATCATCAGGATGGTACCAAGCGCCATGCAGCCCGTCGCTGTTACGGCGCACCAGAACGAGTAGCCGTGCTCCGACATCGCGTTGTCGCCCACGAACCGGAACTTCCACATTGTCACGCTGCCAAGGTAACATCCACCTGCAAACAGAGATGCCACAAATCAAATGTTGCGAATTTCGAGAAAGCCTTCAATTCCCGGATCCCCTTCTTCAAGGAAATTTTCAGCCTTCATCGCGTCAACTACAATGGGATTCGCAAACACCCATCGCTTCTGCGCCTGACCAAATCTGCAGCAACAACGTCCATGAAGTGTGTTGAAACAACAGCCATTTGTCTGCAACGGACACAATTTTCAAGGGACATTTCGGTCACGTCCTCTTGCTCTTCAATCTGTCAGCCCACTGCTGCACGGATCTGTTCTCGATACTTCAGAAAATTATTCACAGAACCGAATGGCAGGCGACACGCGTTCTGCCAAACTCCGACTCAAAAGACGACTTACTCGCTATGAGGGACAAGAAAACGCTGGCGACCTTGAGGCCGACACCGCCCTGGCAAAAGGAAGTCACCCAGAGGATGCAGGCAATGAACGCAATCGTCACAGCCGAGCAGTGGCACGCCACAATCGGCACGTGCCACTCTGAAATCAAACGTACGACTGTCACAAACAAGAGAAGCAGTGCTAAGGCAACTGCGGGTGCGATGTCCCCCTTTGATCTTCAGGATGTCAACATGTTTTTGTTGATGGGTAAATGTTATGAGGGATATTGACTGC
>JAAUXT010037367.1_pt1 | contig 17833 bp, 19 predicted proteins | sample 7278171 | NCBI WGS metagenome assembly JAAUXT01 (sample SAMN14350112, study PRJNA611818) | marine sediment metagenome | isolation source: surface marine sediment (1.8m) | place: French Polynesia: Moorea | collected 2018-08
CAAACCCACCCCACCCACCCACCGCACACACATACACAAGACCTCTTGACTCACCCCACTGTCTCCCACGTGACCCACCACTGCACTCACCCATGCACACTCTAACACAACCCAACCCCTCCACTCACCACCACCACACACACACGCACGCACACAGCACTCACGGGAGACTTGGGCGCTGTCCCCGAGCTCCTCTCGTACGAGTTGTGGAAGTGGTAGATGGTCTTCGTCATGACCTCCTCGTTCCAGCAGTACTTGGTCGGCGGTTCCCACATGGGCTTCGGTATAGACTTGGTATCCGAGATGTCTTCATACACGTAGTCGATCTTGCTGCGGTCCGCGTGGTGCACACGCTCCTCGTACCTGTTGGTGTTCTTCATGCCCTTCTTCCCGCTCAGACTCTTGCACTCGAACTTGTACGGGCCTGGAGGGTGTCAGGAAACATGAGTTGGTGCAGTGGTGAGGCAAGAGGGTGTAGCAAGGTCTGAGGTCTCTCCGGGACGGAAAGCACCCCCCGTGGTGGGGAGGCCTCCTCCGCACACCGGTGCGCGGACTTGAAGTATAGGCGCGTGTGAGAGGATTTCCCCATCGTCCCATTTGTCAAACACCGCCCTGCTCTATTCTGCCCCCCCCCCCACGTTGCTCCACCCCATCCTGTCTCACTTTACCCCACCCTGTCCTGCCCCACCTTACCCCACCCTGTCCTGCCCCACCTTGCTCCACTCTGCCCCACCCCTTGCCACCTTGCTTCACCCCACCCCATCCCACCCAACCCCATTTCACAAAACCCTGCCCCACCCTGCACCGCCAACCCCACTCTCCCAAGGGGTGCCGACTACAGAAAGACTCCTCCTACACTGACGGCAGAGTGCACTCACCGAAACTCTTGCACGGCTCCTTGTCGCTGCACGACATCTGAAAAGAGAAGGGAACCGGGTCAACACACAGAGATCCAGGGGCGCCCACTCAAGCCTGGCTCTTCACGCCCCACCCCGCCACCCATCATCAATTTTGACTGTAGGCCTCAAAATTGAGGTTGTTGTGCGATGTCCTTTCGGGGCAAAAGTGGTTCGTGGAAAAATGGGCACAATTGGCCTTCACAGAAAAGGAAGCCAAATCGTTTTTCTTGCGTTCTTCACGTTTGCCACACGCATCTGTAGAATAAAAGGCGACGGTTCACTCACCGAGCAGGCGCCGTAGTGCGACAGCCCGTTGCCCAGGTCCTGCTTCACCCAGAGGAGGCAGATGGCCAGGGGCGCCTCGGGACGGCTGTCCTTCACGTTCGAAATGCAGCCGACTCGCAGAGGGGTCAGCATGCCGTACCGGTTACACTGCGAAGAGATGGCAGTGCTTGCACACATACGCACGAATACACACACGTTCAAACATACACACACACACACACACACACACACAGGCACACACACCAGCACACAAAAAGAGAGGAAAACAGAATGACCAGAACACACTGCATGCAGAATGCAAGTGGTCACACGCGCACACACACGTGTGGACGCACACACATATATATTCACACACACCTTCACACACACACACACACACACACACACACACACACACACACACACAGAGTACAGGAATGACAGGGCTGAGAGAAGTTTTTCCACAAAAGAATGAAGACAGATGGACATTTTCCACAAAAGACGAGAAGCCAAAGCAAGCAAGCAAGAGTGGGTGTTTTTCTTGTGTGTCCTGAGTTTTCCATGAAAAATTCGTCTGCTCTCAACGTCAACTACGCCAGCCATGTTAGAAGGCACGTCGGAACAAGACGACGTTTGCGGAAGTGCCCCAGTGTGAGTCTTACCGACGGAGCGAACGGTGTTCGGGCGTGGAGGCCGCGCAGCAGGGCGGCGACCACCAGCAGCAGGGGCGCCCCTGGGAACCGCGTCTACAACAAGAATGCTTGCAGGTGCAGGAGACAGGGCGAAGTCAGCCCTTTCAGCTGACCCGGCTTGCCGTACGCGTATATTTTTGCCAGGCAACTCAGAATTTGAAGGGTTTTATTTTTGCAGGAGTTCACATGGATAACAGGAAACTGAACCCTGGTTCTGGACTCTGATGCCAGGACCTGTTGCGATTGAGATCCTGGTTTCTAATTTCTTGTTTTGGATCTGGAATCTTGCCCTGAATGCATGATCCAGACTGGATCGAGATTTCGACACCTAGATCTAGATCTGGAAAGTTCTGAATTTTGATTCTTCAAACACTGCCCAGATTTACGTCCTAGACTGTACATCTAGATTTCTACGGACAAGAAATTTCGAAAACCCCACCGCTTTTGAAAAACCTTGAAACCGCCAACAGAATCGTAGAGTCTAGATCTTGTCTGTGGCTGGCTGAAGTTCCAAGTTCTAGATCCAACCAGATCCAGAGTCTAGACTCTTGATCTAGACTCCAGATCTAGATCTATTCCCCATGGGTTTGGGACTCCACCGCTCGAGTTCTCTCCGCTCTCAACTTTGCACGCTTCCACCTCCTGCAAACTGGACCCAGGAAACATCTTTGTCAGCCACAGTTCGTCTGGAACGCTTGGCATTTTATCTTACCATAATTGCTGCGAAAATCTTGCCACTACGAAGATGAAATGGTACGATATTTGGAACTTTGCAGTTTGCTGTGAACGACGCGGACACAACGTCATAGTGAAGACGTCGCGATGACGTCACAGATCCTTGGCAGGGGCGCCGCACACCGCTGCATCGAGACGCGCGAAAAATAATTTGTTCCTCAGAAAGAAACAACAATGACCACCGGAACGAGAATGAGAAAACATATTTTGTTCAACACAAAGGGATTGCAACAGGCTTGACCGGAAAGTGCGAAAAATAATCATTGTCTTTCTCCACATGCTGAAAGTTTGTCATGCTGAAAGGACATTAAAATGAAATTGAGGCTTTCAATTTCACACAAATTCCAAGTTCATTTTTGTCAGGATGTCTGCAATGTTCCTGTACAACAACAGGTTCTTTGTTTCCTGCTGTGTGTTTGTTTGCATGTGTCCCAGAAGACTTGGCAACATGACAGTTGCAACCAACACCACACTTTCTCCCATCTCAGAAAACTGATCCAACACCTGTTCAAACAGAAAAGGGAAAACATTGTGACCAAGTGCACTCCCAACTCAAATTTTGTTTTGCTGAAATTTGTTGAAACTGAAGGGTTGGTTTTGTGGGTCCTGACGTCAAACAGACGTTAAAGTGATTTGAAGACCTGCGATTTCCAGAACCCTGACCTTCCCAAAACTGTCATGTCCATGCCTTTGGAGCACAACATGATTCAGCGTGTCAAGCAGAAATTTTGAAGAAAACTGACAGAAAGTACTCACCTGAAAGTCTATGACGATCCACCACAGCAGGGACACTGAGCACACAAATAGGAAGATCTTGAGGAGCATGCGTCGCAGGCACTTCCTGTAAGGAAGCAACTCTGACACCACGTGATCAAACACGTGCTTCTTCAGACCTATTTGCCCTCCCTCAAGGAAAATTAAAGGGCCTCTCTCCACTGGTCCAACTTGGACTTGTTTCACAGTGTCAATGTACTCTGCACCTGTCATATCCAGAAGGACCTTGAATGTGATGATCTTGAGTTGTCTGTAGTTGTCTGTGAACTCCCCCATCATCTGCCTCAAGAAGTGGAAGATAGAGACCACAAAAATGATGATGCGAAGAGAATGCTGCAGAGTTCTGACAACATCAATAAGAATCAGCACAACAAACTCAGAGATGATGGTAAAGAAGAATAGACAGAGGTACAGGGACAACAGGTAACTAGCACACATGAGAAAGCAGTGCAGGCAGTACAAACACTTGTATCTCCGTCCACCAGGCAATTTTGGAGTTCCATTCTTGCAGGACAAATCCCCAGCTTTGACTGCTTCAACAGATACCTTGACTTCTTCACTTTGCACCTCTGTTCTGGGTTCTTTATCTTCTGTCTTGTTCCTGAACATTCTTGCCCACAATTTGATAAATCCTGCTTTGTGGATCACTCCAATGGACACAGTAAATATAGGAAGAGTGAGAAACAAAGAGCAAACCAACACAACTGGCATCTTGACGATGTAGATGAAAACCTTCAGAGGAAAATGTCTGAGGTAAATTGGAGGTATTGGACACAGAAATTTCTCAAACATGTACTTCCAGAATTCCCTATGGGCAAGATACCTGACTCTTGTCCTGAGATTTTCTGCCAGGGAAATACTATTCTTTCTTCTGTTGTTTCTTTGGTTCAGATGCCTCACCATGTGCTTTCCAAGTTTTGTGTCAGATTCATGCCAGGCCATGATGTCAGAGAGACTTCTGGAAGACAAGATGACAGGCAAAAGAAGCAGAATGTGAATCAAAGCTGGAGGAAGAGACACAAGAAATGCTCCATGGTAAGAAGAGAACTTTAATTCAGATGTGAGTCCCAATAACCTTGCAAAGTACAAAGGCACAAAGAGTGAGCTTTCTGTGCGGTCCAGACGCGGATACCACCGGAGAATGAATGCCCCGCTGGAAACAAACCACAAAGAGAAGACAAAAAGGAGTCTTCTGAGCACAGAAATTATTCTGGATTTAAATTGTATCAGAAACACGCAGGACACAAGGGAACCAAAGCCATAAGAGTAAACAGGGTCCTCATCCATGTAGATTGTTTCTTCTTCGTCCTTTTCATGCAGCTCAGAGTCTTCAGTTTCCAGTTTTCTGACAAATACCAAATACCACAAACACTAGTTTTCACATTTGAGCTGTTTCATAAAGTTCTGCTGCATATAAAATTCATCTCCAGAATTTTTTGTGAAATGAAATAATTTTGTGAGACAAAAAGAAATAAACCACACTACTCACCTTAGTTTTTCAAAGTCTGCAGCTGTTTCCTCCACAACAGTAATGCAGAGTGGCCAAAAAGAAAACAAAAGTGCTGTCAAAATTATTGTTAAAACCTGGATGATCTTGAACAAGACAAATGGATCATGGCACTGGACATTCAAGGAGGTTTCTGAATGGAGTAACAAAGACAGTGAACAACACTTGTCCAGGTACTCATTGAAAGGGTAAGCATGCCTGGTGTTTGTGCAGACTGCGATGTCTCCTCTTTGCAATTTGTCTTCACCACTCAAAACATAGAGGATCCAGAGTGCTGTGGATTCAAACATTGCACTGAGCTTTTCTTGTTGTGTGGAAGTGGACTCATTTGCTCTGCTGCAGCCTTCACTTTCCTTCACCTCAAGGACAATTCTCACATCAAATTTCTGAGCAATTTCAAATCTGAACCCTGTGGCCAACAGCTTCAGTGTGTAAGGCAGTTCCTTCACTTGGCCCAATTTGCTTGACTTTGCAATGAGGAATGTTTGCCTGTGGCTGGTATGTTGGTCCTGTACTGTGAGCTGGAAGTCACTTTGTTCAATACTTCTGTAGATCTGACAAGAAATGGCAAAATATATCTTGTCAATGTTGGAAAACACAGTGTATGATTCAAAACAAAATTCACGGAGAAAACTTGGACTGAACAGTGGATGACTCTTGAGAGAAAGCAGAACTTTTGCCTTTGCAAAACTCATTCCACCTACTTGTTGGTACACTTCCATCATATTCTCTGGTCCAAAGCCTCCTCTTATGAAGATACAGCACTCACTCCCATTGGATTTTATGGGATCCACTGTGTAAACAGCCTGGTTCAACTTGTGGTCAATTTCACAGGTTCTTAAACTTCTGATCTCAGATATTGGCACATATCCTGGTTTTGGCCTGGGAAATTGAAAACAAAAGGAATTTGCATTTCCCTCCACAAAAATGTTGACGATATTTACACCACCAGGTGACCCTCTGATTTGCAATGGAAAAGAAACCAACCTGTACCAGCCAGACGCCAGTACCAAACCAGTCGGTGTCGCCACTGTCACTGAGCGATGCTCTTCTTCCGTCTCGTTGATTGGTTGTGTACTGGTTTCCTGGCAACCACCTCGTGCAATCAGCAGCCAGAAAAAGCCCAAGAAGAGGAGCGACAGCATGTCTGCATCACCATACACATGCAGAAACAAAACTTAGAATTTGACACTTCCTCTCACCCAGCGCCACTCTCATTGCAGCCATTGTAATTTGTTCTTTGTACCTCCATTCTGTTTGTTGTTTTTGTGCATAATCGCATGTGTAGCTATTCTGCTGTTGTGCACGTATCTGTAGATATGAACCCACGAAGGCCCATTTGAAGTGCGCCTCATACGCAAATTCTCCGGAGGCGGACCAAAAGAATAGACAGTTTGTAAAATGAGAAGTTTAATTGTTATTGCACAAACAAGCGAACCCCACTCCATTCCAAATATATATATTTTGAACAGTTTCATCATGAAAGTGGTGTACACAGAGGGCTGTCCCTGCACGGATGTACTGATCATTTTGTTCCGAACCCCCAACACACACACACACACACACAAACACACACACACACACAGGGGTGTTTCTGTGAACACACAACCACCACTCCACGCTTTGCACCCCTCCTCAACAAAAATTCGCAACACAAATTATTGTCATCAACAACAATGTCAGGCTGCAGTCCGTCTAATTGTGCGAACAATTACAGGACCTAATTGTATTGTGATGGTGGTTAACTGGTGCATGTCAGTTCAAAGTACTCGGAACACACTTTGTGGGTTGGTGGCAGGGTGTCCTCAATGCTGTTCCCGTCAGCAGGATGTCAGCATTGCCTTGTCGTGATATCACAAACGCCCTGTCTTGAGTTAATGAGAAGGACCCTGTTCAACCTTCCTGCCACAGATGTAACACAAAACTATCGGAAAATCCTTTCACTCCTTCTCAGGGCTTTTCTGGCACAAGTGAACACAAAGACAACTGGGTTCATGACGCTGTTAAATGGCATTGCCATAGCAACTGCCCACACCACCAGCTGTGAAGGGTACTCTGAGAGAAACATCGCTGTGACACAGATGATGTTGAGAGAAAACCAGCAGAAGACACAAGAGGTGCAAGTCACAACCAACTGTACAAACAAGGACACAGAACCATCCTCCTTAGATTTGGACTTTGTGATGTGCTGCTGAGATTTCAAGAATTTTTGAGCCATTGTTGTGTAAAGGACAATGATGGCAACAGCAGCCATTGCTTGAGAGACAAAGACAAGTGGCACACATAATTTTATGGCCAGTGCCAACTTTGTTGGGTCAAGCAATGGAAAACACAGAGCGGAAGGCACTTTTGCATCAACAAGTACCGCAACAAACAATAATGCAGTGACTACCAGAAAAGGGGGGGTGCTGACAAAACCAATCCATTTCAAAACAAATAAAGTTTTCTTGAAATTTGTGGTAATTGGTTTCATAACTATTCTGAGTCTCACAACAGCCAGGAGAATCAAGAGACATTGTGTCAGAAGTTCATAAAACAATGAAAAAGCAAAACCACTGAAGCAAGCAGCACCAGACATCCAGATCTCATCCTGCAATTGAAACTGTCCGGCCAAATGAACATCTGCAACCCAAACAATGGACAGGTAAACTGCACAAAGTTTCTCAGTGACATTAATTGATATTACCATGACAATGTGTGACTTTTTGCTGTCCTGGTTATTTTTAGTTTTGATGTGTAGAAGGATTGAAGAAATATTGAGACAAAATATCAAACCTGAAATTGCAATAAAAATGACTTTCAGTTCTGTTGAGGGTAAAAGATTCCCACACAAAACATGAGGTCTTTTGGCAGAGCACACAGTTTCAGCTGGAGCAAGACAACACACTTGGTATTTGTTTGTGATGACTGCTTGAAGCTTCATTCCCTTGAACTCACCAGGCTCCAGCTGGAGCACCTGGGTGTCATTCAGAAGCAATAGTTTCAATGATGGACAGGTGTGTGTGAAATTCTTGGAGACAACTGTCAAAGGATTGTATGACAGACTCAGAGAAACCAATTTTGAAAGATTGTTGAAAGCACAAGACTGAAGAAGTGAAATATTGTTCTTGTCAAGAATAACTGAAATTAAATTGGCAGAATCTTGGAAGCAAAACATGTTTACTTTTGTGATGACGTTGGACTTCAAGTCTAAAGCGGACAAAACACTCCAAAACTTGCCACTGACACAAAATTCAGAAAGTTTGTTCCTCTTCAAATGCAAAATTTTTGTTTCGAAAAATGATGTCTGAAAAGCAGTTGCTGTGGCATCAGAATAATTGCTAATGGACACAAACGAAAATGGAAGAGGGTGAGCATTCAAAATGGATGGACCACTCTGACAAAGCAAAGCATGTGCCAAACAATGGCACTTACTTGGACACTGAACATGTTTCAGGTCACAGAGAACTTCATCATCCCCTGATGGGCAGTCTGCTTTTGCATCACAAATACTAAGTGTGTGGACGCACCTCTTTCTTGTCTTTTCACAAATGTACATTCCAGTACAAATGGGTTTTGACCTTTTTGAAAAAAACATTTCATCTGCTCCAGCAGGGCAATCCCACTTCCCATCTCCAACGTAGGACCATGGAATACAGTATAGTTGGGGACATTTGAATTTTGCATTGCAAGGAAACAACTTGCAATTCACAAGATGCTCTCCTTGGTTGCAAGGTTGAACATCATAATTTTGACCCAACCTGTAGAAACAAATATCAAAAACCTGAAAACAGTTTGGTGTGTTTTCATTGCAGTGCAACCTGCCTAATACTGTGCATGTGGAAAGAGACCCGTCCTTTTCATTGTAAGCATCAAGGTGTTGTGATGTGGAATCAATGCTGCTCTGACTGGAAAGAATTTTTTTGCACTGACCATCAATGGACTTGTAGTGCAAGTCTCCACATTGAGTTACATTGTCATCTGTGTCATCTGCATTGAGCATGTGAATTGTTCCCTGCAGCACACACACAGAACTGCTCATCTGAATTGTCATTGGGACAGTCAATAACGTCATCACACAAACACAAGACTGACACAAATCCTCCATTACTGCACAAGAATACAATGTATTTGGCGTTGAAGAAAACAGGAGGAGCAGAGCAAATCTGGAAACCTTCAGCATGAGAGCTGGAAACAAGGTGTGTGGAAAAGCTGTACACATTGAGAGTTTTTGTGCAGGTCCAGATACTAACAAATGTTGTACTGGTACCATTCCAAGTTATCATGGGAGGCAAGATCACTTCAGTGCCGTCAAAAATAATTTCAAAATGTATGGGATGGAAATTCACTGGTTTCCCAACACGGTTCTTTGCACACAAATTTTTGAATGAAGGAATGTTTCCATACCACAAAAAAGCAAAACAGGAGTCATTCAAAGCAATAGTGTTCCAGCTACAAGCAACATCATGTTTTTGGCTATCTTGATCATGCAAGACAGAGCCATTGATATCATTTGTTTGCTGCTCAGTGCACAACACATGTGCCAGTAGTTTTGTGGTGCAGCCTACATTCAGCCAGTGAGGTTCCATCAGGTTGGACAGCAGCATCAGTGTGCAGACCATGGGTTGTGATCTGTCTCTCATGTGTGGATACCATGTTTTCAAACTCTGTCTTTTGATGCCTTGAAGATTCACTGAGCATATTTCCTCATCATCTTGAACCAGAGCTACAGCAGCATATTCAAATGGGTCAGGTACTCCTGTAAAGTTGATTGTCACTCTGCCAGTCAGCATCAGCTCATAGTCTGTTGTAAATGTTTGGTTGAAATTTGGGTTTGAAAACTCCTGATACCCGACAGGATCTTTGTTTTCCCAAAATGGTCGATCCTAAATTGAAAAAAGTTTCTTGAAGGTGAGTTTGCTCAGCAAAGCAGCAAATCAAGAGCCAGCCTATTTCAAGTTAAATATTGTTGACCTTACCTTTATATTGCTGAAAACAAGACCAAGATAAAGTCCTTCAGTGGGAAGTATTTCCACAGCAAACTTGATGAGAGACACAATTTGATGCAGTTCAGTTTGACTTGCCACAGAAGGCAAGTTTCCACTCACTGATCTGCACATCTTGAAAGCTTCTGTCCAAGACAGAAGCATGCCTTTCTTTAATGAGGGCACACAGCCAGGAAGGTACCCAAATGGGGGTATTGCAATTGGAACTCCATGATACTTTTGAGCATATGCCCACATGTCTGCAAAAGTGACTCTTTGACTCTTGTTTTGTGCATTTGGTTTCTGGTTTTTCCTCAGCATTATGAAGGAGTTTGATGAAAAGGTAGGGAGTGAAAAATTTAAGCAGACAAGTGAGGTGTTTTTGGTCATCTGTGGACACAGACTTGGCTTCAACTTGCTGTATAAGTAAAATCCTGTCTTCCACCCAACTGTCACCTGAACGTCTAGTATTGGATCGGCATACATGTTTCTTTGCAAACTTGCCAAGCTTTCAAATGTGTTGAAGAAATCAGTATGAAGTTGGACTTGGATGGCAAACATTGTTTTACATTGGGTAAATTCTCCATATTTTCCAGGGATGTCAACAAAATGCTGTTTGTTGTCATCATGGTGGTATCCCTGTCTCCACACCAAATAGTACTTTCTCTTTGTGTGTGTGCTGTCCTTGATCATTTGCAAAGAAAGGAAGCCTTTGAACTTGTCCAAGTTCTCACTTGGTTTGTTCAGACTCTGAAATTGTATGGCAAGGACATCATCCTGTCCATGGTATTGGACTGGCAATGCCTGAGGAAGAAAACAGAAAAAAAAAGATGATTCCTTCATTTCAGAAAAAAATTAAAACATTCAAATGTCACCAGATTGTCTATTCAAACAAAACCATTGAGATTTTTCAACAAAAATTGACCCTCACTGTGTGTTTGAAAGTCTACTGCGGTTGGTTTCTGTGAGAATACATACCCCATGAAACTGACATGCACTCACTGGGTTGGTGTGCTTCAGGGTCACTGAGAGGACTGACAGAGCTCTTGAACTGACAGTGAGGTCCATCCATGATTTGTGGCTGTGACTTGGAATCAGCCCAATTTCAATCACAGTATAAAATTGATTTTGCATTTCAGAGTGAATATAGAATTGATCAAAAGCAGAAAACCAAAATTTTGTTTCACTCCTTCTCTTGTGGAATCCCAGGTCCAGCTCATCACACTGACCACAAAAAGTTTGGTTTGATTTTCTGGTTGAGAAATAAATGCACAGATGTTTGCATCTCATGACCGGCTGTAGCCAAGAAGTTTCATTGTGACCACAACCAGTGGTGTCTCGGGTTTGTGCAGTTGGGACATGTGCAGCACCCTTTGCTTCTATCACCATCACTGTCCCAATCTCTACATTTGGTTCCAACACCAAATTACAATTGGCATTGTCTTCTGGAACACAGGTGTATTGCAGAATGAAGCACTTGTCCTCCTCTGCTGAAAAGCCCACTGCTTCCAATCCCCTATGATCTTGCCATGAAAGAGGAAAATTAGTCTTCAGGTTGAGTTTTGTCAGGTTGATGTGATTCCTGTTGGTTTTCAACTCCACCAACTGGCACAAAGTGGGTTCAATTCTCAACACAGCCTGCATGCTACTGTACTCTTTGTATTGATACAGCAGAACTACAAGTTCAGAGTGTGTTGAATAGAAGTGGTTTCTCACTGGAAATGATACTGGCTGGGAAGTGTAGGTCTCACACAGTGTTGGTTGTTCTTCCATTTTGCTGTGTTTTGCATTCAAAATCAAAACACCCCCGTAGGCACAGGTTTGACTTTCCCTGCCTGTGTAACATGTCTTCAAAATAGTGCTATTAATTTGCATGTTTGTATGCATTTGAATGAAAACTAAGCATTGTGTTTCAGAACAATTGAATCTGCTTGAAGGGAGATTTATGGTGATATTGCCAGTTGGATATAAATAGTGCCTGTGCTCAGAGATAGAGGAACTGAAAGTGAGATTGCCAGCTGTTGTGGAGTGCTGTGGTTCCACAGTGTGAACTGCGCATTGGAAGGTAGAGGTGATGTACACATTTCTGCTGGGTTTCAAAACTTTGCAGAAAACACCTGGCCCATTAAATATTGTGTGAATCATTTTGTGCTCTTTAATTTTCAAAAAATAGACCTTGTGTGTTTTGAGCAGATGAAACAAAAGCATTGTCTTTGTAAATGTGAGAGACAAAATTTGGTAAATTCTGCTGAATGGAGAAAGGACAGTGAATGTGAAATGCAAAGTTTCCAAAACATTTTTGTCAAGGACAGCAAAAAGTCCTGTCACATGGTAGGTTTGGCATTTTGAATTTTTGAATTCAACATCAACATGTGAAAAATGGATAAAAAGACTGAACAGGGACATTTTGGCACAAAATTTGAATGATTTTCCTTTATTTCTGGGATGAGAAATGTGGAGGTGTCCAAATGAGCAGTTCAATGCTAGAACAGAGATCACCAGGTTCTTCACTGTCAGGTTCAGTGACAAACCTTCGTTCAAAGTGAATCTCCACCTGTAACTGAACATGTTCCTCATGACCCACAGGAATGGTGTTCCAGATGGAACTTTACTTTCAATTCTGGGGTCAATTTTAGTAGAAAGTTCTTTTGTGTCTGTGACTCTGAATAGAGCTGAAGCTCTTGTTGATTCCACTGTGTCATGGTGTTCAATGAGGTAACAATCCACAAAGTCTGGAATCCACTCATTGACACAATCTGAAGTGTTGGCTTTTCTGAATTTTACCTCAGGAGTGCGTGAACAGTTTGGTTTGACACACATTTGGTTTTGGGTCGTGTTTTTGGTGCAAATAAAATTTGTCTGCAGCTGTTGGTGGCAAGACTTTGAAATTCCCAACTCCACTTTACTTTCTTCTCTGCTGAGGTCAGCAAGTTTTGCTGCCACTTTCACCAGTTTCTGCTCCTCATATAAAAAGGAATGTGAAAACATTTTCTTTGGAACCAGAGTTGTCCTCCAGAAGAGGTCAATTCCCTTCCTAATGTATGCAAACCAGGCCTTGGGAAACTTTGAAATGCTGCTAAACAACTCATACTTGGAAAGTTCATTGAAAGTTGTCACTCTTTCAGCTGATATAAACACTACTGTAAAACAGATGCAGAAAATCTGGAGATGTATCCCAAATCCCAGTGAACAGAAGAACTGAGTTTGCTGTCTGAAGCTGGTCTCCTGAACCTTCCACCTTGTCATCTTCTCTTTGAGCTTTGATTCTCTTTGTTTTGTGGAAATTTGAATTTTGTTTCTCAAAAATCAAAGGCTTTCTGGGTGTGCCTTGTGGGTTGGCTTGGGCTGTTTCGCATTTTGTTTCTGTTTGATTCAGAAGGCTTGACAACCAAATCTCAGATTTGAGATGGATATCGCCATTGTAATTAGCAACCAGAGCATCGTGTTGTCACCAGAGAGACAATCACAGACACAAGACTGTTGTTTGCGAAAACAAGGCCCGTCCGAAGCAGGAACTGTGCACAGTGCAGTGAGTGTAACTTCTCACAAAGTGTGTGTGCATGGAAATCACAAGAGGCTGAGAAAAAGACACAAAGCACAAATGTGGTAATGTGTGGTCTGCTTCATTTTGTGAACCAAAAAAATCACAATATTTGTTTGCACACATACTTTCACAAATGATATTCTTCTTGACCCAGCAACTCATTCAGCACTGGGCATGGACGGGGAACCTGTGTGTCCACATTCCAAACACGCGAACCTGACAACACACCATAAACATCACAAGAAACACAAAGGCAGTCAGCCTTCAGAATTGAAGAACAGGGATCTTCACTGAAAGGTGAACCTTTGCTTTAATGAAGTTTTCTTCAGTTTCAAACCCATTTTGGAAGAAAAACTGAGAGCTTGAAATGTCTTTCTGAACCTTCAAACAAATGGGGCAAGAATGTTGACAACGAATGAAGAACCAGAGGGAGTGGGTACAGAAGAATCAGGATGTTTTGATTGAAAACAAAACTCCTTTTTGCAAAAATGTTTTTATGCCACAGAAGTGAAACAAATTCTTTGTCTGGTTTGAGTTTTCTACCATAATTTCTCCCAGGGCAGGAGTTTTTCTTTTCTTTTCTTTGTTGTGTGAAACAGAAGTAATTAGTCAATGCAGGGTTCACCTTTTTTCAAACTCAACTGTGGGTGTGTGTGTGTGTGTGTGTGTGGCACACAGTCCTGGGGTCCCTGTTGTCTGACCCAGAACCTTGCAAATTTTAAGTTCGGGTTGCTTGTTTCTAAACGAACACTGGAAGTCGGGTTGGCAAATCGAACGGCACCGCAGCAATTGTTCGTTGATATTTTGTCCATTGTCACGTGCGGACGCATTTTGGTTTTGTTCACTGGAATTTTATTTGACTCAACGCTCTTGTATTGTACATTTGGACTTCAGTTTCATAAAATTACAGACATTATGATCCGTTATCACGTTGTTTCAGCCACAGTCAGAGCCAAAGCCAAAATAGGACAAAAAGCAACAAAAATACATCAAATAAGGAAACGTAGCAGAAAGAAGAACAGGTCAAACTGCGGCATCATATCTGCACAAAAGATGTCTTCAGGCAAGCGACGACAAAGGAAAAACTGTTCACCGGTGTGAAAACAAAAGGACATTTATATCTAGACATGTTTCTTGGAGAATTATTCACGCTCAACAAAATTGTAGAATCACTGGACAATGAGGAAGACATGTCACCATTGTTTTTACAAGTTTCACTGTCTTTGCGTTCCGCTCCTGTATCTGTATTTTCAGTTTCTTGCAGGGGGCGGGTCCAAGATCTCCTAACGTTGGGGTGGGCACTTTCATTTTGACAAAACATTTTGCGTCAAAAAAGAACTCCAACCGACAAGTGCAAAGCGTCAAGGGTTTTCTCTGTAGGTCAGAGCCCGCTGAGCCGCCCTTGCATTCACCCCTTCTGGCTACCCCACTCCCTTATCTGACCTGATGCCACCCGTGCTCCTAAGACCTTGTTCCCGCCAGGCAAGCGATGCACACAGAGGCATGTACAAGTGCGCATGACAGAGCAGCCGACAAGAATTTAGGACACAAATCTGCAGGTACAGGGAAACTCTGCCTGGCTCTCTCTTTCCAATGTCAGATGCTGAATGGGCTCCACCAAAACTGCACGCAGCACAAATTTGTTTTCATTTTCACCTGTTCATATTTGATACTGGATTTTCCTCCCTGGTCCCCAATGCGGGTGCCCCGTCCGTTCAGGTTCCCTCTCTGGACCCGTCCCCTGGTGGAGACCGGAAGCACGTGGGTTTTGATATCACAATAATACAAGATTCACACCCTTTTCACCTTTGGGTATTGGTTGCTCTTTGAACAACAGAAGCCTCACCCTGCATTCGTCAATCACGTGGGCAAGATTTACGCGCGCGCGCGTGCTATGCGTCACGCGTAGCGTCTCTGTGGACTTCATGACGCACACCACGCGTCACAAAGCACGAGACTTGCTTCACTGCGTACGCGTCATGCGCTGAGTCCTGCTCACAGACGCGCAACGTGACGCATCGCATGACGCGTACGCATTGAAGCAACCCTAAATTTATTTATTCCTCCTTCAGCTTATCATTTCTTCTACATTCTTTCTCCAGTCCTTCATTCTTCCATTTTCACGCACTTCTCTGCCCATTTTATTCTTCCCTGTGTCCCTCCTTCCCTCATGATTCATTTTCTCCCTTCTTTGTCCCTCCCCCTTCTTCCCTCCCTCTCTCCTTCACTCCCCCTTTTCTGCTTCCCTCCTTCATTCCTCCCTGCTTCCCTCCCTCATTCTTTCACTCCTCCTTGATGTCCTCTGGGCCCCAGAACTTGAACGTCTGCTGGTCGTAGTCGGCATAGTAGATGAGTCTGAACTCGGCGTCGTCTTCCTGCGCCTCCCGCGAGGCGGCGCCACCGCCGCCGCCGCCGCCCAGCTCACGTGACAGGTCGATGTCGTTGAGGAGGAAGTTGCGCATGCGCGGCGGGAGGCGGTGCAGGTTCGATACCGAGTAGAAGAGGTTCTTCTTCGGCCGCACCTGAAGAAGTGTGTGACGATGTCGTGTGAAAAGGTCAAAAAGTTCACAAAGGGCAAAGAAATTGTGGGGGAGAACGAACGGGCGAGAATTGGAGATAAAGTTTCCAATGGTGCAGAGGTTCCCCTGGCTGTACCTTCTCATGTCGAACTTCTTGATTTCCGAGCTTGTTCCCTTGACCTCACCCGTCAACTGCCCCTCCCTTGGCTGACCCCTGTCAGCAAACCCATTCCTTTGCTAACTTTCCCTGTCTGATACCTTAGTCTGACCTCAACCTCCCCCAAGCTGCCCTCCTTGGATGAGCCCTGTCCCCAGCCTGACCGTGACCTATACATTGATGTCTTTGCGTGAGACTTTGAGTGATCTGTTGGCGTACCCCTGGCTGAAGTCTTGGCTGACCCTACTTTTCCCGGCCGATCCTTCCTTGACCCCTGTCTCTCTTCAAACCTCGCCTTTTGAGGTGTTTCCTGGGCTTCCCAACCGCACATCTCTGACCCCCAGTTGGCCCTCTCAGCTCCCCTGACAGCCCCCGACCCCCTTCCCCTCGCTGCCCCCTCCCCCTTCCCCCTCAGAACCACCCCTTTTTGAGGTGTTTCGTTGGCCTCCCAACCGCACATCTCTGAACCCAAACCCAAGTTGACCCTCCCAGCGGCCCCGACCAACCCATCCTCCCTTCTGCTTCAGACCCTCACCTTTTTGAGGTGCTTCCTCAGGAAGGCCTTGCAGTGCAGCGCGAGGGACGGGATACACGTGTCCCAGGAGGGTCCGTCCGACACCGAGTCCCGGTACGAGAGGCGGAACCCGGCCGCCTGGTAAATCTCCTTCCAGCGCCGGTTCAGCGTCTGGATCCCGCGGAAGTTTCCGAAGGTCGGGGCGGCGCCGCTCTCTGTGGGGAGAGAGAGACAAGAGGTGAGAGAGATCAGACAGACAGACAGACAGACAGACAGACAGACAGACAGACAGACAGACAGAGTTACCCAAGGTCGGGGCGGCACCGATCTCTGTGAGGAGAGAGAGACAGGAGGTGAGAGAGATCAGACAGACAGACAGACAGAGTTACTGAAGGTCAGAGCGGCACCGCTCTCTGTGAGGAGAGAGAGATGGGAGGTGAGATATATAGGGCAGGGGATGGAGAGAGAGACAGAGGGAGGGGAGATGAGAGAGGTGAGAGAGAGAGAGAGAGCAGGAGAGGGAGAGAGGGAGAGCAGGAGAGACAGAAGGAGAGAGGGGATATGGAGAGACACAGAGAGATAGAGAGAGAATATGAAGAGGCAACACGGCTCTTTGGGAGAGAAATGGAAATTGCTGGGCATTTACAGACAGCTATGGGAGACAGAGGTGCTGGAAATAAACCTCGTGCCTCCCTCTGGTGAACTCTGTCCCAGCCCTTGGCTCACCCCTTGGCTCACCCCGTGGCGCCCCTGCCCCTGGTGGGCGGACTCCCTGGACACCCCCTGGTGGGCGGACTCACCGAGTAGCGGGATGATGCAGCTCGCCTGCGCCTCGTGCATCGCGAGGGACATGGCCGTCCAGCCGAGCCGGCTCTGCGAGTTCACCTTCGCCCTGCAAACACACGAGAAAACAATGAATCTTCCCATGGGTGGGCGGGGTGGGGGCGAGGTGGGGGTGAGGTGTAGTGCAGTCCAGCCGAGCCGGCTCTGAGAGGATACCTTCGCCCTGCAAACACACAACACTGTCAGAGCGCCCAGAGCGAGGGAGGGGCGAGGCAGGGGCGAGGTGGGCGGCGTGGGCGGGATGAGCAGGGTGGGTGTGTGGGGCGGGGTGGGCGGGGTGGGCGGGGTGGGTGGGGTGGGTGGGGTGGGCGGGGTGGGCGGGGTGGGCCGGGTATGGGGCCGGCCAGCTGAGGCGGCTCTGTGAGTTCACCGTCGCTCTGCAAACACACAACATTGTCTGTCACAGTCTAAATTCTCCAAC
>JAAUXT010062100.1_pt1 | contig 17831 bp, 18 predicted proteins | sample 7278171 | NCBI WGS metagenome assembly JAAUXT01 (sample SAMN14350112, study PRJNA611818) | marine sediment metagenome | isolation source: surface marine sediment (1.8m) | place: French Polynesia: Moorea | collected 2018-08
ACAATGTCCAAGTTGGAAGGGAAAATTTTTCTAGGGGGGGAGGTATCCTGGACAATGTCCGAGTTACCCCTAACCCAGACAATCTATAGCATTTATATTGTAATTTCATGTCATTTTTTCATCATCAGAGCAGAAGAACAAAATGATACCATATGCAACATGTAAAGCACCCTAAAGGGTGTCTGCACCCACTGTGATTCCAGTCTGTGATCACTGGAACAGGGGTAAAACGGAGGTTTTATCCGCCCAAGATGGACGGACGCGGATACAGGGGCAAATCAATATCAGACCGCTACCGCGGCTGATAAAAACTCAGCACATCAGAAAAAGTCACGACAAACTTAGCAATGAGGAAACAAAACAAACAGTGCGGTCCATCGCACATCCTGCTTCACATACATGATGTGTTGCTTGCTGTTGTCTGATGGCCGACTCTCAACGTTTGCAACAAAATTCTTCCTGCACAACAACGAGCATTCCGTGAAACTACCGACCCATCCTTTGTCGTACTTTTTGAGCGAGTTCTGTTTTCCCCGCAGCCCAAAATGTGTTTCGTGGTTTCAACTCAATCTGTTGTTCAAGAACCTGGTGTCTTTCACTTTTCGTCTCTCAGACAGACGTCAACGGAAACATTCGAATCTTCTGATGTCGTCGACATGGATCAGTGAGGTTGACCTCGAGGACTGAAACATGTCCTCAAAGGATCGAGAGTTGCGCAAGCGTCTGCTTTGACAATACACGTAAAATTCCAGAAGTTCCTCGACAGATACGTAGTGAGCAATGAGGCAACAGGAGATAATCTCGTCTCACACTATTCCACGCAAAAAGATTTTCTCCGCATTGAGTGCGGTCAAGACGGGGATTTTTTGGATCTCTGGTGCTCGAATACTGTATCTGACTGCATTGTCTGTCTGCTCCAAATGTTCGTGCAAGAGAACATATTTACTAGGGGCGTTCAAGAAGTTCGGTTCGCACGATTCTATGGGGGTGCGGTTTTGTAAATCCCAACACGTGTGATGCAATGAGAGAATCATCTGTGAAGAAGCAGCCAAGGAAGAAACTGTACCCAAGGGCCAGCTGATTGCAAGTCGGCAACTCTTTTCGAAGAACAAACAAGAGACTGTGGCTACCGTGTTCACTTGTGCGACACACACACACACACACACACACACACACACACACACACACACACACACACACACACACACACGACAACTATTCCTTGGGTGAATGCGAAAATGGCAGCGTTTTTTACTGTTCAACCAGCGATATTCTGGAAACACAACGTGTCGAACAGTGCAATTGTGCCAAAGTGAACAAAACCTGACGTAATCCAACAACCCTGTGTGAGTAACACAAGAAATGTATGATTTGCGCGTGCAGGCAAAGAGTGAAGCTTTTTGATGTGTCAATGATTCACTGTTTGCAAGCCTGGTCAGGCAAACTCCCCACGCACGCTTCTGTTTCACTACAATCTCGCTGCTTCATAAAGTTCACGAAGAAACCTCAGCGACATCCATGATGACGATGGAACAACGCGACGCACCTGGATACTGGACCACGCAAAAGCCGCCGCACACATTCCCAACGAGTACCGTACACCTGCATTGAACGCGCGATGCTCAGCACGACGAGACCCACGACGACCATGAGCGCAAAATAACCGTCTGCAACTGACCATGGCCACACCTCAAATGAAGTCCAACCTGCCCCCTCCCAAACCAAAAACCCGACAACCTAGACTCCAGATACCTTTCCTGGTCTGCACTCTGCGCGCACACGCACACGCACACGCACGCACGCACACACACACACACACACACACACACACACACACACACGTGTACACACAAAGGATCAGGGCACCAAAAACAAATATTGACACGGATCACAAAATGCCAATCATCTTTAACGACGTTTTCGATGTCTGAAAATTGTCGAGGACCACTGAACTGACCCTGTGTAGCCTGAAGAAAGCAGTGATCGGGAAGGGTCAACTGAAAGGTGGCACAAGTCTGAAACGCAAGCCATTTTGTTCACGCGCAAGTGTTCAACGTGGTCACATTCATTTTCTGCACTTGGTTTTCAACAGTTTCACTTGTTGGTCAGGCTGAGTCACCCCAACAGTTCCGCCTTTTCAGGAAGATACGACGAAAAACAACCTGACCCAACACAAAGTTTCTGCACGTATTTGGATCCTGCTTTTTGTCTGTGTGTGTGTGCATGAAAAGAGGCCTTGGTTCAAAAGCTGCTTGCCCAAAGCAACGAAACGGCAGATTTCTACGTCAGTTTCTTTCATTGGCCGCAACTTGACAGTTGCGCTCCGACGGCAATGGACTGTCATGTCCCCACCCGGATGGACCCTCAGTGCGAGACCGATGACGACTGAACCAAAACATTCACACCATCTGTGCCTCATTAGCAGCGGTCACTGCGACCCACAGCCGGGCTGCACATTGTCAAGGTCACAGGTTATCTCACCAAGGTCGCGCAGGTCGCGGCTCAACATGCGAAATCACTCTCTCGGCGCGCATCGTGATACACGGATCGGGGCCAGAGAGCAGGCGTTCTCGCCAAGTATTCTGAGAGGCGTGTTTCTCGTTTCGCAGTACCTGGCAGAGGAAAGCCCTGGAAGAAATACTCCGCTCCAGTATTTTATTATCAGCTGGGACAGAAACATCATTGAAAGTGGATCAAACATGCATGCGGCGCACAGAAGCACTTTTTTGACGGCCACTCACGTCGATTGAAGCTACCGACTTCGCAACCTCTGTCACCCAAGTTCTTTTCAAATTGTAGATTTGTCTACAAGCCTCCGCAAATCCTTCAGCGAGCAAGAAAGCGCGTGGATCAGAATGACTAATCGTCTAAAAATAGTTCACACAGGTAACTCAGCTGCTGCGGAGCAGCTCCCTTTGAAGGGGATTTTATCTGCTTTTAATTTGTGCATCCTGATCCAGTGTCTCGACCAGATAACGGCCAGGGGTATCTCCAGGCCACAGAAAATGCTCGCAGATATGCCTCCCCTGTGTTCAACAGTTTCACGCGAGAGGACTTCACGGGATTTCGAGTGAAACAGGAAAACCGAACAGAGGGTTCCTTTTTCGCACGTTTACATCCAGGGCAATATCGTTGTGTTGTTGACAAACAAATGCACTCAGGAATATCATGAGCAGTTTCATATCGGAACGCTCATCAGTAGCATCGCGCTCGTACTCAGTGGGCAATTGGACTAAAGAAAGTCACGTTTTGAAACGATCTCGCACAAAATGGTCTCAAAGAACACCGTGCACCACGGTGTCCCGGGCAAAGAAATCACAAGAGCCAACACGTGAAAGCAGGCCGCTTCACAACGTTGTTTCCAGACGCCCAAGATAAGCTGGATTCGGGAAATTCTGGGTCTTCATCTGGTGAGTCTGCACGGAGAGCGAACGTTGCTGAAAGACGCAACTGTGAGTGGCTCCTCACGTCAGTCGCACCTTCACCGGAGATTCAGATTCCTTGTGTGCCGTTTGAACACATGTCCATGTCCAACTGCAACACAACTTTGCTTTTTGGTCTTGGAGAAAGAACACTTGTGTGAAATCACCAGTGAAAAGCTGGACCTCAGTTCTCCTTGGAGCTTGTGTTTCACAGGATAAGAAATGGCACCTGAAGCTGTAAGGTATCGTCTGCGCAGGGTGATAATCCGCCCTTATCCCCACACCTAATCTCACGTTAATGCCCCATCCATTCCAACCAACACTCCACCTTCTGCACTTCAAATACGACCTGCTCTGGATAACAGAAGTTTCACTCGCGTATCCAGGGTTGCTGAGTGCGGACGCATACGGGTAATCATGCGGGCAAAACACGCAGCTTTTTGCGACTGTACCAAGACATTCGCTGGCTACAACAAGACCATCAGATGACCGAAGTCGAAAGCACATCCTAAAAGAACATTGTGTGGGGTACTTTCCCAAGTGAGCATCTTCCGAAATCTGATCCACTTTGTCTAGGCAGAAGACGAGCACTTCACCTTTACGTTCGCTGCTTTGACGTCTACACCAGACCGCAGCTGCACAAAAATTATCTGATTGACATTTTGCCTGAACTTCGATGAAGGTTGTTACATGAGATATTCGTTCGTCACAAAAATCACCTGCCAGGCCGTAGGAAAAAGGTTAAATGCTCTCCACACTGTTTTCACTAATTCATTAGCGCTACGCTTCTGTACACGCCACGCCCAAAATAACCCACAACTACGAAATGTGTTCAGTTCAGCGCGTGCTATGCAGCAAAACCCTGCAGAATTCTGTTTCCTCGTCTGTTCGAACAACGTTTGCGATCAGAGTAACCTGCAGTTTCCTTCAAGGCAAGCAACTAACGTCCATGTTTGCAGCCGGATAGTTCCCGTCTGGGACAGAAACCACCGTCAGGAAAAGACCGTGGTTCACCCAGGCCAGGAATACAAACTCTGACCTGCATCGTTCAAGTTGTCACAACTATCTGACTTCACAGTATCTGAGAGAACAATCCGTTGGACAAAGTTCTCAAACCGTCTTTCGTTTCGAGTCGTCTCAACTGTGCCGTACAACGAGAACAAAGTTCTCGTGTGGACCATCGTCGCTGAAGGTTCTGCTGTGAAAAGAAACTCAACCGGCATCAATGGCTCGACACACAACTTACCTCCATCTGACAACTCGTGATCGTCTTCGTCGTCAATGTCGTCGTCGGTTTTGTACAGCTCCAACGTTATCTCCTGACCCTCGTATGTGCGCATTGTTCACTGCGGTGTGTCTCAACTGTGCACGAAATTCTTTCAGTCATCAATCCACAGATTTCTGGTCATAAATCCACTCTGTTATCCTCATATCCTGTCCGAATCCGCACTCCCGCCTGTCTGTCTTGACGGCTCAATCTGCCATCTTCATCAATTCTTTGGTGCCTCCCACTTTTCGTTCAATGTCCTTTTTTCCTTCCAACGTTCAAGTGAAGCTCACCAACTGGCAACGTTTCCTCCTCCTGTGACACACAACACGTACACTCGGGAAATGTTTCTTCTGACATCCGTATTTACTTTCCTTTCTTTCCTGCGGAATTAAATCGGGTTTAATCACGAGACCACTGTGATTACGAAACCACAGTGAGCCGGTGATCCTCCACACAACCGCTCCTGATCACATCATCCTCTTTCTGCCTTCCGCTTCAGTCACTTGATGTTTTGCACAAGCGACGTTTTACGTGTGAGCGTTTGCGTCCAGTCATCCCAACAACAAAAAGTTGCTGGGTGAAAACAAAGCCTGCTCAACAGGATTCACAAGCAACTTTCCAGCGAGTCCAACAAAAATGAATGGTCATCAAAAGACAAAAGGACATTGGATTTCTGTCTGTTCACAAGACAAGAGTTGGCAACGCTGGTCTCGCTGCTTGAGCCTCGTGTCAGCTGACGACCAACAATGCCTTGCCATGTCATCATCAATTTCCATCATCAATTTTCCTATGGCAGCAATTACTACGACAAACTGTTAATCTTGACGAGCAATCAACAATCACAGACACAAACGCACAATGCTGGGGACACATCTGCCTCAACACCAAAGCCAGCATGTTCAGTTTCACCCACCATTAAACCTCCTGTTCCGAGTCTGCACAGCTAAACGACATTCTCGTGTTATTCGGTTTCCTCAACACGAACACACAGCAGAAGCAGAGAACGTCACAAGCCCACACTGCATTCATTCTATTCTTGCTATTTCAAATGGTCTCGAACAGAAAGATATTCGTTCGTGAACAAAGTTGCGTGGATTTACGAGTGCCGCGTGCAGTTACCCTTTCTCCTGATCCATCATTGCCAGCGTTATCGAACTTCAGGGCCAAGGATCCTGAATCTCTGGACGGATCAATTTGAGCTCAATCACCTGAACGAAACGTAATCAACCTTCCCAATTTCTCCACATACAAAACCCCCCCGCAGAAATGCCAAAATTGTGCACTTGAGCTCCGTGTTGCACCGAGATCACAAAGGTCACACACCAAGCAGGATGAAGCTTCTCATTCCTTTTGCTCGAAAACTGATCTCTTTATCCACTTGTGCGAGACAGGTTATTCCCGAATCCAGACACACACAGACACAGACACACACACACACGCACAAAGATGACAATCGCCTGGTATGCGAGTCCCTCCCTGCACAACACTAAATTCTATGAAATGCCAAATACGAGGGGCGCACAAGGAGTATGTTCTGCGGGGTTTTTTTTTGGCATTGTCGACATTTTTCGAGTGTGCAACAAATTCAGCGTTGGAAATGGAACACACCGGGCCGTCTTGTCCAAAATTTTGACAGTGTTCCTCGCAGACGATTTTGAGTAATCACGGTCTTTCTGTGTCACACCAGTTGAACTGTGGCGACCGCAATGGGGCTCCTGTGTCGCGATGCGATTTCGCGTCACTCCTGCTTATGCTGTCGTGGTGTGAGGTGCAGGGGTGCGTTGTGCAGTTGAAAGTGTGTGTGCTGTGTCGCGGAGTGTTCTTTCCTGTGGACTTGTGAGTGTGTCTCCTGTGTTCCTCAGCAAACATGGTACACAAGATTTTGGCAGCAGGCAAGCAGGCCGAGTGTGAACAACGTTTCGTGATCAAGTTCTTCGCCAGCCAAGGCGATTCGCCGATAGCGATCTGGACACGCCTTCGCCGACTCCATGGACCGCAAACTTTGTCACAGACTGCAGTCCGGAATTGGGTGAGGCATTTCCAAGACGATCCCACAGCATCCTGCCTTGACAAACCCCGCTGCAGAGGTCCGAGAACAGCGCGCTCTGCTCGGAACATCAACCGCATCCGGAGGCTGGTTGCTGATGACCGTCGTCTGACACTGCGTGAGTTGGCGTTGCTGACCAAATTGAGTATGGGGTCGGTGCACAAAATTCTCAGAGACGACTTGAAGATGAAGAAAATTGCTGCACACTTCGTCCCAAAACTGCTCACTGCAGACCAACGCCTCAAAAGGATGGTTGTGTCTCAGCAGAACTTGGACAAACTGGCCTGTGAACCTCTGATGCTGCGCCACATTGTCTCGGGCGATGAAAGTTGGATTTACACCTTCGACCCAGTGCGCAAACACCAGGCGTCCACGTGGGTGAGCCCCGGAGATGAGTGACCACAAAGTGCTCTGCATTCCAGATCCCAGAAAAAAGTGATACTAACAGTTTTCTTCGACAACACAGGAGTGCTCCATCACGAATTCATGCAGCGCACGGTGAACAGGTACACTTACACCAAAATTCTAGGATGCCTCCATGAGCAAATTCGCCATCGACGCCTGGGCCTCTGGACCCCTGGATTTGGAAGAAGGCACAGAGTGTTGTTACACCATGATAATGCCCCTGCGCACAAAGCTCTCCACACCAGAGCCAGGCTCAATGAGACAGGGATCAAGTTGGTCGAGCAACCGCCCTACTCACCCGATCTTGCCCCGGCGGATTATTTCCTTTTTCCCTGGCTGAAGCATGTCCTTCGTGGTGTCTGGTTCAGAAATGTGCAGGAACTCAAGGATCGAGTGTCCATGATGTTGAAGTCAATACCAGCAGCGGAATTTGCGCAAGCCTTCGAGGACCTCAAGAAAAGGTGGCAGAAGTGTGTCCTCCATGAAGGCAGATACTTTGACGGGGTGCGCCACTTGCGACCAGCAAATCCTGTGGTCGCCCAACAGAACTGAGGTGCCCACATCTGCACTGACTTCCTTGGAGTTGACTGGACTGTCCGATGGACCATGAACTTTTTGGTTTGGTTGTAGGGTGTCGTCGCATGTCAGCATTTCCGTCAGAATTGCGAATGAAATCACTGTAGTTCTTGATCGCAAACTGTATTCCTGTGCTGTGCTCCGCGCCCTCTGTTTGCCTGTTCCGCATAATTGTGTTCATATTTAAAGTTTGTGTTCTGTGTTCTCAAAACATCGTGGTTTGTCAAGGAAGCCCCATTGACTTCGCGGAGGTCGACACTTATGCCCGACCGTGGTCGCCTTTTGCCGATTTGTTTGCTGTCTTTGCAATTCTTGAACGTTCTGTTCTTGTTCAGCACTGTCATGAAAGTATGGGTGAATAAAAACCGCACGCAAATCCGGTGTCTGCATATTTTAAAAAACCCCGCAGAACATACTCCTTGTGCGCCCCTCGTAACAGGGTTTCGCCACTGACCACACGACGGGAGTTTGCTTCAAATGAAATCACCCTGCCACCAATGAAGTCTGACTCATCAACGCCCTTCAATACGAACGAGAACCGTGCCCTTTGTTGTTCGAATACTTTCGAACGGTGCACAACAGCACACTAGCACAAAGCAAACAAAATTTCAAACTGCCAATTTTGCCTTGAACGCGCCATCTGAACGACACAAGCATGTCAACTGCTAATAAACGACAATCCGCTGCCAACACCGCCCACCCTCTCACAGTTTTCCAGTCTGTCTGATCAAACAAATCCATGTGATGAACACATGTCGCTCGTGCCTATTTTTGAGAACAGAGTTCACGCTGAAAATTCGAGATTCCGAATCATCTGTGGTGTTTTCTCCATAAATTCAGTGAAGAAACAAACCTCCTCTGTGAGCAGCCAGGTATAACTTTCACCTATGCACGCACTGGTTGATTTGAATTTGACCTCCACCACTAAATTTCCTCATTTACGACAATGCAATGCAAGGCAAACAGCTAAACGCACGCATAACTTTGCATAATTAAATCATATCAACAAGCATTTCGTGACCACGTATTGCTATACACGAGATCCAATGCCAAATTCAACAACGAGTGAACACGCACAGGTCTGGTCCGCTCTTGCTGAACCTCAGGTTTGTTAGTGCACCAGTACGGTGTACTCACAACCCCAATCCGATTCTTCGTGTCCTTATGGGGAAGATGTCCCTCAACAAGGTTGGTTTGGGTATTTCAACACAGGCGAACAATCTGGGGACAAGGTTTGTTTCACAAACTTTGTGATTTGTTTCGAACTACACACACACACACACACACAAACACACACACACACACACACACACACACACACACACACACACGAACACTGAACTGCGACTGTGTCCTTTTGTTGCTTGATGCCTGTAAATCTACCCATCCCACAACACAACAGACGAGATGCATCGCATCAATCTTAACTTCGTCTGCAAACGCAAATGCACAGAAAGGCCTTTGCTTTGCCAACCGTCCTTCAAAGAAAATGTGCACATTCACACTTGTGTCCTTTCATTCTCTGACACAGTTGGTCTGCTTCCACTCTGACCTTTCCAAATTCAAGAGAGGGGTGAATTTCCACCTGCAACGCACGCATGCGTTCACCACCTGCTGGGTTTAGTCTTTGCACAATTGATCCATGACACCGCATCCTGTTCAATCCGACAGAAAACAAGACAAACCGACGTACTCGTAAGAGACTCGTCCAGTCGCACCCGTCAGCACGCGCAAAGTGACTTGATGTCAGCAGTTCAAACAAAACACTGTGCACCAGGTGAGGATCACACACATTCGAGTCCCCTGCAGATCATGTGTTCGACCTGCAAAGCCGTTGAATGGCAAATGGTGGAAAACGACTCATTGTGCGAGTGTTATCTGCCCTCGTGTGTAACCAGCTGCCACTGCACCCAAAAAACGCTTCACTTCCGGAGCACACGCAAAATTTCAATGGAAGGGAAAAAAGTGAACTTGCACTCAGAAAAAGAGGAGTCCACCCAGCGTAACGGTACGCAGTCAGTGTGACAACAAAGAGACGATGATGCTTTGTTATGTTTTCATGCACGTGTATCCATAGGTAAAGTGCACCTCCAATTCTGAAAGCATTTCAGTAGACTTGGCTACAAACGGCCAAATGGGAGAAAGCGTGCGTGCTCCAACATGAAGACAAATGGCATTTGGAACAAGTTCTCGCGAGTGTGCGTCTCGAAGTCTGAAGGAGACAAGGTGTACTTGGGGACTCGGCACAAGTACGTAGATTATGCAATGACAAGAACGTCCATCATCATCGACATCAGAAATGCCTTGACTGAATTTCAAACACTCGAAAAAGGTTGTTTCCAGATCCAAATCATGCCCTCACTCTGAGAGAGCATCGTGTCGTCTGCGGGTCAAGCCTTTTTCCCCAGCTGCGACACAGCAGACAGAAGAATCGATATTTTGAACCAAACCAAGTCCCTTGAAATGTGCAGCACAATCTTCAACACACCTGAATGAAGCAAAATCCCATTTCCTATTTCTCTCATGCCAGTCCTTGTTGAGTACCAGAATTCAACTCTTTCCTGAATTGTTGCAGTCACCACCGATTGAAATGAGTCCAAGTTTTTTTTATCCAGTCTTCACTTCCACTCAAGTGCCAACTGAAAACCTTTGACAAAGGCAAGTAGATTCAAGGCTCAACAGCATATGATACGAGTACATCTGCGCACTGCGTGCAAATATTCCGCTTGGACAGGCACAGGCCGAGGATGTGATTCGTCCCACAACAAAGAAACGCTCATCCCTTGTCCAAGAAACGAGGATGTATGCAGACGGAAAGTGTTGGTCTCTCTGTTATCACGGAAATTAATGGGACATGCTGTCATTTCACAAAGTCAAAATACCAGCCCCGCGATAAGACCGAAGCTTCAATGCGACAACCGACAAGTACCGTTTGCATCGATTGCCCACAAAAAGTGATCTTTTCTCTCTTGTTCTCACTTTACAACACACAAACACAACAAAACACAATAAAAGTTGTCATTGATGCCAGCAATTGCAAAAGCCAACACGATAAGGCAATCTGGTGCCTCTTGACACGCATAAACACCGTATTCACCCCTCCCCATTGTGATTTCTGAACCCGACGTGCACGCCCTGTCCCTGTTGAGCACACGCACAGCGCAGCCTCCACAGCCCCCACTGCGCGCTGAGCTACATGTGTCTCCCACAAGGATTTCGACGGCCGATTCAGTTCCACAAAACAGCGCATCATCTCCAGGACCGCACGATCCTCAGACGCGCAAGACGACATAAATCTCTCGATTCATCGGCCCAGGGACACTGCTCCCAGCCGAATGCAAGCCATTAATGATCGCTGCCCGATCTCTTTCCGTTCAGGCATTTCCTTTCAAAACCCATTTTGACACGTTTACATTACTACTACAAAAGCAATCTTGCTCTTCGCAGGAAAACAGGCTCCAAACCCTCTTTCTGCCCTGCAATTATTCAACAGAACATTGCGTAGATTTCAGCTTTGCACTCCATTACACTTCCCACGGTGTATAAAAATCGGTTCACTTCGTTTAATTTTTGAAGGGTGTTATTGTGGACGTGGGGAATAAATACCAACACCATTAGTCTTTCTTCAGAAATCATTGAACCTCAAAAATGTGCCAAAATCGTTGTGCCATGTTTAAATAATGTGTTTCGGCAATAATAAAGCCACATCCTTCCTTTGTTCGTCTGTCTGCATTGCCTCGCACGAATGTAGAGCAGAGCTTCATGTCAAACATGTAACTGTTTCAGTTTCCCCTGCTCCCCGTGGACAGCCGGACTGAGGCTGCTCAATGATGGCTCCCAGCGGCCTGATCACGAGAGACACGTCTTCACTGCCGTGAAAACGGAATGCCAGTGAGAACTCCTGCGTCCAAACAAGAACAGGAACATGTATGTCATCATTCTCAGAGAGCTCTACAGAAACGAATGCTATTCGCTTCACAAAGCAAAATGTCAGTTTCCTTCATTTTCAAACGTCAAAAGTCACAACAACGAGACCCTGGCGTCTGTCCGTGTGTTGGACTGGTTTGGCGAAGGGCAGACGGAAGAACGGCCGCGGCCTCCCCCTCTGACACACACTCACACTCACACATTTATGGCACTTTGTGTGATAAGGCCTTTTGCCACATCACCGTCAACAGAACCAATTTGACTTGCTTACATGCTGACCCAATCCAAAGATCAAGTTACGTACCATTAAAATTTTTCCATTGTGTTCGCAACGAGACGAAAGTCCTCTCTCTGGTTGGTTTTGTCACGGGGGCGGGGGGTTGTGAAGCACCAATTGATTCTTGATCAGTAACATTTCACTCGTACCACAAAGTTCTATACAGGACAAGAGAGCTCCGCTGAAGCCGCCCTGCGTATTTTACTGAAAGTGAGCGATAATAGCAGGTTAAGGGCAAAAGAAACTGAACAGTACTTGCCCTTAATATGTTTTCCATCAATATTTTTCTGTCCATATACTTTTTCAAAAAAAATTCAGAATAATGAGTGCTACTGAAATATTTGTTAATTTTTAGAAACAATATTTTTCCAATTTTGATTGTATTGATCACATATTGATCAAATATTGGTTGTGTTTACAAGTGATCAGAAGTGATTTTTGCTTGATTTCTTCACTTGTTTCCCAAAAATATTATTGAACCTAAAAATAGTAAACTGAAGATTTTTTTCTAGAGATATAAAAAATTGTTTTCAAGCAAGTGATCTTTTATTGGAAATATGTTGGTTCTGATTGGAGTGAATGCAAAGTGATTGGTTCCTTCTTTCTCCACTCAATATAACTTGTTGAGTATTTGTATATACAATTATACCATTTCTAAATATTTTCCATTCACTGTGTATTGATTTGCACATATTGATCAGGTATTGGAAATATATTGGCTCTGATCAGAGCTGATTGGAAGTGATTGTTTCAAGGTTTTTTACTCTTTATGACTTAGTTATTGTTCTTTGACACAATTCCCCCTCATTTCTGGCCATTCCTCTTTATCACTATGTATTGATCAGTTATTGGAAATATATTGACCCTCATCAGTTCTGATCAGAAGTAATTAATTTCAAAACATTTTTACTTTCACCAGGGATAAGGACAGAACAACAAGATCTTTGTCATTGAGTTGAAAAATCACAAAGTAATCTTTTCCAATAAGCTCCAATCAGAGCCAATATTTTTCCAATACCTGATCAATATATGAAAAACAATACATAACAAATGGAAAATATTTGGAAATGGTACACCTGAATACACAAACAGTTGATAAGTTAAATTGAGTTGAGAAAGAAGGAACTTATCACCTTAAATTCACTCTAATCAGAACCAATATATTTCCAATAAAAGGTCACTAACTTGAAATCAATTTCAGATCTCTGGAAAAAAATCTTCAGCTTGCTATTTTGCTAATTCAATAATATTTTTGGGAAATAAGTGAAGAAATCAAGCAAAAATCACTTCTGATCACTTATAAGCACAACCAATATTCAGTCAATAGGTGATCAATATATTCAAAATTGGAAAAATATTGTTTCCAAAAATTAATAAATATTTTAGTAATACTCATCATTTTGAAATTTTTTTGAAAAAGTTGACAGATAGAGAAATGTTGATGGAAAACATAGTAAGGGCAAGTGTTGTTCAGTTTCTTTTGCCCTTAACCTGGTATTATCACTCAGCTACATGACTGTTACACATTTTCATACATGCGCAAACCGAACCCGATCACTCTTTCCTTCATCTAGCTTTGTGACTCGTACAGAACTACACCATCGCGATTGCAATTGCTCACGAAACGCCGCAGGCTTAAAAATGCAGTGACATTGCCTTGCCCATGTTCTGCAAAAGATTCATTATGGTACCAGTGCAAGGTTTGCACATAATAATTCAAGTTACCGAGCAATATAAATTCAAGCGTTGTTCAACTTGTTATGAAATTATCGCCCTCATCTGAGGGCAGCGTCAAATCACATTGTCAGCTGAAGGACCGTCGGGTCCGAACGCAACACATCAAGAACCAACATCCCAATTCAAATGATCCAAGCTGTGTGCACATGTTTCTCGGAGGCAAAACTGATTCAGGTCACAACACACTTCAGCTGGTTCAAACTCAGTGTTTTCCATTCGAACCAGAGAACAGAAGCAGCTTGTGGGTCCCAATGGCAAAAACACGCGAATAGCCTTTCCAAAACTAGTTTGTTCGAATAAATTTCTGTTTTTCAAGTTCGAACACAAATCCAGCTGATGACAAAGCAACATACACTCATACTATCAGCTCCGATGACACTTGCAACAGTCGGTCGCGAAGATTTAAAGCTGTATGGTTCGAGATCGCTGTTGAACAGTGTTCCCTCGCCCCACTTCCTGTGAAACACGTTGTGTTGTACACCGATTTATCAGTGCTGTCCACACTTCCTGGCATTTCTAGATACAATATCCAACAGCACGTCACTAAATCCCAAGCGAAAATGACGAGCCTGCGCGAATTCCACGCAGATGTCTCACGCCTCTCCCCACGCTGTTCCTGCCTGGCACCTGGGCTCGATCCCTGGACCTCTGGATCCTGGCTGATTTTTTCTCACCTTTGTCTGGAGTGGAGAGGCATACCAGTTCGTGCATACCAGTCCACAGTAGCCGGGTATCCTGATCCTCTTGGTTCCCCTCGCCTATCAACAACTCAATCCTGATGTATGCATTTGACTGTGATTTACACTGAGATCTGCTCGAGTGGAATAAACGTATCACTTTCAAACTGGCACGAGACCACAGAAAGACCCCAAAACAGTCGCCCTGACGACGAGAACTGGAAGAGTGATGACCTCAAATATTTTTTGACGGAATCCACTGAAAATCCGCACCCTGCGTACGAGTACGAGTATATTTGGACACCCTTGTTTGAAAGTTGGGTTGAACTGTTCCGCTGAACTCAGCCAGGTGAGGTCTTTTCAGTTGGTCTGTTCAAAATCAGCACCCACGAAGAGGAGGTGATTTGGAGAACATGACACACTGACACACCTCCTTTCAGAGCACTTAAATTTCTATCGTGTACCATTTCACAGCCACTACAATCCGCACGCAAATCACACACAAGAAGCAACCGACACATTTCAGAATCTGGACAAGGCAAACAAATACCCCTTGCCTCTTTTGCATCAAACAAGATTTCAGTCACGCGTACTCGCATTTCCAGGATCATGTTTTGTGTTGTGTCAAATGCACAGAACATTCCAGCTTTGTTACACAATGTTGTGTTCCCATGCCGACCACATCTGCTCTTACGTAATCACACGAATCGGGCGTGGCAGTGTGGAACGTGAACGCTTCACTCCAGAGCAAACGAGATCCAGGGTTACGTTCAAAACGTTGAAAAAGTACAAGCTTCAGAAGACTTTCATCAATGGAATTTTTCCTTGCTGAGCAGCAAAATAAATGCCCTTCCAAGTTCCTTCATGCCAACAAAATTCAGGCATGCGAACACAAGATGTGCATACATGTCAGTATGTTGTTATGCTTGAACGAAATTCACAAGCATGTGTGAGGAAGACAACAAGACGCTTGTTCTCGGTTCTGACGACGGTTTCACCGTTCACGGACAAAGATTTGAAGAGTCGAAAGCTGTGAGGCCGACACCCCACCAAAAAGGCAGTGTTCCAGTCGTTCCACACACACTGGCGTGCGAGTGTCACGAGTGCGAGTATTTTCCTCAAAGAACGTCTTTCCATGACAAAAGTTGGGTCCTCGGGGTTAACAAGACACATATTTGTGCACTTAGTTTCGTAACTTTCTGACAGCCAAGATCCAAAGATTAAAGACGCGCCACCGAAGCGCAGATTCATTTGTGTGCCCTGGTCCAGATGTGCGGCATGCCTGCGCAAAGCAACAGCTGCGTAACGAAGCAGCACTTGAACCGCAACAAACGATACAGATCCATGGACGAGCAAAGAACGTCTTTGACAAAAACATCAGCGACTGTGCGTTTTCTAGCCTCAACTACGAGGATCTATCCAATTATTGTAAGAATCATCATGTTCTTCCAGTTTGACCCTTTCCCTCGGTTGCACGCAAACTTGGTCACAGGTATTTAACCACAGACGACAACAAACAATGGCAATTGAGTCCAAACAGTCTGTTATTGTTTTTGTTGACAACACTGTTAACAAAACTTGTTGCACAAACGTTCAAAACAGTGTCAAGAGAGAGGGTGGCGCATCCCTTCAAAGTACTGTCCGCCAAAAAGGATGCACTTCTGGCATCTGGCGCACCATTGGCGGAAGCAACCCTCCCACAGGAAGGTGGGGATCCACCCCAACTCATCCTCAATGGCATTGAGCAAATTCCCTGTGTTCTGGTAGTTCCTGCCTCGCAACCTGCGCTTCAAATAAGGGAAAAGAAAGAAGTCACAGGGCGACAAGTCCGGACTGTAAGGGGGATGCTTGAGGGTGGCCCAACCCATGTCACGGAGCGCATCCTTCATGATCAGTGCACGGTGAGGTCCAGCATTATCCATGTGCAATTTGTACTGATCTCCATGCCTCCAAACTTGGAATCCTCTGCGGGTACGGACAGACTCCCATGCTCTCTGCAACATGGCTTTGAACACGTGCTTGTTGACAGTCCCATTCAGGAGGTACTCGACGTAAACTACTCCCTTGATGTCAAAGAATGGGACCATGAGTACTTTCTTGGTCGATCTGCTCCTGTGCGCAACCTGAGCCCTGTCTTCTCCCTTTGCCAACCACTGCATGTTCCTCAATTTAGTGTCAGGATCATGGACATGAAACCAAGACTCGTCCGTGGTGATTAGCTGGTGCAGGCGACGCCCTCCGGGGTAAGAATCCAGGAAGTTGACAGCAAAGGACAGGCGTTTGCATTTCTGAGCCTCAGTCAATATGTGGGGGATGTATTTGCTGGCCCTCTTCTTCAAGGACAACTCCTTGTGCAGGATCCGGTGCACTGTTCCATAAGATGTTGTCAACAGGGTTGTCAGTCTGTGGATGTTGATCCTCCTGTCACGCTGCACTGCTCGTTTGCAGACTTCAATAGTTCCTCTTGTGCGAGCACTCCTGGGCCGGCCACTTCGGGGGAGATCACCAACTTTGAGCCTTCCTGCAGCATACTCCTTCTGCAGTCTGTACACAGTCGACTTGCTGTAGGTGCGCTGCCCAAAAACACCTTTGACCTTGTTGAAAGTCACACCCAGAGTATCACCTTGCCACATGCAGAACCAAACGCAAACGCACTGGATCATCCTCATTGGGATTTCCATGGACATTGTAGCACATTTCACCATCTTGCTGGATCGCCTGCCGATGTCAGACTGTTCACAGCGAAGTTTGACACATCACAAGTTGACTCAGACCATTGCATAACAGTGCCTGGTCGATCGGAAATCAATAGTCAAAGATACGGTCGATGGGGTGACAGACTGCACCGGAAAAACCGCGAGAACATGATTCTTACAATAATTGGATAGATCCTCGTACGAAGCCTCCTCGTATTTCGATCAATCAAAACACGTACATGTGCTTCGTTTCAGAGCTCCTCAAATGTGGAGAAGAGTCAAAATATTGTTTCAGCAAGAAACTGGCATCCCTTTCCACCCATTTTCAAGGGCTTACCAGACGAATACCGGTAGTTCCGATCCGATCCACAACGGATGGCGATCTAGCGATTTTGGTTTGATTTGGCATCCTGGTGGGTGTTCGCAAACACGAAACAACCGACATCAAACTGCTGAGCTGCGCAGTTTTCGTCTCTGGAAGAAACTTCAGTTTTGGTCGCTGGAAGAAACTTGGAGCAAGCGATCTTTGTTGTGTGACCATACAAATACGAGGGGACTTTCCTTTCTGCCGAGAATTGCCCGGGGTGTACTTGCCAAGCAGTTAACACAGAAACCGGGTTGTACTTGCAGCACACAATAGAATGTTTATGTTTATGTGCTAAATGACCAAAACAAAAGCGCGAATATAGTCACAAAGGTGCGCACACTGTCAGAACAATTGTCAGTGTATTCCTTCAAAAAAGTTGCCTTGTTGAGCCTGGCAGCACGCCCAATGTGATGGCCACTTCTGCAACATG
>JAAUXT010152586.1_pt1 | contig 17830 bp, 22 predicted proteins | sample 7278171 | NCBI WGS metagenome assembly JAAUXT01 (sample SAMN14350112, study PRJNA611818) | marine sediment metagenome | isolation source: surface marine sediment (1.8m) | place: French Polynesia: Moorea | collected 2018-08
AATGTCAGTGATATCTGAAAAATTATCAGTGTTTTTCCAAAATATCAGTGATTTTTATTTATTACTGGCAAAAATACTGGTAAGTACCTGACTTACCAGCAAAAGTTAGACTTGGTCAGGGGCGGGTCTAAATGGAAAAATACTGGTAGGAAATACTGGTGACTTTGAGTGACTTTAACAGGGACATCGGGAACTTACCAGCACTCTCTCGTTGGAAAAACACCCCCCTGAACTCAGTTTACACACACAGAGACACACACACAGACAGACACACACATACACACACGCACACACCACAGGCTCCTGCATTTCGTAACTGCAACGCAACAACACTACGTAGCAGCTTTAAGCCACGCCATGTCCTGAAAGGCGTCATCGAGGAGCACTGAACACCCTTTGAAGAGTAGCTGAAGGGATGTGGTGTGTGACTTCGAGTCCGGTGGGGAAGGGTTGCGCAAGGGTGATCAGGTTCCATGTGGTGTGGCCCCACCCCTGGATCCACCACCGGAAGTCTTTGGGCCAGGCCCGCGCTGCAGTCGTTTGCGCATTTCTTCGGGTGTGCAAATACATCTCCATGATAATTGCTGAGAACAAAGCGGCGCTCAACGACGCGTTGTGATTCATTGCTGAATTAATCGGATTCTGGAAACGAGCCGTGTTGTGGTAACGCTGACGCGGCGACGGCTGCAGGACCTGGGAGTGAGAATGGGTTTTTAACTGGGACGGCGGGACCCGGGGGTAATGAGGGTCCAGGGTGCGGTGGTCTGGGAGGGGGACGGGCCGGGAGGGGGACGGGCCGGGAGGGGGACGGGCCGGGAGGGGGACGGGGACGGGCTGGGAGGGGGACGGGCCGGGAGGGGGACGGGAGAGCGAGGCGTGCGAGGAGAGGGAGAGAGTGAGGAGGGGCACCCAGGGGAAATGTGGGTCTGATGTCAGAAGTACAGTTACGGAGCCAGAGGTTCCCTGAGGGCGGGCCACCCTGCTCCAAACCCCTGAAAGTATTCAAGGACACTCCAACTTTGTGTCGAAAGCGTCTTGCTCTTTTCGCGTGTCAAAACTTTCAAAGAAGCTGGGCCTCACCTTGGAGTCGGAGTCCCACGACCGGATCCTGTGTCAGCGCCTGGGTTGGGAAGAGAGGTGTTCGATTGTACTGCAGAACAGATAAAGGTGTGAGTGTGAAGGGACCTATGTGAGCGGGCCGGGTCCGTGACGGGCCGGACCGGGTGCAGCGAGAGACCTGGGGCCGGGGAGACGGAGAGGGAACCAGGGGCCGCGCCGCGCCGGCGCAGCAGACCGTGCAGAGACAGCTTCAGTCCGAGGTGCTGAACTCTCCCCGGGGACCATGCGCTCCAGCTCTGTCTGTCCGTGTCATTCGCAGCGTGCGCCGCGTCCCTCATCCCGTCATTTGGAGCGCTGCCTCTTTGAGTCAATTGCGCTGACAAGGAGGGGCTGGAAATGACGTCCTGTGTGAGGATGACATTTTTGATTCAACCACAGGATTCAGAAGGCCTGAGGACCCCTTCCCCGCGCCGCCACAAAAATATTTTCATCCACCCACCTGCAACTTCGCAAACTCTCTCTCTCTCTCGCTCTCTCTCTCTCTCTCTCTCGCTCTCTCTCTCTCTCTCTCTCTCTTGTCTTGCGTCTTGCAGCATTTTCAGAGTTGGGGTGCAGTTGGTCCGCGGCCCTCTGACCAGACCCTGGATGCAACCCAAATATATAATTTCATCACTTCAGAAGAAACAAGTCCGTACCAATGACACAATTGACCAAAATGGAGGATTTATGTGAGTCTTCTGTGACACAGTTATTTTTTATCCGCGGCCTTCGGAATTGCATTATGATGACTTCTCTTCGACTGATCCACTTCACACTTGCGGCTTTATCGGGTTTGAAACAATGGGAGAAACAGCGGCGGCGGCGGTGCAGGCGGGGAATCTGGGTCGGGTCGTGGCCCCGCCGTAATCACCGAGCCGCAGCCGGGGAGAGGCGCCCGCAGCCCCGCAGCACGCGCCGGGCCGCTCCCTCCCCCACCGTCCCCGCAGTCAGGATGCGGTGCGCTTGGCTTGTATCCTGCGGGAGAGAGATCACCGTCCCCGCAGCTTGCACCGCTGCGTGCTGCAGGGGAACACGCGAACACGCATGTTTGAAGCCTGCCTCAGAACAGGCTGGGCATGACTGTGGGAGAATGTCCACCGAGGTTTAAAGAAGGACGGTTTGTCCGAGAGTTCTGTTCTTTCATCAGTTCAAGGAGATCATCATGAGACAGACAGATGTTTTGTGCTGGATGTTGATTTTCTGTTCAGCTTCTCCATTTCCTCCGCATTCACGGCGCACATGAGTCGGCAGCTCCCATGACTGCGGACGGTCCTGCACCGTCCCGCCGCGACCGGTGGAGGGGAGGCGGGGAGGGAACTTGGGACGCGCCGCGGGTGGAACCCCAAGAGGAACGGCGTGCAGAAACTGACTTTTTCGCTTGGCGCGGTTTGCGGTTGAATTCCAGTGGCATCTACCCACAAACCACAATGTTGGCACCTCGACAAACCATCTTTGCTTTGCAAAAACTTGCTCTTCCTGCACCAACAGGACGGTAAGAACCAGTCAGAAATGACAAATTTTGTAACGTGAGACAAACATACGGCAGACTCTGGGAGCGGGAGACAAGAAAACTGAGACGGGAGGGAAGAGGGAATAAATTGGGTCGGGTCGGGAGGGGTGAGTGAAACGCGGTTACTGGGTCTGTGAGAACCCCCGCTCTCCCCTCCCCACCCACCCGTCCCCCACCCGCTGCACCACGCGTCGTCGCCACGCACGTGCCTTCCTCACAGACACACTAATTACCAGGCTCGCAGCCAGGGGCGGATCCCGGGGGCCGTGTACCCCTCCCCTCCCCACCCACTCATCAGATGCAAACAGAGTGTGGTTCAGCTCGGGTCCCTCCCCCTCAGCTGGACCCTGGATCCACTTCCCGTCAGTTCATCTCACACTGTGTAGACTGAATTATCAAATCTCATCATGTGGCGCAGTGAAAGCGTTTGTAGCTGGAGGCGCGAATTGATGATGCGTCGTTAGGTTTTTCCAAGAAAGTCAAGAATTAATGAGTGGAAGTGCAGACATTCACGTGAGTCCTGATGAAGAGAAATAAATCTGTCTGCTAACTTTGATAACCTTCTCCCATTGTTTTCTCTTCAATTTTTCACACACAAAAAAAATGGATGCACGAAAAGATTTTGTAAAGTCACCTGGGCTCGTCAGAGATAACTGTTGGCAACTGCGACAAAAGCAAAAAACAATGATAAAGTTTTATTGTTGCTCACAAGTTGCGTTTTGCTTTTTCCTGTCCCAAAAGTGCGACCCATTCAAACTGGAGTCGCTCACACAAACAGCAAAATGCCAGCATTTTCCTGAGCAATTTACGACATGAATGCGCGCACGCAAACTGGACAAAGAGACAGAAAAAGTCAAGCTTCCCTTATTGACTATGATTGTGCGTCCCGTATGCGTTTGTTTGCGATCCGGTTTGCGTGCATTGCGTAAATTAGCCGTGCGTGCCCATGGAGACTGGAGCTCCGTTGCTGTCAGTCGCTCTGTGTGCTTTTTTGCGCGCATCTCAATGGAGCAATTTCTGGGCGTTTTTATCCCCGCTGCGAATGTACAATGGTCCATTGACGGGCCTGGCGTCCAGGGGGCCATTATGTGTGGATAGAGAGGGAGTGAGAATTGAAATTGTGTGAGCGGTGACTCCAGAAAAGAAATCTCTCTGTGTGTCTCTTCCCTTCCCTCGTCTCGCTCGCTGTATGTGTGCGTGCGTGTGCGCAGTAGATTGTAGTTTGGGGGAAGAAGTCACAAAGACGAAGAAGAAGCAATGAACATGTGTCAACAACTGCACACAACCGTACAAGGGGGAACAATGTTCACTTCAGTTGCTGCATTCAGACATCTATCTCATTCATGCATCTCGTTTCTCGTTTGCGAGGCCTGTCTGGAACTTTTCAAACGCAACGACAGTCCCAAAGAGACTTTTGTCTCGCCCGAACAATACGTTTTGACGGGAGCTGTAACAGCTGCAGGTTGTGTGCAGCTCGGCGCATCTGATGCACCTGACGCTTGATGACTCTCACCTACAGACGCGGGGTCCGCAGTTCTTCACGCTTCGAGGGTCGGGCTCACGTTGGGTGTGTCATGTTCCAGGAAGCGTCACGGGTTCGTGTCAAGTCCACGTGCGCTCCGTGGCTCAGGTCCGTTTTTGCCGCCTGAAGAAGTACGTCCCAATGCAAGTCGCCTGTCGGATCAGACACAGGTGCAATGCATGGTGCATTCAATGAGCACCTCAACGTACATTCAGTTTTGAGAATTGCCAAATTTGGTTTGTGGGGCAACCTCCTGGGAGACCACTATGGTCTCATTTGAAATTTGAACAAGAAAAAAGAGGAAAAGTTTTGCTCAAAATAAGGCGGGGAAATAAATGGGGGGGGGGGACTCCTGGCCCCCAACCTGGATCCGCCCTGGAACCTCTCAGCAAGTCCTTTGCGCTTGACAGCATTTCGACAGCGCATTCCGCGCGCAGCATTCCTGCAGAACAAACGCTCCCGCATCGAAGCCCTCGAGAGATCCTGCAAACAAAACTCGACATGTGCTGCGAGATAAGAAAAGCGAAACGCACTTGACAGAATTCCACGCGCGCGTCAGTACGTCCGGGACGCGAGGCGTCTGACGTGACCCGCAGTTTCTAAAGTTGCGATGGATCCTGGATCTTTGGGGTTTGGGAGGCATTTTGTTTTTTGAAAAGACCGAAATGCTGTGCATTTGCCGATAACATTTTCAAGAGTGAATTGTTTTGTGGTGGATCGACAGTGCTGAGCACGGGAGAACTCAGGAGACTCCCCTGGGTCAGCGCCTCGACCAAGTTCCGGACTCTTATGAGCACTGTGGTACGAGTGTGGTAGACTACAAGGCAACGTGAGTCAGCGGTGGTTTGAACGCTTGGGCGCACAGGTGCCGCGCCCATTCGTTGTCCCTTGTACCTGTCTTGTGCTGGAAGACAGGAATCCGTGCCAGGCCAGTTTCTCCCTGAACGCATCACACGTTTTGTCCACAAACAAGACACGAAGAAGCAGCGATGATGCAGCGCCCACTCACATGCGCAGGTCACAACACGTGACGCGTCCACCTTCGCAACGTGGATCTGAAGCACCACAGGATTTGGATTGTGCACGCACACATCTCGTGAGAGACGCGCCTGAAGCGGGGAAGCTATCAGCACATCTCGCGTCGGCGGGAGGAAGGAAGCCCAGAGAACGGCCCTGATCCGACAGCGGAGGAAACGAGTCGAAACGTGACGAGATGTTGGGGCGGATCCAGGGTCAAGGGGCCCGACCCCAACTCCCCTGCGGTCCTGATGAAAACCTTCAAAAATTTCACATGAATTGAAAGGAAGATTGGGGAGGTCCGAGCCTCCCTGGATCCGCCCCTGACAGAGACACACGACACGCAGTCTTCTCATCTCGCCTCCCCGCCCATCTCCGCCCACCCCGCCTCACTTTGACGGGTTCTGGGCGGAGGTCCAAGTCAGTCCCTTTGATGAGCCGGTCGGGTTCCTCTCCCTGCGTGCGCAGCAGTTCTCAGCGATATAGCGCACGATCATCGCTTCCGCCCAAAACACTGAGCAAGACAACACAGCACTGAGAAAAGCGCAGACACGTCAGTGCTTACTGTTCTTGCTTTTGCACGTTTTGGGTCAATCCAGCAATCCCGATTCAACGTTCACGCGCACCTCACACACGCACGCACACGTGCGAGGAAAGAAGTCCCACCACCCACAGTATCAAAAAACTTGGACTGAAACAATTGAAAACTTCCAGCGTTCCACACTGGACCAGTACGTCCAACTTCGTCTCAATCTTCGTCATTGAGACCTGAGAAGGAAAACTTTTCGTCTCCAAATCCAACTTTCGTGGCCCCACGCCAAAGGAAGATCGGAGATGAAGAGATAAGAACCCGATCGACTTTTCTGCCAACTCAGGTGACGTCGCACGCAGGACGTGGTGTGACTCGGGCGGATCACCAACTTGTCGGTCCAGGCAAAAAACTCACTTTTCAAGCGAAAGCATGAAGTGTCTGGCGGCGTAAAACGAGACGAAGAATTATTTTTCAGGGTGAGACCGCCCCCGTGCACCCAGGAAGGGGTGTTAGAATGAGAGCTGCTGCAGCCACTTGGTCCCTGAGTCTGTCCCCTGCGGATCTGCCCCCGGTGTTGGTAAAGCTGAACATCAGCGACGCCTACCTGAGTCAACTTTGCTCGGGGATCTGAAGAGATTGCGTCGAGTCACGCGATGCGAGAATCTATCAATTAGTGCCTCGCGCTGACTGCCTCGCGCAGTCTCAGGGTCGGATCCGGGGGGCGGCTGGGGTTCGCCCCCTATCCCCTGTGAAGACAAACCCACCCACTCCTGTAATCCCCCTGGTTCAAATCAAGCCTGCAAGAGGGCGCCCCCTGACCCGCTGACCAAAAGCTGGATCCGCCCTGCTGGCCTGTTCCGTGCAGTTATGTGGGGATTCGGCTAATGCTTCTCTCTCTGCAGGCGTTTCCTTTGTTTGCTTTTTGCGTTTGATGCGTTGTGGATTGAGTGGCAATTTGCGTTGTTGTACACGTTTTGTGTGCAAATGACAGGAACAAAACTGGATGATCAATGCTGCAGTCCGTTGTTGGCATCATAACGAGTTCGAGCAAATTTTTCGGGTTGGGAACTCATTTACAGGTTGTTTTCTTTTTGTCCAAAAAACAGCCAATTGTGACTCTGCAAAGCTTCCGGCAAAAACAGAACTGTTTTGGTATGTGAGAAAAATCCCAAATGCATCAACACCAGAGCAGAAAACTGAGGAGACACGCCCGTGGAAGGGGCACTTGACATCAAGGATAAACGTCGCACTTCTTGCAGGACGAAAATTGCAAGGTTTGCACCCAAAGATAAAAAGGAGAGGGAAATTCACTTTGACGCGGTTGCCAGGCCTCCAAGACCCCCACATCCACTCATGTGCACCAAATGCTGAGAGATGGGGGCATTACATGTGGATCAACTGTGATACAGATATTAATGAAGGGAAATTAGCCGTATTAATTCCCACGCTGTCGCGTTGCCATGGAGATAATTAGTGTGGGTGAGCGGTGGAGACGAACTAATCGTTGTAGTTAATCAAAATTTTTGCATTGTGAAAAACGAGCCGGGGTCCAGTGGCAAAAAAGCTACTTTCATTGGTGTGTCAAGTGACACAATCATTGCAATGATGGCAAGGACACCTCCAGGCACAGTGGCTTTCAAACGTTGTGCGGGGAGTGGGCACAGAGAGTTCACTTTAAACACACACGCACACAACACACACGTGTACACACACGCACACAGATGTTGACACCTCTGTGAGGCACCGTCCCACATTCTAATGTTGTTTTGCAAAAACAATGTTCAGTTGACCAAAAGAGATTCTCTCGCCTGAGATACGCTTCAGCGGGAGAAAAGAAAAACAAGTGTTCTTCACCGTGAATCAACACAGCTCGCGTCTCGCAGGTGTTGCTATCAATGGATCAAAGCCTGCGAGTCTCTGTTTCACACGGGATGCGTCACGCGTTGCGTCTGTGCACAATCCGTGGTGCTTGTGTTGGATGCAGCGGAAGCGTCCTGTCCCTGCACAAGTCACGTCCGCTGGGTCGCACTGGACGCGGTGGCGCTGCAACACCCACAAGATGAAGCGACAACGCAGCGTCCGTTCACTTGCGCAGCGACGACCCGCACGACGCTTCCACTGTGTGAAACACGCCTTTTTTTCTCAACCACAAACAACCAATTAATTTTGCTCCGTCTCCATTATTCACGCTCCCCCGTTGTGAAACGAGGATCGAATACGGATCTGCCGTATTGATATCGGATTGAGTTTCGCACGTGGAGTTTGTTCTGCCGCACAAGGCGGGAGCGAGCGATGCTTCACAAATTGCTCACAAGGTGAGGTTCGTCAGAGGCGGATCTTGGCGCGCATGAGAATGGGCTCCGAAATGATCACCCATTCCCTTGAACAAAATTTTTCACGAATTGCACTCGACAGGTGGCTTTTTCAAGTTGAAGTCAGACTTCAGTTCTGTGCTGGTCGACGAAAAAGTATGTCCCTTGGTGGTTCAGGGAAATGCCAAATGGACACAAGCACAACACACACACACACACATACACACACACTCAGAGGCAGTTGACGCCGGGCTCCTCATCCGGCTGGTCCCCTCCTCCAGACCGTGGTCCCCTGTGCATCGTATCTCAGTCGCTGGAGTCCCGTTCATGAGCGGCGGCGAGGTGCCGCGCTTCAATAATGCAGTGAATGCGGGGAAATATTCTATTATCACTCACAGCAGAGCCGAGCTGGGTGAGAAAAAGAGCCTGATGTTTAAAATGACTCATTCAGACCACTTTAGTGCGGGAGTTGTTTTGTAAAATGTCAAATTGAGAGAGCCTGAAAACTTGGTGGGGATGTTGGACCCTCTGTCTGTCTGTCTCTCTGTCTGTCTGTCTGTCTGTCTGTCTGTCTGTCACACACACGCATACACACTGGAGAAAGTGTCACACGCAGAGAGTGAGAACAAGTCAAGTTGAAACTGCCTGACTGAACTTCATGCGAGTAAAGCAGCCTTCACAGCGCATTTGGAATGCAGACGTATTGGCGTTGTCTACAAATTAATCTTGGTTCTGTGTGGTGGGTGGTATCTGTGAACCGTTGTTGCAGATAAGCTGATTACTGCTCGCAATGCGTTTTTCGCACGCGACGTGACGCGTCCCAGGAGCGCATCTGGGGGCTCCCCGAAAACACACACACACACACACACACACACACACACACACACAAAAGAGTTACACTCGTAAAATTGTGTTCTTGCATCTGCAGTCTTCAAAGTCGAAATCGGCCCCCTTCGGGGTTGGGCCCCTTGACCATATCCACCTCTGACTCCAACAACTGAATGGACCGTGGTGAGTGAAGCTGGGACTTGGGAATTTTTTTTCACACAAATAGAACTTTTCGTACACAGGGAAAAATACTGACAGGCAACAGGCCTTTGTCTGAAGTGAACAGTTCGAGCAGCTTTGCAAAATTTGTTGTTTTCCTCGGTTACTGTGTCTGTTGGAAACACACCACTTTTTATCCCTCCCAAAGTGTTGCACAACTTGATGACAGAGGGGAAAATGCAAGTGAACCAAACTGAAACTGACAAATGAAATAATTCTACACCGAATGTTCCCACTTGACCCCCAGCAGTTTCAGTTCCCATTATTTTTGCAATGCAGGCGCAACGTTCTTTTTGGCGAAAAAGACTGGACCGCCCTTTCTCGGCACCTCGATCAAAAACCACCAATCCAGGAGAGCGGAAAATTTCGCCTGGTTTGCCGCAACGCATCTTTAGCATTTCACGGGCAACTTTCACAAAAAAATAAAATTGTTTTCAGCATGGTTGTGTGTTGATATCGATTTCCTGTTTCTCTTGATCTATCTTCTTGTCTGTCCATCCATCCACACCAAGAGAGAATGATGAATGAATACAGCGTCAAAAATCGCCCTGCAGTAGGAGTCAGTCAGAAGTGGGTTGGGCTCTCAGTTTCGCGTTCACTTTGTGTTCAGAAATGGTGAGGTTCACTGGTCAGCTTGGTGTCCAGAACCGTCGTGCAATCGGTGGTTATTTTTCACTTTGTCAGGTCAGGGCAGCCCCCTGTCGAAAGCTGGACTCTTAATCTTGCTTGTGATTGGCAATTTTGCAACAAACGCTGGTCAAGGTTGCCCCCCCCCCGTAAATTTCCCATTTTTGCTGCGCCTCAAGCGCAACATGTCAAAAGTGCACGTCGCACTTGAGTCAGACGTTGACCGGGGCCGCCGACAACACATGCCTTGAGAGATCCTGAAGCCCTTTTCACATGGCAGGGGTAAAACAGGCAGCAGAACTGTACCTATCAGGGAGCGAAACTCCCGCATTTCTGCCGATTTTCACTGAAATTCCACATTTGCCCGGCTGTGCAGAAGCCCGCAGCGCTCACAGTTCCCTGCCTCCGCGCGCACTGCGCTTTTTTGAAGGCGATCCATATCGGAGTGAATGGAGCGCAGCTCCCGCCATTAGACGGGAGAGAGGGCCGCGTGGAGACGGGGTGAGGGGGGTTAATGCAGCTGATGTGGGGGAGGGGAGGGAGAGGTGGAGCCACGGGTGCAGAGGGAGGGAGGGAGAGGGGTGGATCTAGGCGAGCGCAGGGAGGGCAAACTGACGTGGAGGTGGAGCCAGGGGCATGAAGGCAGGGGCTGTGTTGAGATGGGTTGGAGAGTTGCAACTGATGTCGGGGAGGAGACAAGGCGCGTCATGGTCAGGTGTGTTCAGTCTGGGTGAGGGATCACAGCTGACGTATCAGTCTGAAAACAATTTGAAAAGTGTCTGTGGTGATGTATCCACTCAGCACCAAAGAGCTCCAGACAGAAAAACCCATCTTTTCCCCACGGGCACGTACTTTGATGGAGCAAAGCCGCCTTGGAGACTCTCTTCCCTCGTTCTTTTGTTCTTTTTGATGAAAACATCATCAGCGTCCTGAGGTGTTCTTGGCTCGTTGACTTGAATTTCTCTCGAGAGGCGGTGCGTCATCGAGTGCGATGTGCTACGGTCGGTCGGGGAGGCGGAAGGAGCCCTGCGCCCCGGCGCCGTCCCTGCTGTGGGACAGGCTGTTTTACTCTCAATGTGCAGCGCAATCCTTGCAGTTCCGGGCAGACGTGGTTGTTGTGAGGATTCTGGGCCGTCCTTGTTCACACCACACAAAGATTTCACAGAAGCTATATTCGCGCCCTGCAAGACTGCACGGCGGCGGCGGCGTTGCGTTGTTGGAGCGGCGGGTCCCGTAGTTTTGCGCCCGTTGTGACGGGTTCAGCAGGGACGGAAGTGAGGGAGCAGAGGCCGAGTTCACACCCGATGCTTCACGCGTCGCCTGAGCGACGCACCGTCGGCTTCACACCGGAAGTGCAGGGCGCAGCACCCCTGTGCAAGGCAAGTCGCTGCGTCGCCCACTTATGACGCACGACGAGTTGCACAGGGACGCAACGCGTGACGCATCTGATGTGAACCAGGCGTGGGCGTTGAGGGATGGCGACAGATTTCTCTTGAGAACCACAGCCTCACTCGTGCCGTGGACGGTTTGGGCGACGGAAGAATGTTAAAAATTCACACGAGACACAGAGAGCGGGAGTCGGGGAAGACGTTGGTATGGAAGGGAACCGAGAGAGAGAGAGAGGGAGAGAGAGAGAAGAGAGAGAGAGAGAGAGAGAGAGAAAGAGAGAGAGACACACACAGAGAGAGAAGTAAAAGTGCCCACACAGGCAACCACGCACTCACACACACGCACACACACACACACACACACACACACACACACACACACACACACACAGAAACTCAAGAACGATGCACTCTGAAGACCGATGCGGAGACAATCTGCATGTTTTGTCGAAATTCCCCGAAGGGAATTTACTCTTCATGCCTGCAAAGGGAAAAACAGTTTGTGGATTCTCTGTGAGCTTGTGTGTCATCTGCAGCGCGCTTCATGAAGCGGGTTAATTCTGTTCGCACTCACTCACCGCTCCCGCCGCATCCACCGCGACATCCAGGGAGGCGCCTCAATGGCAACAGCCGCGAATTAATCAAAATCTGGATTTGCGAGCTAAATAGGAAATGTGATAGTTTCCATCTTTTAAGTCAATATTTTACTTGAGGACTCAAGGGCCGGGGTGGGACGGAGGGATTTGTGAACAGCGTGGAAAAATGAAGCTGTGAAATTTGGAGAAAAATTGTCATTTCTGTTGGACATCAACTGCGATGGTGTGAATGTTGCGCATCCAAAGCGAGTCGTGTCTGGGACTTTGATTGGTTCTGTCAAAAACAGGCTGACTCCCTCACAACAAGAAAAAAAATCGGAAAATTGCCACGTTGAGAACAATTTCTTGCAGCTGGTTTTGAAGGGGAATTAGCTTCAGCGAAAAAATGTCAATTGATTTTTGTGTCACGTTTTTCCGATGGGAGCTCTCCCTGCGCCCCACAGCTGTGTTGTGCGAAATACACGCGCACTGTGTTCAGTTGTCCCAGAAATTTTCTCAAGGCTTCAGTTCAGAGAATTTTCTTCACTTGGCAATTGAAGCAACGCGCTTTGCGGACTCGCAAGGGAGACGTGCGTAGTTGAGAAGTGCGATTTTTCGACAAGGCGTAAAAATCTTTGTGCGTCAAGTCCGTTCAACTGATGCAATGTGACAGATTTATTAAGCCTCTCCCTGTCTCGCTCCCCTCCCCCGGGCCCCGGGCCCTCCGTCTCCCCTGCCCATGCGTCCCCCGTCCCCCTCCCCCACAATCCCATCCACGAATCCGTGATCCCATCACTCTGCGAGTCTGTCAGATTCTCCAGTTGCCGCAGTGGCGCTGTGAGAACAACTCTCCACCTATTTGGGCACGTTTCATCAGTGCTGAAGGATGGAGTCTGCAGCTGCAATTTGTCTCCGCGCTCTCACCACTGGAAATGTCTGCAAGTTTGCCAGACTCATCAACTGCACCACGTTTGGCAATTGACATGCATGCGGCCTCATAGAAATGCAAACAATTGTTTGCGCAGATTTCAGGGTGTTGGGAGAAGTTGCTATTTCTCGCGCTGGACAAGTTTTGCACCGAAATGACTCTGACAGATCAACACGCTTCCCGTTTCGGACAGGCCCCAGCGCTGGGTCCGATTCCCACACCACGGAAAACAGATCTTCCGCATTCAGGTTTCTCAATCTCTCCGGCAGCATCGATAAATTAGAAAATCTCAAGTGCTGCGTACATGCAGGGACGGATCCAAGGGAGGAGCCACCTTGAGCAGCATTCCCAAAGTTCACGGACCCTTCCCCAAATTTTGCGCAGCAGGCGCAAGTTTTCCCCCAGGAATTTCAGGCTGTGATCGGACCACTGAGGTTGAGAGTTGCCCCCTGCGTAAATGGCGGCTCCGTCCCCGAAGCTCTCAATAAAAAGACGACTCGGCTTAAACTCCCTCCAATTCCTTTCGAAAAGCTGTTGCTTTCCATTTTCTCACACCCAAAAACAGAAGCGTCACATTCTTGAAAGTTTTGACGACGGTTTGACGTCTTCGGGAAACCTGCAGTCAGGGGAGATCAACGATTTGGTCCTGGGAAGGGGGGACTCCCATCGGGTCCGATCCCACGCTGTAAACAGTCACGAACACAACGGTTCCACCTGCGTTGTGACCTTTTGGATTGCGTTGCACAGAACACGTTTGAACATCTTCGGCAGTTTTGACGACATTCTATTCCTCAATTTTCCAAGGGAAAGTAATTTGAGGAGGAAAAACTGGCCTGATGGAAATTTTCCCTCCACCTGCGGAAGAAATTTTTCCGGCTGAGTGCGAAGAAATTAGTTCCTCGATTGCAACTGGATGCGACAGCAGCGTTGCCAGGGAGACGCCGTCCTCACGTCCATAGCAACGAAATTATTCAACACGAGCAACATCATTTAAAAAAAGAGGAAATTGATTGAATTTCTCGCAAAAACTCACGCCGCAACAAATTAGTGCACGGTTGCAATAATGACTCCTGTCTTGCGGGATTTCTTCCAGAATTAGATTTTTCTCCTTTGTTTGTGAGTAATTGCATCGTAATTTTTGGAGACAAAATGATTTTTAGAGTTGGATGCTGATTTTTGCTGAGATGTTCTGAGACAGCACACGCAGTGAAGACGTCCAATGAAATTCATATTTCTTGAAAGGATAAAAGAGATATTGTCAGCCCTTTCTTCTGCTGTCCACGAGAAAGACTGCGACAATTTCGTGCGTTGCCACCGTTGGTTTGTGGTTGCAGGTGAAGGAGGACGACACTCACTCGCACCCCTGGTGTGATCAGGAGTGCAGGGGCACACGCCAAGCACTCAGTGATCTGCTGGCTCTCCCGAAGTGGGGCTCCCCTCGTACGGTGTGAGGCTCCCCCGGTGTGAGAACTCCTCGCGGCGTGTTCACTCACGGGTCCCCTGTGTTTCTGACTGCAGGAATGAAGGAGTACTGCTCGAGCGAGACGTTCGACATCTCGTGCGGCCCGAACGAGGCGATCATGATGCAGAGCGCCGTCTATGGGCGCATGCAGCCAGGGCGCTGCATCAGTGGTACGTACTCACTGTCACCCAGAACACACAACACTCATTCAGTTCTCATCACGCACGTGACCACTTTTTTCGCAGCTATGGAAGCATGTCACAGATCAATATAACCACAGGATTCACACAAACACACACACATACGCACAACACACTCAGCCATCCATGTCTTACCAACCATCCACCCCACATGCAGTTCCTCAAACACATCCACACACACACACACACACACCACACAGACACACACTCACTCATCCGTCACACACACACACACACGCACTCACCACTTCTCTCTGCTTTCCCCACAGACGACTACGGACACTCGCTCGGCTGCTACTCGGACATCCTGAACTACTTCGACGCGCAGTGCTCGGGGCGCGAGGCGTGTCGCGTCGTCATCGGGTCACTCGACGCCGTCGCGACGCCGTGCCCCAAGGACTTCAAGTCCTACCTCGAGGCGTCCTACAGCTGCATACCCGGTCAGTGGTGCATTGCGCTCCGCAGCAAATTGTTTCCAACGGGAATGAAAATGCTGAGGCGGGGGGGGGGGGAGGCCAGACACACCTGTCAATACACGTTTTGGGGCCCACGTATTGGACAGGCTCGGTATCAACTGTTGGTTGCCTGAATTTCACACTCTGCTTGGCAGAAACACTTCCGTCATTGATTTCTGATTGGCTCTTCGCTTTGCAGTTGCGCCTGCGCAGCCGCACATGTGTCAGACGCTGGACGTGATCCACCTGGCGCCCCCTGAGGGCTTCCTGGGGAAGCAGACCCTCGTGGAGACCGGAGCCTATCTCAATGACTGCATCTGGATGGTGGAGGTGAAGGACGGGCAGAAGATCAGCTTCACCATCTTTTCGTTCCTCTACGGACAGGCGCGCGGGTCGAGAAGCAAGCAGCTCGCCGCCGGTGAGTGGGTGGGGTGGGGACAGGTGGGGCGGGACGGAGTCGGGAGAGCGAAGTACGGGGTGGAGCGGGACAGGAGGGGAGGGGCGGGGCGGGGTGGGGCATGTGGGTGGGGCAGGGCCGAGCATTGTCGGGGGCCAAGGGGGACGGGGTGCTTCAGTTCCACGATTCAAAAATGAAATAACACGTCTTTCATCTCGTTCAAAAATGCTGATTATTCCACATCTCTCTCTTCCCTTCAGGTCCCGGTGACAGTTCGTTCTGCTCGTGGTATCTGAGTGTCCGCGAGGGCGGAGTGACGGTTCTCGAACACAACCTCTGCATCTCGGACTCTCGCGAGAGCGAGATCTTCCGATCCACAGGCGACTCGGTCGAGCTCTTCGTCATGGGCTCCAGTCCGCTCGACACGCTGCCGCCTTTCCTGCTCCAGTACAAAGGTAGGTTCCTCTTCCGGTTACCAGGCTCCAGGACTTCCGGCTTGAACTGTTCAAAAAGTGTTGCGATTTCAACAACCAACAAAGAAACACAGGAATTTCTCGTTGCAAATTATCCCAGTGTAAGACCCTGACTCCCCGACTGGGTTGAGCCTCCTACTTCCGTCCCAGATCCGCTCTGATCCAAATCCACTCTGACCCCGACGTTCTCTCCACTCCAGCGTCGGGGTGCCCGGACGTGTCTCCCCCTGACGGCGCCTGGGTGAAGCGCGACGGAGACAACCTGGTGATCCGCTGCAACGGGACGGGCGAGACGTGGTACCTCACGTGCAAGGACGAAGAGTGGGTCGGAGATTACAGCAACTGCACGGGCCGCGGCCTGCTCTCCAACACCGCCACCAAGAACAAGAAGAACTTCCTGCAGGAAGGTGTGTGCTCTGATCTGTACTCAGGGGTGTACTCAGAAATCACACAAGGGTATTCTCCGGGCGTGCACTGGGTGTAATCAGAGTGCAGCATGTACGTAGGTGCTGAAACACAAGACCACCTTCGCAGTGGTTTACGTGCGTCTGACCCTGTTTCCATGGTAACATGGACTTCCGTTTCCGTTGCAGCGGGCGTCGCGTTCGCGGTGATCGTCGGAATCGCACTCGGCCTCGTGATCGGCACGAGCATGCTCGCTGTCGTCTTCTCCTGCAGAAAGAGGTACGTTCCCCTGGCAACCTGTCTCATAGCAACCAGTCGCTCACAACAACAATTGACATGTTTCACGATCTGGCTGAAAGACCAGCAATCAGTGTTCCAGTATTCAGTGCAATCAGCAACCATCGTCCAAACTCTTCCCTGAAACAGTCTTTGCCCAACCAGCCAGTGGTCTTTCTGCCACTCTCTGACCCAACCTCGCCTCTGCACCCCACCCCACCACATCCCGTCCACCTTCCCCACCCACTCAATAACCTTGATCAATTGCTTCGTCGTTCGCAATCCACACGCTTGTTTCTCTTGCAGATGCCTGACGCAGCGCCCGTCCTACCCGCGGGACAAGGATCCCTACGGGGAGAAGTACGACTACGTGGGGTACATCCACGACCACGCGCTGGGCGCGGGGCGCGAGTGCGAGTACAGCCACGTCTGGGAGATCCAGACCTCCCCGTACCAAGGTGCGTCTTTTGGGGTGAAACTTGTGGTCGGGCGGATTCAGGGCAGGGACGTGGGCTGGTCCAATCTGAGGCATGAAGGCAGTTTAGTTGCGTCCCCCAAGGATCAGTGGGCCTCGGACCAACATCAACACAGCTGTCAATCATGGATTCAACATTGCCTGCAGGTGTTTCACACGCAAGTTGCCATGGCAACACCTTCCTTGCTTCACCGTTGTTCTTTTCCCCTGCAGGCATCACCAGTATTAAGGACACGGACATCCCTGCAGGTTACCACCGGGGCCACCATGGCAACCACAGCGCCAAGTTCAAGGACGCCGGCAGCCTCGCTGGCTCCCCCAAGCGGGAGTTACCCGAGGTTCCGCAGACCCACTGCGGCGCCACCGGTGCTACTGCCCTGACGATGCCGATGACGTCACCGGAAGCGGAAGGAAAGACGGAGCGCATCTACGAACGCTCGCACCCCGGGTCGGCGTCCACCGGAAGTAGTTCCGGCTACTGCTCCAGACCCGGAGGCCCCGTCTATTTTGAGCTTGAGCAGCAGCAGCAACAACAGCAGCAGCAACAGGAACAGCTGGTCAGGAGCCAGAACAGTTACTCTGCCTAGACCTGCACGGAGATTTGGAAGTGAAGTATTGGCCTTCCCCGATTAGTCCTTGAAGAACTGCGGAACTGTGTGAAGGAGGAGAGAAGCTCAAGTGTGAATAAGACTGAGGCAACAAGTGTCGTGGGTTCAGACTGAGCCGATGTTGTAGTGATGTTGTAGAAACTGAACACAGCTATGAGAAGTCACGTCCCATCCCTGGATGACACTGTTTTAGTTCGTCTGGTTGGCAAATTTAGGGGAACCTGACTGGAAATGACTTATTATGGACAAAAGTACCGCTCTGTGTGCGTCATGTTTCTTCGAGCATGTGCACGTCGCACCCTCTGTTTGACGCGAGCAATTGGCTTTTGACTAAACATTCCGTGGGCAGGGGTTCCAGATTTTTGGTGGCTGCAGAATAGAGTCAGAAGGCTCTCATGGTTTTCAGGTGATTTGATGGGTTGCACGATTTGAGCCAAATCGGTGCGAGCCAAATCGAAGCACCTATAGGCAGCCTCTTCCAAAAGTATGTCAGCAGCAGTTTCATGGTCAAGATGAGAATTGA
>JAAUXT010045979.1_pt1 | contig 17826 bp, 15 predicted proteins | sample 7278171 | NCBI WGS metagenome assembly JAAUXT01 (sample SAMN14350112, study PRJNA611818) | marine sediment metagenome | isolation source: surface marine sediment (1.8m) | place: French Polynesia: Moorea | collected 2018-08
TCTTGGATTTTTCCTGAAAATGCCATTTCTGGCCACTTTGAAGGGCTGTGGCTGCATTTCTTGCAACTATATGTGCCCTTGGAACACTGTATGCCCTTGGAACACTCATTTCTGCCCTTGGAACGCTTCATCGGCCTATATTTGGTTGCGCGCAACATCTAGTTGATTTTTTGGTTCTTGATCAATTCAATTTCTTGTGTTTTGGTTCTTTTCTGAGACCTCACATGACAAGAGAGCAGGAGGAGGCAGCAAGATTCATTGATTCGGGCCCCAATTGAGATCTCAAAGAATGTGTGGCATCAAGCCCCAAGACACATTTATATTCATTTAATTTATATTTCCTGAAGGAAAACCCCCAAAGAGTTCGAATTCAAATAAAAGGAAAAACATTTCTTGCATATCTCACAAGGAAAACAAAAAGATTGACAGAGGGCCCTCTGAATCCACCCCTGCTGAGATCATCAAAAGACTTGAACAATCTTATTTTTTACCAACCCAAACCAAGTTGTGTCCAAAAGTTGTGCTTCTTTATCATAACAATGTCTCTTTCATTGTTATGGTGGTGATAAAGGCAATGAAGAATCACTCCCCCATTTGGCCCAGATTTATGGACTATTGCAGCAACTCCAAGCTTTGAAGTGGTTGCAGATTCAGCTTGGTGTTTGTTTTTTAGGTTTCAAGGGTTCTTTGGTCAAATGGAGATCCTCTCTCAATTCAAATGTGGAGCAAAGGCAATGAAAGAGAATGGGAAAATTTTTGTATTAGTTATCATACTAGACTTTACCAAAATTTCTGTCCAAGCAACATTACTTGCAGTCAAGACTTGAAGGGCAAAACAAATGCTTCTGAGCCACAACCTTTCCATTTGGCACATAAAACCTGTACTTTGATGTTCATGCCCAATTTGGCAAGCCCAGAATGGATCACAGTTCTTTGTGAAGAACCTTTGTTGACCAAATTAATTTGCGTAACAGAGGAAAAACAAGTACCGAAAGAAAATATGTCTTTGCACATCACAGCAAACAACAACTGCCCCAAAAATTTCATTCTCAAGGGCAGTATATGTTTTATTTTTACACATTTTGGTGGAAATATAAACATCCCAAATTCTGTGAAAGAAGATCCTTGTTCCAAACAATTCAAAGGGGGACTAAAACCTTACACAGTTTTCCCTTCATTGGAATTCATTTTCAGAGCAACTAGCTCTGAGTTTCAACCACTTCTAAGTGTCAAACTTGAAACACAGATTTGCTCAGAACCCACAAATTCAAAAATGCCAAGTGGTGAATTTTTGCCTTCAGTAATTTACAGTCATACTTATGAGAGATTCTTCACAAATTTCAAATGGACAATTGATCAACACTCTGTTGAGGAAGCACAGGGTCTGTTTGTGTGCCAAATGCATCAATCAAGACACTCAGTGGTCATTTATTTTGAAAATATTTTCAAATGTGAAAAATTTGAATATGTGTCTGCACATTTACTATGTGATGGAACGAAAGACTGCACAAATGGGAAAGATGAGACAAACAGAAGGTGTATTGTTGGCATACCTGGAAGAAAATGCCCAATGTTATTTTTCTACTCTCTATCTTCAGATTGTCACAGGTTTCATAGGCCATCCATCCATGGGACAAAGAGCAATGCCACACAAGTGAAACCTGCACTTTATGAACCACAAAGTGTCAATCACACATGTAGACATCCTTCAGAAATTCCTTGCAAGGACAAAGAGGATATTTGTTTCAAACTAACTGACATTTGTGTTTTTCGGGTAGACAAACACTCAAAGTTGATTCCCTGCAGAACTGGTGTTCACTTGGAAGATTGTAAACTATTTGAGTGTAGCAGAAAATTCAAATGTCCAGATCACTACTGCATGCCCTGGATACATGTATGTGATGGGAGATGGGACTGCCCATCAGGCTCTGATGAACACATTTGCAGAAATACAACTGTTTGTACCAACCAGTTCAAGTGTACTGGATCAGAGAGATCTGTATGCATTTCACTGGATGATGTTTGTGATGTAAAACCAGACTGCCCTCAAAGTGATGATGAACTATTGTGTGACCTGAGTTCTGTGAGGTGTCCATCAGAATGCCTTTGCTTACTTTATGCAATAAGCTGCTTTGCTGAAGCCAACATTGGAAATAGTTTGCTACCCGTGTTAGCTGCACACTTTTCAAATATTTCCATCACTTCAATTGAATGCTATCTTCAGGCTTTGCCACATGTGTCTTTGGTCAATTTTTCTTACAATGACATTTCCTCAATCTGCAAAGAGACTGATCTCTTGAAATCTACAGGTAAACTTGAGGTCCAAGGAAATAAGCTGACACATCTTCACCAAAAGTGTTTTTGCAGTTTGAGCACTCTTGCTGTTATTTTCTTGCAAAACAATTTGATAACAACAGTTTCCACACTTGCTTTCTTCAATCTTTCTGGGCTTCAAATTCTTGACCTTTCACACAACAGAATTGAAATTCTGTGTGGAAATACCATGCAAAAAGTTCCGAGATTGGCAATTCTTTTGGTGAAGGAGAATCCATTGACAGCCATCAAAAGTGACTTTTTTGACAATTTTATTCCAACCATGTTTTTGACCAACAGTTATTATTTGTGCTGCATTGTGTCCAAGAGTGGAAAGTGCATTGAAACAAAAACTAAACTGGAACTGAAGTCTTGTCATATGCTGATTCATAACATGTTTCAGGTTGTTCTTTTGGCAATTGTTGGTTTTCTTGTCATCTTGATGAATGTAGCATCTTTCATCATCCACAGATTTTCTTCTGAGAAGACAGCAGGATCATACAATCTGAGTGTTTGTTTTGTGAACATGAGTTTCTTTCTCTACTCTTTCCATCTATTCATTTTATTCATTGCTCACTTTGTTTATCACAAACACTTCATTGGGTATGAGATTCAATGGAGATCAAGTCCAGCTTGTTTCAGTGCATTTGCAATGGCACTAGCATTTCATCTGATGAGCCCAACTTGTGTGGTGTTTTTGGCTTTCTCCAGAATGATTGTTGTGGTTTTACCTTTCTGTGTTTCCATTAAAAGATTTTCACTGACTCTGACAATTTTAAGTGTTATATCCTTCAGTGTGGTGGTGGTGGTGACTCTTGTGTGTGTTCTTGTGAAAGTATTGTTTGGTGTGTTGCCCTGCAAGATATGTTCACCAGTGGAAAACACACAGCAGAACAACACTTCAGACATTGTATTTCTGTGGATTTCAAGTTTTGTTGGCTTTTATCAAATCTGCATTTCTGTGGTCATTTGTGTTTTCCATATAATTTTAGGCTACACCCTCAAAAACTCAGAACCACCTTCATCTCCAGCAAACAAAAAAACTTCAAAGTCTCTGTGGGTTCATCTTATTGTTGTGGCAGTGTCTTTCTTACTGAGTACTGCAGCTTCAAATGGCAGCTTTCTTTTTCTTGGAGGAAGTTCACAATGCTCACAAGGGCTCTTTTTGTGGATTGCAATTCTCTTGGTGCCACTGCCTTGTGTAGTGCATCCCTTCATGTTTATCATCAGTCATCTCAGAAAAAAGAAAATGGATGAGGCAAAACAAACACCAAGGAAACAACAAATTAAGGTTTTCTATCAATGTGGATGAAAATTCTCCCCAGTGTTTCTGTTCTGTTCAGATCAGTTTCCTGCAGCCAGATTCAAAATGACGTCAACGTGCCCACTTCAGAACAGAGGACAGCTCTCATGTGCCACAACTGTGGAAACCTGGACGTTTCACAGCAGAGCCACAAGACCCCGAAACCAAGGAGCTACTTCATAGACTCATACGAGTCATGTGGTGATCAGGACGAAGCTGATGAGTTTGCAGAAAATAACAGATTCGTCCATGTGATTGGAGGCCAAATCAATTGAATGGATTGGGACCAGGAAAACTGAACGAGGGGAGAAAAATGCCTCATTCTCTTCCCAGATAAGGTGGACCAAGCATGAAAATTCTTGTATAGCAGACAGGAGCAAATGTCTCACAACAGCAGAAGTGGAACACATGTATCAAATTATCAAATGTAAACAATCAAGGTGAAGTGGTGATCAGAATACCACTCAATATTGAAAATGATGTCACCCATGCAAGTCATGATCATAATTATGAATACCGTGTTGAAAGTAATATTGATGTACAAAATATAAAGGCCAGTTTGTGTCTGAGGCAGGTGAATGTTCCATGACTTTCCTGTGTGCGTGATGATTGAAAACTGCCCTTTGGTTGAGGCTCCCATGAGTTCATTTGACACGCTCATTCTGTGTGTTTCTAACCCCTCAATACACCCACATCACACGCAGGACCAGTGGATATTTTCACACTGGTTGTGTCATGCGTTGCTTCTCTGTGCAAGTGAGTACACAGTGGGCGCAGTGCGCCTGGATCGGCCCAACTTTTTTAGGATCCAAAGGATCACGCGTCTGGTTTCTACTTGACCCATTGGCAATGCAACACGTTGGATGATGGAACCAGTCCATACAATTGCGGCGCACTTGACTTGTCCACGAACAACGCATGCACAGTTTGGCGCAGCCAAAGCCAAGACCATACCCTTGTGGAAATCTGTGGACACTGTGTCTTTGAAGTGCTGCCTGTGCAAGGACTAACTGCTTGCACTGCGCCAGCTTTCACACCAGACAGGTCCTGACCGTCCCTCAGTGGAGAGGCCTGTTGAGGAGAGTCATGCTCCACCTCACAATGGATCAAACCCAACACTGGAGCAGGATTTTGCGTGACATGTGTTTGCTGATGCAACACGTGTGCAGGTGCCTTTCTGGGAAGACACACGTCTCTCTATAAGGCAGCCCCAGATGTCTCTCTATAACGCAGCCCCACATGTCTCTCTATAACGCAGCCCCAGACGTCTCTCTATAATGCAGCCCCAGACATCTCTCTATAATGCAGCCCCAGACGTCTCTCTATAATGCAGCCCCAGACGTCTCTCTATAACTCAGCCCTAGACATCTCTCTATAACATAGCCCCAGATGTCTCTCTATAACACAGCCCCACACATCTCTCTATAACGCAGCCCCACACATCTCTCTATAACGCAGCCCTACATGTCTCACAAAAACACAGCCCCAGATGTCTCTATATAAGGAAGCCCCAGATATCTCTCTATGACACAGCCCCAGATGTCTCTCTATAACGCAGTCCCACATGTCTCTCTATAACGCAGCCCTACATGTCTCTCTATAACACAGCCCCAGATGTCTCTCTATAACAAAGCCCCACACATCTCTCTATGACGCAGCCCCAGATGTCTCTCTATAACACACCCCCACACCTCTCTCTATAACGCAGCCCCACATGTCTCTCTATAACACAGCCCTACATGTCTCTCTATAACACAGCCCCAGATGTCTCTCTATAATGCAGCCCCACACATCCCTCTATAATGCCGCCCCAGATGTCTCTATAATGCAGCCCCAGATGTCTCTCTATAATGCAGCCCCACACATCTCTCTATAATGCAGCCCCACATGTCTCTATAATGCAGCCCCAGACGTCTCTCTATAACTCAGCCCTAGACATCTCTCTATAACATAGCCCCAGATGTCTCTCTTTAACACAGCCCCACACCTCTCTCTATAACACAGCCCCACATGTCTCTCTATAATGCAGCCCCAGACATCTCTCTATAATGCAGCCCCACACGTCTCTCTATAATGCAGCCCTACATATCTCTCTATAACGCAGCCCAACACCTCTCTGTATAACGCATCCCCACACATCTCTCTACAATGCAGCCCCACCCGTCTCTCTATAACGCAGACAATGGAGCACGCTACACCGGTCGCAGAGCGGTTGCGCGTGTGAGGATTGGGAATCGGTGTTTGCTCTGTGGATGGTCCGGACGTTCCGGAGGGGAAGGTTCGACATGCTACAGGAGTGGCCGAGAGCGCTCATTAACACTCTGCAACACGGTCATGTGACACTGCAGGGTTCTTCCAGAGCCACGTGGGATGCCAAAGTTACACAAGGCCAAGGCCCAACACTGGCTCGTGCAAAAATTCAGCTCAGGTCAAGGCCAATAGAAGCTCGGCCAGGTGTTCTTTGATCAGCCGCAGGACTGCAAGCTTTGGCTTTTCAGGGTTTGGACTGGATGGTCCACGTGGCACGGCCCCAACTCAGTCCGACGTGTTCAGGCGGGACGTCTCGCACACCATGAGTTTATTACAATCGGTACGGTCTACGTGGCTGACGTCAGATGAATGACAGTGCAGAGGAGGGGTTTGGTGATTTCAGCAGGAATCTCCCAACTCACCAAAACAAACAAAGCCATGTGCTTGACTGTAATTAGTATTCAGCCTTACATACTGTATCTCCAACAGACTGAATGTCTGTTCCGTGTATTTTGAGTTTGCCACGGGTCTTACATGCGGTCTGGAGAGGAATTGGAACTTTCCAGCCAGTGGACCAATGACATTGACTTCGTTCCTGCTGAACCTCCCCATTGGACCCCATTGGCGCAAAAACTGCGCGATTCAGTTGCTCTCAAAAAGCAATGCTTGCACCGTATGCCTTGAACACGAATGCAATGCACGACGCATTCATGTGCCATGCAGTGTTGTACAGGGTGGAAAGTTGGACCTCTTGATGTTTTGCAAAATGCTTGGTTGCTTCAGCTCCAACACACAGCAGATGCACAGATGCGCGCCTGCCCCCCCCCGAGACCTTGACTCCATTGTGGTGCAGATCGCTTCCAACGACAAAGGGATGTCAAAGGCAGAGATGCTTCCAATCACAGATAGAACCCACGCATGGGTGCAACCACTCAGCTTCAAACACCAAAGCAAAGGGAAGGAAACAAACAGACGACAAGTGATCGGGTGGATCCAGGGGTGGGGTTCAATCCGTGATCTTTACCCCCGGACCCCAATCGCACCCCTTCAATCCAATCCTGTAGATTTGCAAATGTGTTGCACTTGGTCTGGCTGGCCCAGTCACGGGAAAGCACAAAATGAGTTGGGGTAAAATTACTATACGGTGGGTTCCCCCCCCCCCCAGGGGAGACGTTTCTTGTCCTTCGAGCCCTACTGGTTCTGTTGGAGCTTTGATGCAGCATTTTTGTATCAGGCAGGAGAAATGCACCTGACATGCAGTAACGTCGCCACATCGTGCTCGGAAACACAGCTTCGCCCCGGAGGCCTTCGTGTGTGTTTGTCTCGTTCTGCATCTGTTGTGAATAAACAGCAGTTCATGTGTTTGAGACACGATTAAATGGCAGTGTTGTAGCCTTGGAACACGGCTTGAGGGCCGGATCCTGGGTGGGGGACAAAAGGGGCTGCATCACAGGGTAGACGAGACAATTAGGGTCTTCACACAGATGACGCGGCGTCAAAATTTTGACGCGCGTCAAAAATTCTGACGCCGCCTTGCCTGTGTGAAAACCCTCATTTGATCAGGGTCTGCTGAAAACAAACATTTCAGTCTCTTTTCTTGCGATTTGTTGAATTGAAATCGGACTGGCGCGTGCTGAGAGGTGAAACGTTTGATGGCTCCTTTCCACCCAACGTCAGGACAAGTGTCCTTGGGGTGAAGGGTGATGCTCACTAAGGGCCTGTCACCACCTCAACACTCGTATTTGGTCGTGTCAAGCTCCTCGCCCCCTGGTGACCTGTGTTTGTACGTCAAGTCTGTGGAAAACACATCACGAATGTGGAATGACATGGGCGGACCCACTGTGGGATGTTGTGTCAGGGCGCTTCCCCTGGGTTCAGAGGAACTCAAGGCATCAGCATAAAGAGTTGACACAAATCAGCATTAGCTCTGTGAAAGAGTCAGATTTGAATTGGGTTTCAACGATGCTTTTGCCTTTTCTCCTTGCAGACATGGAAGTACTGCAGGTCACAGGCCAATCCTCCAAGGCAGAACCGGAAGTGAGGACGCGGAAGGGACTCGTGCGCATGCGCTGCGCAGAACTGTGCGCGTCGCACTGAAGCGTGCAACATGCGCCCTGTATGCATGCTGCTGTGCTGGTGCCACTGAGTGAGGAAGCTCGTACGTGTGTCATACACTCCGTGGACACAGTTGGTGGGCAAAACGTTTGACGTTTGACGCATCTCGACTGTAGCTCTGAAGCCGAGAGGCACAGGACGCACTCTTAAGAACTGACGCAAAATTGCTGGACTTATTCCACGCACTTAACGACGCACCGTGTGACGTCACCCGCGTGGCGCACCCTGTGCGAAGCATTCCGTGCGACGCACACAAGGTGACGCAATCCGAGTGACGCCCTTGGAGTGACGCACCCCGAGGACCGCCGGACGCGTCGCCTTGGAGCTGCGGGAGTACGTGTCTTCGCTCGGCCGGCGTCGCCTCCCCCGGCGCCGCAGGACCGACCGCTCGCCGTGCAGCCCGGACAGGTGAGGGCGCCACTGGGCACGGCAGTCAAGTGTGACTGGTGAGGTCAAGTTTGTTGGGGCTGCAGGGTGTGCAAGCCACACAGGTGCCACGGCTGCCTATGCTGGTCCGTAAACACTTACGATAGCCTGTTTGACACAGCGGCGTCCTGCTGGTCCAAGCGTTTGCAACTTTTGGTTCCTCTATCAATCTTCTACCCTGCGTTCAGGCAAGGGGAAGCAATCAATTGTAGCCTGCATGGTGTATGTTCAGTGCGTCAAAAGATTTGTACTCGTACAGCTGAAAACGTACACATATCAAATAGCGCCAGATCCAAATTGACCCTTTCACGTTTTCTTGGGCTGAGCTTGTGAAAGAAGTTCAGTTTCCCTTTTCCAGGACCTCAGATCCAAGCTTTCTCCGGGTTTTGCTCCATAGAAAGAACCAAAAGAGCATCTCTCTGGCAATGCGTGACAACAGCGGAACTGAAACCGAAAGGCGCAACCTGAAACTAAGCGCCTCACAGATACTTGCTGCTCAGTGAACAGAACAGAGGTCTCTGGTGCCAAATCAGGACAAAGCTGTTGGAGGATCAGAATCTGAACAAAGCGAGGGTTCGTGTTACAACTCACCTGGCTCCACACATGACGAAAAATGTTCAGAGTCAGGGGTTGCTTGATTGAAGATTTTTGGACACAGCAGGATTCAGGCGACGTCGGACACGTGTCCAAATACGTCATTGGGTGAATTAGACATTTGTTCCTGCCTTGCAAAAAGATCTTGGGTTCGGGGTGTACTGATTTGCAGGGTGGGAGTTACTAGTGCATAGAGCCAGCTCGTGTGCTGAATGCTGCCTCCCACAAGAGAAAAACAGATTGAAATGTGTTTCTTGACAGCAGATCTATTTTCGCAGGCTCTTTGCTGCATAAACACACACAAAATCAGCTGACAAAAGGGTTCCTGTGCTCTGCTTTGTCATTTTTCCTCCTCAAAGCCAAGAGAGGAAAAGGATTCCCCTTTGCGTCGAGATTACTTCACTGCTGACATAACAAAAGGGCTTTTCACATTGGGTGACGCGTGGACGTTTTTGGGGCTGGCGTCAAAAATTTCACCATTGGCTTCAATGTGAAATTTTGACGCTGACGTCAAAAAATCAACCGCGCGTCACCAATGTGAAAACCACTGAACACACCTGCAAAATTTTTGCACAGAAATGAGTCTTTGCGCTCACCCCGCAAAGGGCCCTGTTCCAATTTGAAAAAGTCACCAATGTGTGTGAAACAAAGTGCACCTGTGGTACTCTTTTTTGGGGACAGTGAGGGCGAGTTGGGATCATCTTCCATCCATGTGTCTCTGCCACGTCCTTGTATCAATCTCTTAATCCGTATCAGATGATATTGCTGTGACGCAGGGCTTCAGCAGAGTCCAGACAGGTGAATCGACGAATTGATTTGGGCAGATAGCCAGGTTTCCTTCTTGCGTCTTGTCAGGCGACATGTGTCACCTGCTCAGATCCAGGATCACTTGTTTCCTGTGATGTCACAGGCGAATCCATGTTCGTCAGATACCACACCCACCCCGATTTTCGCTTGCAAGATTTTGATCAGAAAATAACGTAGGGAACTTCGCCTTTTACTCCTGGACGTCCCAGAATCCGTCTCTGCACGGATGCAGTTGATAATAAGGGTTTTCACATGGCTGGGCTGCGTCAGAATTTTTGACGCGCACGTCAAAATTTTGACGCGCAGGCATCAAAGTCAACATGACCCCAATGGAGAGCATCAAATTATTGGTCCAGACGCATCACAAATTTTTGATGTGGGCGTCAATTTTTTGTTGTTGCGTCACCAATGTGAAAACCCTTAATCTCTGGCGATACGGTGCGCTGTTCGTGTCAGGGCCTCTTGATGTCGGAACTCGTGGCCCACGCTTTGCACACGTGGGGCTTCGTGCCAGATCTAGCCTCGTGATGATAAACCGCGAACAAATTTTGCTGAAATGCTGTCCCTGAAACTTCGCCGGTGCGGATTCCGTGTGTGTGTGTGTGTGTGTGTGTGTGTGTGTGTGTGTGTGTGTGTGTGTGTGTGTGTGGGCGTGTGCGCGTGTGTGTGTGTGTGCGTGTACGTGTGCGTGCGTGTGCGTGTGTGTGCGTGTGCGTATGCGTGCGCGTGTGTGTGAGGTAGTCAGTCAGTAGGCCATCCCGCTATATTGGACCAACCGTCCGCACATTTTCTTTTGTGCGTGCTCTTGCAGGTATGTGTGTGTGATAGTGTTCGTGTGTGAGAGAGAGTCAGAGAGTGTGTGCGAGAGAGAGACAGAGACAGAGAGACAGATGCACACGCATGTGCGTGTTGTTGCAGGTATGAGACAGACAGCGGCGGGTGGCGCCAACACACAGCGACTGCAGCAGCGGACACGGTGGCAGACCCCGCGGACCCTCCCGACCCTCCCTCCGCAACCTCTGCGGCCGCCTTCGCTGCGCAGTCGGCGGTTATCGGGAGTCTGGGCATGCGCCCCACCGCCCTATCTAAGGTACGAACGGGTACACGACACGCCCCCATGAGTGCAGACAGTGTGTGGATTCAGTGCACAAAGGGGACAAAACTGTTCTCAGTGAAGACACCTGGCTGAGATGCCGATGGTTGCAAACAACAGCAGCTTCAAACGCTCTGGGTATTGTTCCCACCACCCTGTGTCAGGTCCGCCCCTGTGTTGGGTAGATCTATTGCACCCTGTGATAAGCCTCACCACCCGTCCAACCAACACTGGATCCACGTGTTTTTGGAAGATTGGCCTCTTTGGATATCCACTGTGTGTGTGTACGTGTGTGTGTGTTTGTGTCTGTCTGTCTGTCTGTCTGTCTGTCTGTCTGTCTATCTATCTGTCTGTCTGTCTATCTGTCTGTCTGTCTGTCTGTCTGTCTGTGTCTGTCTGTCTGTCTACCATTTCTGCCTGCCTCTCATTGTCTCTATCTGTCTCTGACTCTCTCTCTCTGTCTTTGTCTCTCAGTCTGTCACTGTCTCTCTCTATTTCTCTCCCTGTCTCTCTCTCTGTCTCTCTGTCTCTCTCTCTCTCTCTTTCTCTCTCTCCACCTGTCTCTCTTCTCTGTTTCAGGAGGAGATGGCTCACCGCTCCACGGTGGAATGTCTCAGTGGCTGGTCCTTCCTTCTCCTCTCTCTCTCTCTCTGTCTTTGTCTCTCAGTCTGTCACTGTCTCTCTCTATTTCTCTCCCTGTCTCTCTCTCTGTCTCTCTCTGTCTCTCTCTCTCCATCTCCCTGTTCTCTGTTTCAGGAGGAGATGGCTCACCGCTCCACGGTGGAGTGTCTCAGCGGCTGGTCCTTCCTTCTCCTCGCCCTCGGAATCCTCTGCTTCACCCCGGCCACCATCCTCGCAGGTGTCTCCGCACAACACGCGTGAGTACAACACATTACAGGCGTCTCCGCACAACACGCGTGAGTACAACACATTACAGGTGTGTCCGCTTGACAAAATGGAGCACCAATTCCCTGCGAGTGTGTCCAAACAACATGCTTTGGACAGTGACAGCCCAAGAGCCCAACATCTGTTCAGTTCGAACTGATTTCCCCCCAGATACCTCTTTGTGTTGAGTAAATGCGTGGAGCTCACTAAACTGTCGGAAACCAGCGCCGCCAGTCTGTGTGGACACACACAGAATCCCAACTGGCAATTGTTCTGAGGCTCGTTACAATTTAGCTGTGTGTGAAGTTGTGTAGGCAGGGTCATGGTGGCACCCACAGCCAGACAGAGCACGACGCGATGTCCTCGGAGTCAGCAGGGGACAGACACGCGTGTTGTCACGACACGGCTGTCGTCTCCGGTGATGTCAAGTCTGGTATCTGTGGACACACCCTGCGAGCTTGATTTGGGAGGTTTAGTTGTAACACGTGGTGAGGTATAAGTGGGATGTGCGACGTGGCATTACAGGCTGGAAATCAGTTTTTGTCATCTTGAAAGTTTGAAAATTTGTTCAAATTTTCAGACACCTTTCTCCTTTCACAAACAGTTTCTGTTTCCCAAGCAAAATCTGTCTGCAAAAATAATTGTTGATAACTATTTGGAGAACAAGTTACTGGGGAAAGAAAAAATTGCACAGATTATCCAGGGTGAAATGCCACGTCGCACGTGTTGCAACTGAACCTCCCTACTATCTTCACGTTGCATGCGTCATGGAACGCGCAGCGCCTATTGATGAGCCGGGACCCAGAGTCAGAGCCAAACTGAAAATGAGACCAATTGCCTTCACTCTCAGCGCAGTGAAGTGGCGTTGCATCCCGTGCGCAAGTTGGCGCTGCCTTCTTATCTCAAAACTTGCGAATCTATGGGCGATAATGCAAATCACGCGACTCCCTGGAGGTATTTTCTTGCGGGCGTTGAACCCAACTTCATAGTGAACTGGTGAACAACACTTCTATGAATGGTCTCGTGTCGCTGGTATCCCCTGTTTCTTCCGCTCCATTCATTAAAGCCGTGCGCGGCGTCTTCTGTGCAGTGAAACCGGCTTTGCGTTACAAAGACGCGGCGTCGCCCCCGCCGTTTATTTCCTTGGGGAGTCGACGCCATGTCAACGGCTAATCACGAGAAATGGCGAGGGAGGGAGGCGTGGTGCGTTGTTTTCGGGCGCGTTCTTGCTGCATGCGGTGAACCTTGGATGCATGCTCGTGTGCATGCGCGTGGGGAGGTCGGGTGGTTTGAGGTATGGTTCAAACTGCACAGGTGGCATCTTAGGCCAGAACATCCCTTGAAGGCGTCACCCATCAACGTCGCATCATCTCTTGCCAGATTGCTGAGTGTGTGTGTGACTCAAGTCACCTCAGTGCACGGTGCTCAGGGCATGCACATGCTGACTATGTTTAGAACCTTGTGGAATGAAATTGAAAAAATAACGAGATTTTTCAGGCGCAGGCACAGTCACTTGGTATCCAGGTGTCAGGTACAACCACAAATGGCTGTCAAATGGCTGTGGATCAATGCCACCAGACATCCGACCTGCTCCTCGGTGTTTTGCGATGTCCGGTTGCGTCTGTGTGCACATGGATCTGAGCTGTGCTGATGGACGCTCAAATGGACCTTTCGTTTGTGCCTGTGAGTGGAGTTCGGATTTCGATCCCACAGTGCACCCCAGTGCAACGTGTTTATCACACACCTAAATAACGAGCTTGGAAAAGAGTGCGAGTGATTGATGTTGGGTGTAACTGGGTGCAACTGGGTACAATGCAGTCACAGTCGATGACGCAACGCCTATTGACAGACAGGGGTGGAATACATGATTCATTCCACGTACGAAAACTCTCGTTGTGACAAAGTTTGACAAGGTCTCGGGGTTTGTTGGGGTCCAGGCTCCACCCCTGGGTTCAGCGGAGGGGAACCAAATGAAACAGAGAGACAGTGCGCCGTTCTACTCCAGTTCCAGAGCCAACACTTCCACCCTACCCCAAAGGGGGGGATAGCGTCCCACCAAGTTTCAGCTCCACTTTTTCCTCAACCAAGTGTGTGTTGGAGCAGTGTCGCAGACTTGAGCTGAGGCTTTACGCCTTAGGCACCCAGTGTGAAGCAGGCTTCACTGGGTGGGAATTGACTGGAAAGGATGTTTATTTTTGCGCTCAGGTCATTGGGTGCTTTGTCTCTCGTTTGAATCAGCGCGGTCAGAAAGGAGGGCGAGTGAATGACATCGGGTGCAGCCCAGTCCATCAGAGTCACGTCTGCGCTTTCACTGCACCGACTGAAGCCGCAGAGATGACGTCTGAGCACGTGTTCGTGCACAGGTTCCTTGGGAGGGTTCAAGAACCTCGTCAAGGGGACGCAACCCACTGGGGCCAACAACAACTGCGAAAGCTTTGCAGAAAACAACAAAATGGGAGAACCACAACAGACCGGTGTAACATGCCCGGTTGACTTGCGTGCCCCATTGGCACGTGTCAATCGGGCATGGGTCTACCAGTGTACCCCATTGACACGTGTCACTGGGGCATGGGTCTACCAGTGTACCCCATTGACACGTGTCACTGGGGCATGGGTCTACCAGCATGCTCAAATGACACGTGTCAATGGGGCGTGGGTCAACAGGTCCATGCCCCATTGACATGTGTCATTTGGAACACATGTCAATCGGGCATGCTAGACCGGTGCATTGGATGCATTGCTGACACCAACACCAATATTCCTCGCACTTGCGGCGCGCTCGGTTTGAAGCGGCTCTGACAGGGCTGAGTGGCCTGATCCCCCTCAGTGCCCTCAGGGACCCCGCCCCGCGCCTCGCGCCGGATGTCCGGGTCGCCTCGTCCTCTCCCCGTCAGGAGGAGCCCCGCGGGACGGACGAGGAGACGCACGCTCCTTACACAGCTACTCCGGGACCGCGACACACGACATCAGAGGTTCGCATTGAGTGCGTCAAATAGAAAGTGGGCCGGTGTTGCATGTCCAGCTGACACTGTGTGTTACTGTGATATGGTGGTAGAGCCGTGTCCAACTGACACCTGTCAGCTGGACAGTTACGAAGGGCTTCATCACCGTTCGTGCTTCAGAAACATGGAGCAAGCCTGGGGCTGCATTCAAATCTGTTGTCGCTGAGTTCACAAGGCGTTGAACATTCCCGGTTGTCAATGGGCGCTCGATGACAAGAGTCATCAGTGGACGCTGCACACACTGATGACTGAAAACGCGTGAGGCACGATGTGTTGGTGCCAGTGGGTCATGGGTCAGTAAATTGAAGGTGGATCCAGCCAGTCCAAGAAGGGAGAAAGGGGTCCACCTGCGCGTTTGAGGCTGGGGTGAGGCAAAATATCTCACCTCTCTTCACTTGAGCTCACTGAATTCAGAATCTGGGCTGACTGGAACATTTGGTACTTCAAACACCAATTCGAGGCTTTACGAATTCAACTCCAACAGGAAAAGGTCATCGAGCTGATTTGACCAATTGCGAGGACGAGAAGTGTATTGCGGACGTCGGTCAATGTCCTGAGCTGTTCAGACTTTAACGCAAATAGATCCATCCATTCCCGTGGAAGCCTGCCACATGAAGGGGACAGCCGTATTGCGGATATGATTGGCAGCCTGATAGCCCAGCGCCGCTCGATACGGACCGACAGCTTGTTTGTGTCGCCTGGAAATCCACAGACTGATCGCAGACTCATCAATTGTGCCGGATTGGTCTGGGTCCCTTGCGTTTCACAGCTTCAGACAACAGCGGATCCAGGGATTGGCTGAGATGGTCCTGACACTGTTGAGGAGAAACAAACCTCCAATAATGGACCAAGCGCAACTTTTTTTCTCTGACCAGAGGTCAAGTGGGGCCCGGGCCCATTGCCCTGTTGAACTCGCTTTGTACTCCAGACAAAGCTTGGTTTCTTCATTTGTCACTTCCGCATGGCGAGCACGCTGTTCTTGCCGACTTTTGGTGATTTGCGCCGTTGCAACCCGTTGCAACCCGTTACAACGGCACAAAGCACATGAGGCATCCTGGACAAGATTCTGTAGACAAGAGTTTCTCCAAGAAGATAGTGTTCAATTCTGTCAATTATTGGTATGTAGACTTCTTTTGGTACAAGCATGATGCAGCAGGAAGGATTTTGTTCAAAGTACACAACTTTGGAATGTTGGTTTTTGATGGGTGACAATGGGGTGCAAATCACGAGAGACCCCTGGGTCTATTTTTTTGGCGCTTCACTCAGACACAAAATGACGGATCCACTGTGAACCTGGCCCAGGCCCAACCGCAACAGGCTGTCCTCACGAAGCGGAATGGAGCTGCCATTGAAAGGCGCATCAGGCCTGGAGCAATTAGAGCGGATCCAGGTGTGGATACAGGGTGCGAATCATAAGCAGATCCAGGACCTCACGAAATAGGACGAGATCGCAAATTGGACAAATCAACACTGTGATTGAAAAGGTCTCAGCCCAAGGACAATATCAAGGGATTTGGTTTGGGGGTCAATGAGGTCCCGATCCTTGGGTGCCCCTGGGTTGGTGCCTTGGAAACATGGCAACCACAATGATGATTGGAAGGCGTCGAGACAGCATCTCTCTCGCAAAACTGAAAACTGAGCAGTATGGGAGGCTCAATATGGACAGTGTCGTCGACAGACTTTCATGGGCATCCGAAAGAAAAAGAGAGGGTTCCTTAAACAATGTTAATTGTCGCGTGGATCATACATCTCGTCTGTGTTTTCTTGATTGATCAGCTGTTGAACTTCACCACACCATCTAGCATCTGCACCACACCAGCTGGTGACACAGCACAGCAGCTGTGTGCACTGCTCTTCCTGGTGGCATCAAATGTGAATCAATGACACATTGGGAACCATTGCTTTGACGCAGCCAGTTGGCGGCCCTGACACCCGATATACTCGCAGGCTACAATGACAACTGGTGAGGTTGGCTTCGTAACTTCACTTGGCAATTGAAGAGAACACACAAGTACTCCCTGTCATCTAGGAGAGTTGTGCATCGTTCCCGCAAATTGTTTTACACAGGCTTGAGTCCCAGGCCTGGCAGTGGAGACACGTGAGGAACTCCTGGTTGTGAAAGGACTGACAGGTCGACTGAAAGCCTTTCCATGTCTGCGATCACTCCGGGTGACAGGCACAACTGAGCTGAGACGAAGTGCGCAACGCGTGATCATCTCTATCCGGATAGACTTCACCTGGCCCCTGCAGATTTCTGCGGATCTGTGTCCTATTCTATGCGCAAAAACGCAGGCCAACTTCTCAATTCTCCAGCGTGCATTTCGCTCGTGGTCTGGTGTTGCGTTGTACACGGAAAGGTTCTGCAGCTCATCAGGCTGACCCGGAAACGGAAGCCACTGAGCATTGTGGCGTTGGTTATTTCCAACATCAAAGAAAAAATTTTAACTCCCCACCAAGACGGATCTGCAAGAATCAGTCAACCAGAGGCAGAGGCACAGGGTGCTCCTCCATTTTCCCACCATATCTTTTCAGAGCCTCGCTCCCATCTCAGAAGAAACACGTTGCGAAATCCATCAGCTTGCATTGGCTTATTTTGGACAGGTCAATTGTCAACAGTGGGAACCTGAACGCAAATTTGAAAGGCGGAACACTTCGAGCTCAAAGCAGGTTGATGAAGTGTGGCTCTGCGCACCTGTTGCCCCCGTCACCAGCAACACCGGAACGAGGCCTCGTCCCATTCCCCTCACGCCCCCGGGCTAACCAAGGCAAACCTGCCGCAGTGCCACTCGAATCCGCAGCGCCTCCCTCGCTCACACTTCATCTCTTGTGTGAATCTACGTTTTGAGGGTTGGGTCTGATCTACAACAACCGAAGGGACAGATCATTGGGGGCGCCCCCCCCCCGGGCCGCCCCGGGGGGGGGCCGGGCCCCCCGGGCATCCCCCCTGAGACAATTTTTTATGACCCCCCCCCCTCTCTGGCACAAGACCCCCCCCCTTTAAAAATTCTGCCAAAGGCGGAATTTTTACTACATAAGCA
>JAAUXT010067328.1_pt1 | contig 17825 bp, 12 predicted proteins | sample 7278171 | NCBI WGS metagenome assembly JAAUXT01 (sample SAMN14350112, study PRJNA611818) | marine sediment metagenome | isolation source: surface marine sediment (1.8m) | place: French Polynesia: Moorea | collected 2018-08
AACACATTTTGACTTTCGGCAAACAAAAAACCAGCAACGAACGTTACCAAAGCAACCAATCACCAATTCTAAAAATTAGCCCAATCAAGTAACTACATTTTCTCTTAATATTGTCTTCAGAAAATATCAACCGTTTACGAGCTATAAAGCCATTTATACAGCCATACCCAAATTTCACCATGTCAGCCATATTGGTTTTTTGGCCATAAAAACACGTAAAATCAAAAATTTATTCTTTTGACACTTCATGCATCAACTACAACCCAAAAGTGAACAAATAAACCAAACATGACTAAAATTGAACAAATAGAACACTTTCAAACTGGCGTTCATACATTTTGCCTCTTGATGCCTGTAGGTGATTTTCATGTATGGTTCAAATCACCTAAAAAGCGAACGCAGCTGATCGCAGAATTTTGAGCGGGAAACATTTCTCGCGGTGGCGACATCTTCACTTTAAGCCTCGGCCTCTTCCGTGACGTCACACGCAAAATGGCGACCAGCTAGAAAAACCCCGAGCAAAACATTCACAAAATGTTTAATTTTCACGGCTAAAGGACTACCTACAGGAATCGAAGTCCAGCAGCTGTTTTATCCCCGCTACCCTGCATCTTATGGTATGTATTTGTTTGGGTATAATTGCCTTTTAAAGGGTTTAAAAGAGGATTTAAAGGAGCCATGTCCTTGACTACACCAGCCCACAGACGAGAAATTTCCTTGCTTGGTCCAACTTGTGCCGATTCACATTTTGTTTTTGTGCATTTGGAGAAAGCTGTTCTTGGCGACAAAGTAATTGGGATGACTTTGAGCTGGAGAGGAAGACATTTGTTTGAAACTGGAGTCAACACTGTGGTTTTGGCTTCGCACTGTTGATTCTGGGCACCAGCCAGGGAGGGGGCAAAGATCGCAAAATTACCTGCGACGACCTCGAAGCCAAGATTTTTGTCCGTTTTCACTCTTGAAACATCCAAGAAACGACATCAGGGCACAAAATGGTGAAGAAGACAGATCTTGACGTTGTGTTTTGAGAAATGCTGAGTGCTGCCGCACTTCACGTGAATGGGCACCGAAATGTCAACAATTCGCCCCCGCCCCACCAATTCCGAACTCGGATTGTGCAAAACATTGTTCACTCGAACACATTCTGTTCACCTTTGACATTTTGTGCAGATCTATCTCCTGGAATTCTTCACATTTTGGCCAATTTGGATTGATGTTGCCTGTTCGAAGTGCGGCCACGTGTTGTACGTCTGGGCGATTCTGACGTTAAATGCATGGTTGATTTTTTCCGCAACATCCAGGCACTGTTGGGTGAAGAAGGCAACGTCGTACGTACGAGTACGTAACCGGAAAGCCACCAGAATGGCACTTGAGAAGGGGCACGGGAGGCTCCCTGATCCCCCACCTTGTTTCCGCTGGGGAGCAGTGTGTTGAAATCATGGACAATTTTCTCACTGCTTGTTGTCGAGGCTTGGATGAGGTGAAGATAATGTTACGTTTTGCGGGCATTTTCACTCATTGTAGCCGTCCAAACATGACATCAATTCACTCACAGAACACTCACTGTTCACACTCATTGATGCCCCGAAGCTGGCGGCAATTGCAACTTTTGCGGTGGGCGTGTCGCTGGGTGTGTGGGGAGGTGTGAATGCGGAAGCTGTTTTTTCCTGGATTACCGGCCCTGATCTACGTCAAAGTTGCACAGTGACGTTCGTGAGTGCAGGAGGTAAACAAGGATTGAGAGGTTGGGACTTAGCGGCTGTGGCCTTCAAGCCTCTCTTTGTCGGTTAAATTTGTGTGGCGGAGACAATGAATCGGGCAGGAAGGAAGTGATTTGTTATTTTGGGTCTCACGTCAGGAGCTTTCCCACCTTCCTGACGTCGAACGCCAGAATAGCTTGCGCCAGGGAAAACAACCAAGACTATAAAGCCTTGGCAAGTTAAGTGTGACCTGCGACCCTCAGATCGTCAGCGCGCATTGACTGGAGCAGAGACGTCTGTGCCGCCACATTGGGGATCGTCGGTCTGGTCTTCTGCTTCGTAGTGTTGGTCAGGTCTATTGTGCGGGTTTTCCAAAGAAGGGCGTCATTGCGAGCACAGGTGTGTGTGGTGTGTGTGCGTGTGTGTGGGGGGGGTGTCGCAACTGTGACTCCTTGGTCGTGATCAGGGGTCTCCATAGCTGAGAGCTTCCAGGTGGTTGCACTGATCACAACCAAGTAGTCACCCAGGAGGGGGGCGGGGGTGACAACTCCCAAGACTTCCTCAGAAAGGGTTTGCTGTCGGTCATGACCCTTCAATGACTGCTTGGTGGTGATCAGGGGTGACCCCAACTGATTTTCTCGGTTGTCGTCGCCACCGCTGATCTTACACAAGGTGCTTCATACGACGCAGTGTCATTCCTCGGCTGCGAGTTTCAGGTGGAGATTGCGGACTTGTTTTGCTCGTGGAGGAGAGTTGAGACGCACGTTCACACGACACGTTGACAATACAGGAGTTTGTGTGTGTTGCAGGTGGACGCCCGCCCCGCCCCCTGGAGGCCCGTGGAGAGTTGATGCGCAGTACCGAGGCGGCGCCACCGCGCGGTGCGCACACATCCAGCACGTAAATGTACCAGGAAAACGGCACCGGACCCAACAACAAACGACGACGCACCGACTCCGGCTGTGGTGAGTCAAGGACACTAGATCATGTGACACCAGCGGCACAGCAACTCGAGACAGGCACACGACTCAGTCGATTCAACCTCGTCCCGTTGGTGTTGATCTGTGTTGTTGCAGTCATTCTGGTCAGATAGTTCGGCTGCTCTGGAGTCTGCAAACTGTTGGATACGTTCAAAACGTCGGGTTTTGGGAGATTCAAACCCGTGTCAACGTTATTTTGAGTTGCAGACAAGCCAAGAAAGAAAGCAGGGCAGGGCGGAAAGGTCCCATTGTTGTGTGACTGACGCAGAGGGTGGGTAGCTGGGGCTCGTGTTTATCTCTCGTCACTCCTCGCACAGACCTAAGTCTCTCGATGCGATCCACAGAGCTTCAAGTTGAAATTTGGTGTACGTTCCGTTCATGTTCAGCTGTGTGCCAAGATAAATTGAAGGTGATAAAATAAACGAGGGCCAATAAAACAGGTGCTCGTCCGCACGCTCCAAATCACATGATTTCAGCTTCTTTCTTGAAACAGGGATTTTGAATCTGACGAAATTTCTGGAAATGAATATGAGAGAACTGGCCTGCTTTGTGGTGTGGGGCCTCAAAACCTTCCAACAACGACCCCCCTCCCCTGCAAAAGAAATAATGTACCTCTAAGTTGTTTACCGTGAGATAAAAGTTCAGTTACAAAAGCTAATCAGTCAAGACGAGACATCCTTTTGCTTCAGTTGCTTTTCATGTAATTTTATCAGGAATTATGACGCAGTGACCCCATGAAGTCGCAACAATGTGAAAGACTCGCAGGTGGGTGGTTTGACATGAGCGATAATAGGGAACCTGAACTTGCGTTCGGCAGGTGAGGGAGCGATGGACGGCGAGGAGGAGCACCCGGCCCCGGGACTGCGCGCCGAGGAGTCGCCCGAACACGGCATGAAGGTGCTGCGGGGCCTGAACCACCTCAAGATGGAGAAGGTGCTGTGTGACGTCGCGCTTATAGCCGAGGGTGAGTAGGTGTGTGTGTGTGTGTGTGTGTGTGTGTGTGTGTGACACGTCGTGGTCATATCCCAGGGTGAGTCCTCGCTGTGTATGTGTGCGTGTGACATTGACGTCGTATTCCCGGTAGAGTGTGCGTGCGAGTGCGTGTCTGCTGTTTGCGTGTGTGCGCAAGATCCGATTCGTGAGTTTTGGCCTGTTGGTGAAAGTCGAAAACAGATGCAACGCTTTTGCGGTTGTGGTCCGGTGGAGGTTGACACTTGATTGTGTCACCACATGTGACGACCTGGTATCGATTTGGAGTGTGAATCAGGCTCAAGAAAAGCGATGAAAGGAAAAAAAAAAAAAAACAAACTTTGAAGCCTGTGTCAAACTGGGCGATAACTGAAAGATTTGCGGCGTGTTTTTCCAGGGAAGAAGTTCGAGGTACACAAGGTGATCCTGGTGTCGTGTTCCGACTACTTCCGGTCCATGTTCACTTCCGGTATGAAGGAGTGTTCGCAGCGCGAGATCGAACTCAAAGGCGTCACGAGCAAAGGACTCGAGAAGGTGCTGGAGGTGATCTACACATCCACCACCACACTGGAGGGTGAGTGAGGACATGGGGAGGGGGAGTGGGTGAGGTGTGTGCACGCCAGTGTAAGGGAGGGAAGTAAGAAGGTACACACCATCTCCTGTTGTTGTCTGAGTTCGTTACACATCAACTCCGCTTGATGAAGTCCTGCCAGTTCCAACTTTCGTAAGGCCTCGGATTTGCTTGATGGGAGCGAGAGTCGTTGTCTTTACTGTCCAACCGAATGCTTTTGGTAGAAGACGACACTTAGCAGCAAAAAAAGAGAGTTTGGTTTGTTCGCGATGCAGGCAGGGACACTCAGACTGAGACAATTGCATCTTCGTCAAGCGTAGGGCCCTTGTGGTTGTCCGTGGGCGCTGAGTGTCGTAATTGTGCGAAGTCCCTTTAGGGCGAAGCACCATGTGGTAGTGCAGTATATGGCAGGTGGATGGAAATGTCCCCTGCCCCTCCCCCCAAACCCCTTCCCCTTCCCCAATCCCCCCTCCCCCCCTGCAAACAGCATGACTGGTGGAAGACAAGGAGGACAAGGAAGAATTGATGAACAAGGAAGAATTGATGACATTACTGATGCCGCAAGGGACTTCGCACTGCAGTTGCCTTGAGCACTGCTTCTTGTTTTACCTAAAGTTGTACAAACACGTGTGTCTCGGTTGCCAGGCGACGACATATTTGACGTGATCGCGGCGGCGACGCACCTGCAGGTGACGCCAGTCATCGAGTTCTGCGAGCGCAACTTCCTGTCGGGGATGACGACGTCCAACTTCTACGACTTCATCAACACGGCACGGCTCTACAGCATGAACAACGCCCTCAGGTAATGTGCGTGTGTGGTGAGGTGTGCGTGCAATGCGTCCGCACACCAACGCCCTCGAGTGAAGTCACGAGTCGTCGAAGCAATGGGCTCGTGAGCAGACGACCCAAGGACGCGTTCAGTGTGTTACGTGAGACACCTGTTTTCACGTGACTTTTGCAGGTCTCGTGAGAGCCTGCATATCTTTACGTTGCTCTCTAATATCGCTCACAGTCACGTGCTGCAGTGATAGTTACCGCTACGTAACACAATCAGAGAGGGACGTAGATTTGCTTGTTGTTTGTTACACGACCATATCCAGCTCACGAAGGTCTTCATGTTGCAATCTTTTATCGCCCACTTTTGCACGTTGCAGGCAGATCGACTCGTTCATCGCACAGAACTTGCTGCAGATCGCGAAGGAAGGCACGCTGCCCCTGCTCACCTACGAGCAGATCGAGACGTGCCTCCAGTGCGACAACGTGAAGCTGCGCGAGATCGACATCTTCCACATCGCGTGGGAGTGGCTGCGCAACGACACGGCCGCCAAGGAGAAGTACGCACGCGCGCTCATGTCCAACATCCGGTTCCCGGTGATTGGCCCGACGGACCTGGTGGAGAAGGTGCAGACCATTGACATCATGATGAAGGAGCCGGAACTGCGCGAGATGGTCCTGAGCGCGCTCAACTACCACGTGGTCCCGTACTCGCAGCCGCTCAAGAACTCCGTGAGTACCCAGGTGCGGTACTCGTTTGAGAGGCTGGTGTCTATTGGAGGGCGTCAGATCCACCCACATCCGGGGCTCCACGACGAGGTGTTTATCTTCGAGGAGCGCATCACGGCTAACAGCCTCTTCAACCGGAAGGAGTTGACCGTGCTGCCCAACGCGCTCAGCCACATGCAGATCGTGGTCTTCTCCAACTTCCTGTACGTGCTGGGCGGGTGCACGACGCAGTGCGCGCACGGGGAGTCGGCCGTCAACTCCGTGCTGCGCTACGACCCCCGCTTCAACCTGTGGCACACCATCCAGGGCATGATTAACAAGCGAGCCTATTTCTTCGCCGGTGTCCTCAATGACAAAATCTACGCTATCGGCGGAAAGTTTAAGGACGGGTCTCTGCCGACGGGAGAACGCTATGATCCGGCCTCCAACACGTGGTCAGCGATCACGTCCATGCCGTCGGCGTACCACGCCCACGCGGGCGCCGTGTACGGCGGCCATATTTACATCAGCGGCGGCTATAGCAACAACCACTTCACGCCGGATCTGCAGCGGTACGACCCGGCGGCGCGACAGTGGGAGGACATGACGCCGATGCTGTCGCCACGTGGCTGGCACGTGATGTCGGTGGTGCAGGACAAGCTGCTCGTGTTCGGCGGCTGCACGCTCAACGCCAATCAACAGGCACTTCCGGTGCTGCAGTCCGAGTGCTACGACCCCGCTACGGACCAGTGGTCTATTATCGCCCCCTTGTCCATCTCGCACAAGGAAGCGTCGTGCGTCGTCTATGACGGCCACGTGTACGTGCTCGGAGGTTACAACGTGCAGACCAAGACGGGGCAGAAGATGGTGTCACGCTATGACCCAGTTTCGGGAACGTGGCAAACTGTGGGGCCGCTGCCGCAGAGCAAGACGGGAGTCGGGTACTGCGTACTCAAACTGCCCGGGGCCCAGTTCCTCAACATGGATTCGGACTAGTAGGTTCAGAGGGTACATACACAACACTGTCGGCTCCTCAAAATAGCGCTGCAATGGGGTTGCGGCCTCTTGCAGTGGGGTTGTGTTGAATGTCCAGTCGACGTGGACGTGGACTGGGACGCGCAGGCTCCCAGTTCTCACCGTGTGCGCATGCGTGTCTGTGGTTTCCTGTGTGCAAGATTGAGCGGACACAAACACGGATTCGGATGCGGTGCGAACTGGAAGCCGTGTGTGTGTGGGGGTGGGGAAGGGGTTGCTGCAATGGGGCTGCAGATCCGTTCAGAGTTTATTGATGCGCTGGGCGAGGCTCTGTCATGTCTCCAAGGTGTCGAGTTCGATGTGCTTTTCACACTGGGTGCCCCGTGCGTTGCGTCTCACGTACAATCCTTCGCTTTCTTGCACAGAGACGCGGCGCATGCGCGCTCAGTATGAACCGAGCCTGAGAGGGACAGAGCCCCACCCTGCCGCGTAGCTATAGCTTTGTATTCCGTAGCTGTGGCCCATTCATACTGCGTGCGACCTCGGGCCGCAGAAATACTCGTGTTGTGTCGCTTCTTACAAAGCAGAGGGTATTGCTCGTACAGACCGATTTTTTTGACATGTGAAAAAAAATATCCAGTCAGTTCAGGAAGAGTGGGTAACAAGCAGCTTCGGGGAAATACTGTGTTTTTGTTCAGATGTGTTTTCCATTGGCCCATTTTGCACACACAAATCAAAATGATGTTTGGATGAATATCAAAGAGGAAGTTGCGCAGTTGTGGGTAGTTTTTGTTGACGGCCTGTTTCACACCGGGTGCATCTTGTGTTGCGTCTGTGTCAAGTCCCTTCGTCGAAGCTCCCACGGACTTGGTTGGGACTGTGCGCACATCCGGTGTGAATTGGGAGAACCAGTGTCTCGTGGCTCACACCTTGACCGTGTTGTCGCCGCATTCTCTCACGCGCCGTGTTGCTGATGAGTCACGTGAGTCAGCGCAACAACCAATGGCGCGACGCGTTTTGACCAGCGCGAGACACAGGCTGCGGTGTTTGTCACGGGCATACACATCCTTTCTACTTGACTCTTTGTACATGTATATGGCAAGAATAGTGACGCTTGTCCGAGGAAACTGGCTTTTCCTGGTGATATGACATGTGCAAGGCAAAAACTGGCTTCAGTCGTGCCTGCGCCTCGTGTCGCTGCTCCAGCATTCGTCCCTGTAGGAGACACGTGTCTCAACCCACGTGGTCACACGTGTCTGGGAGGGAGGCTGCAGCGCGCAACGAGGCGGGGGATGCTTGAAATCTGTTTGTGAAAACTCCCATCTGAAAACCCCCTTTGGTGATTGTGCCCAGTTCACACTGCGTGCGCATGCGTGTCTGAAGCTTCCGGCGCCGACAAAAGGAAGGGACTGTTAGAAATTTCAACTTCGAATGTTTTTGGACATTATGAAAATGGAACAGTATGTGGGAAATCTGCAGCTGAAAGCAACGGAAGGAACTTTTTTGAAGTCATTTTGAAGAAGCGTTTTTGGAAGTTGTTGAAAAAAGACAACACGCTCAATCTCTGGTGAAATCATTTGAAAGACTTGGCTCGAGTTTGCCCCTCATTGTTGAGCACCGGAAGCTTCGGTCACGTGGTGCGCCGCGATGTGAAAATGGGGTGAGTGGTGTTCGTCTGGACGGTCACCCTCAATGAGCGCGTTCGGTTTGCACAGTTTACATCGCACAGGAAGCATCTCGCTTCCCTGCTCTGGACGGTGGGCTATATATATACTCTGGGCGCAACGCCTGACGCCTTCCGTGCGCGGGAGCTCTCGTCTGTCAAATCGAACACGCTCACCGGTGCAGATGGGAAACTTCCGTCATGTTTGTATTTTGTCGCGCATCAGTCATTTTTGCAAGCACAGTCCGAATCGGTTGTGAACCCGATCCGAATTTTGGTCGCGGACCTTGTTTGTGGGGGTCGGTAAAGAAGGGGTTTACAGAGGCAGTTGAGCCGAGCCCGACTGAAGGACTTTGTGAAGATTTCTTTTTGTGTTCTCCACTGTGTATTTTCGGCCCCTTTGACACTGGATACGTCACGTGTAGCGCGCAAGTTGATGAGCCCGTTTGGGTCGCCACGTACAACGTGATGCCGTTTGCCGAGATGCAAACGCATGACGCAACCAGTGTGAACCTCCTTTTTGGTTCTCCCCGTAAACCACTGTGGACGACGTTGTGTGTGATAAGCCTTATTTTTGTGCACTTTGTAAAGATTAGAACTTTTGTCAAATGTGATTGCACCATAACTTGGGTTATTTTTTGTTGCGTCATCATGAGAAAAACACGTGCTTTTTCATTCACGTGATGTGTGTACAAAATTAGGAAATTTATGCGCCTGTACATACAAATTCAAAATGAAGTTTGTACATTGGATGTACAGTAATTATTATTTGATTGTAAATAGCTGCAACCATGGAGACGCAAATTATCACGTGTTCGTGTGTCGTACTTAAGTGAGGCGTGGTGTCGCACGTGTTCTGTTTATTTTTTCATTTTTCGGGTCAGATTCACGCTGGATTCACGGGTGAATGAACGCTGCGTCGTCTCTTGTGACGCAGCGCCCATTGACTTGCGTTAAAGATGCATTCAGTGTGAATCAGGCCAATTTTGGTTGAAGTTGAATTTTCAACTCCATGGAACGGCCACTGCGTCAAAACGCATCGTGTCCGCATCGTCGGACGGTCGTTTTATCCAAGAATTGATTTGTTCCAATTTGTTTGCCTCCAAAACTTTGAGCCGTCGGTGTGTATAATCTTCCAAAAAAGTCCGCATCATGTACGAGAAAACTTTGCAATGGAGGCGTCTTGCGTCTCGTCTGTGCACACGTCTCTGGGCATTGGTCCCTACTGGCCGTACCGGAGACGCGACGCGTGGTACAGCCTGTGTGAATCTGCTGTTTGGGTCTTGTTTGGATGCGGCGCGTCTTTTGACGAGAGTTGTCAGTGAGTGCAGCTCAACTCAACACTCCAAGTGGTCTGTGTGATGGTGAGAAAGACTCCAGTCTTGTGTGGTTTGCTCAGGTTTGGCACGAAATGGAAAGTTGTTGGCTGGTGTACTGCGATTTGCTGAATGTCCGTTTGTGTGTGTTCTTGTGCGCGCGTGTGTGTGTGCTTGTCCTCACTCTTGAATTTATCGAAATTGTGAAAAAAGTCAGATGACGTCACGCGTACCGCCCTCATGCACGTCGATAGACGCTGCGCCGCGTCGGCTTGTACATGAGCGCAACGGTGACGTCTTCGTGTGGGTTTGGACTCGTTTTGTTGTGCGTCACTGCGTCTCTCGGTTGTCTCGTCCTTTTTTACGTTGCGTCTCATTTCTCGCGGATCATTGTGCAAAACACCGGAAGTTCTGACGCACCGGAAGGAAGTGGGAGAAATACCCGTTCACAGCGCCTTCTGCGCGCGATCCTTGTTGAAACTAAAATTTGCGAACGTCTGTACATACAATAAAACACTTGTATCAATTATAATCACGTGGTTCTGTTGACGTCCTGTTCTGATCCAGACCAGGCTGGGCGCGCTTTGGCTGTTGAACAGATGCGGCACTTTGTTGCACTTTGTTGCTGGTCCGTCTCCGAAGCAATGACGCACGGGGCAGTCCAGCTTGAGCTTGAAAAACTGCTTCAACAATTATTTCCAAACAATTGGAGACAAGACACCCTGCTCTGGAGAAAAAGCACAGACCAAACCTGCAAAGCGTTGAGTATCTTTTATTTGCGTTTTGTGTGTGTTTTTACTGACCAGTCGCCACACAAGTGTGTGTCTGCTTTGCGCATTTTGCTGCCGTCAATGCAAATAGTTTCACAACCAGTATGATGACCAGCACAGAGGCTCCCACAAGCGGGATCCACAGCACCAAGGAATCTTCTATCAACTGCAGAACATCAAGAATCTTCCTGGTTTGCTGATCAGGAATCACTTCCATGACTTCAAAATGGGCTCTTGTCAAGTTTATGACACACACAATGAACAGAGCTGTGTGTGATATTGTTCCAGCACTGTTGTCTCTCTTGTTCTTGCATGGCTGTGTGATCAAGTGGTGTAAGAGTGAGAGAAAGCAGACCAGAGTCATCAAGAGCAGCCTGATCAAAAGATTGTAAATGTATGTGAACAACAAAATGAGGACCAATCTTTTGAGCAAAAGAATTCCACTCCAGCACAATGGGATTGTTTTTATCCAGGGCAGTTGAATGAAATAATCCCTGTAGGGACCCTGAAGCGTTTCATACACTGACGATATTTCCTCTGCAGGTGCAATGGAGAAGTTTCGTTTGTGACCAGACTTGCGTCTGCATAGTTTCACAAACAGGAGAAAAAGAACCATGGGGACAGGACAGAAACATCCAACAAAGAATTGTACAAGTGTCATTGACTTGTTCTTCAAAAGAGACGGAGCGACAGTGATAAACAAGCCAAAGGGAATGATAGTGCAACTGGCATACAACAAAACCAATCTTTGCCAGGTTTGAAAACACTTGACGTCAGCATCAAGAAAGAGGACGTAGTCTCTCACTATGTGGATGCAATGCACAAGACTGAAGGCTGATGAAGCAAGATTCTGATAGGAGAAGAGAATAGCCAGCAGCACTGCTGTTGACATGTTTTGTTTGAGTGTGTTTCTGAGTGATATGAAATGTTTGGCTGTGTATTTGAGGAAACATCTTGTTATTACATAAATCACTGCAAGGGACACAAAAATAGAAGGAACAGAGATGAGTTTGAACCAGATCTTTTCCACAGGTTTCAGGTTGGGGAAAAGACAGACTGCACTTGTGAATACAGTAATGTTGATTTGAAAATCAAAGAGGCCACTTGCAAAGTTTGTCAGTGTGTGCAGCATTGATTTATCGGCATGTGTATAAATTGGTTCAATGTGGACAAGGCTTGCATCCTGAAAATAGTAAAAGAGTAGAACAAGAAAAACACCCCCTTCTTGTTCATTCTCAGATGAGTCACATTTTTCCACAACTTGTACATTCCTTCGAAATGAGAGATTGAGAAGAAAACTTTCAAGTTTGTTTTGAAACAGAAGAAACAGAGCAGAGGTAAAAACAGTTGTGAAGTACAAGGACCAGAACCAAAAATGAGAACACTCCACATCAGGTACACATGCTGTAGAAAAGAGAGCCTCAGAGTAGCCAGACTCACACTGACTACACAGTGTTCCTTGCCTGTGATTTCCGCATGTGTTGTAAGTGGCGCAAACAGCTGTGGAGCAACAGTATCCAGGGGGACAATAGTAGAATTCCACAGTGTTATCCACATACACACCCCAGTAATTTGCTTTGGCTTGAATGCCACCATTACAACTTCCTCCGTATGGACAAATGTTACACGTAACGTCGGTGTACTGGAAGAGATGCTTTCTTTTCACAGGCATAGGGGGTGGAGGGGGAGGGGGACGAAAACCTGACAGTTTGTTTATTCCATTGTCAAGAGATTTTTTTCTCCTCACAGTCACGCTTTCTGTGTGATGAGAATAGAATCCACTTTTCAGTGAGTAATGCCCAGCAGAACAAGGTGAACATATGTAGGACAGCTCAACAAAATCCAAAAATTGTGTGGGCAGTGGCTTGAGTCCCAAATACCTGTAAATATTCGGCAAAGCAGAGGTGTTTTGCAGTAGAAGTCGGCTGTTCTCCGGGCAGGACACTGCAACCCCCAAGAGCTGAAGTGTTTTTTCTGCTGCACCTGGCTTTCTGGATGCCCTGTGTTGGGTCACTATGGAAATTGCATTTCTCACGACTTTCTTCACTGTAAAATTCAAATTTTGCAAGATTAAGTTCTTGGAAGAGGAGAACAGCAGGAGTCCAGCTTTCAACAGATGAGGTACATCCCCAGAAAGAAACAATGTGTCAACAACCTGAGCATAACCTGGATGCACCAAATAGAGTGCAGCGCCAAAGTTATTGGCTGAATTGTTCACAAACTGAGAAGAACGAACCACAATGTGGGTGGCATCAAGCACTGCAATTGCTCCCCCATTCCCTTCAATTTTACTCACAGTAGTTGTTGTTATGTTGGGTTCCCATTTGCTCCACAAGTACAACCTAAAGTGGAGAATATTCTCAGAGGAAAAATTACAGCCAAGAACTACAAATGCTGATATTGATGTTTTCATGACTGGCTCTGCTACATACTTAAGCTTCACTGCAAATGGGTTGACACCAGCCTTGTTGTCTTGAAATTCACATCCAATGATGTGCACATAAAGCCTGGGAGAATTTATGAGGACAGCTGCACCACTGTTGCTCATTTGGTTATTCATAAACAGAGAGTTCTCTATTTGTATGTGGATGTGGTGGCTGAGCATCTCCCACCCATTGCCACCGGATAAGACCACAGCCCTAAAGTTGTTTTGGAAAGTCAAGTTTGACAGAGTGAGGTGAAAGCCAGAAGCAGGCCTTGGTGAGATGGAATATGGCTTCTGTCCCAGGGACATCAACTCTATGCTGAGAGCTGCAGGCAGAGTGGCTGCTGCACTCATATGAGCACGAGCCACATCATCGTATCTTATCTTTGCAAAACTACACTTTTCCACAACCACCTGTGGATATGAGAAAGACTGCAAACTGAGGCCCCCAAGGATGGCACTACCATGCACTGGGCCTTCAAAGTCTGTTGTCTGAAACCAAGCTTCCAGATTTGTCATGGAGAAGAGATAGATGGGATTGTCTGCCATGTTGGATGATGTCATAGTCAGGCTAACATTGTGGCAGATTGCTTGAAGTCCCAGAGTTGTGGGTAGCTCTACAGGAGGAGGTGTCCCAGTTCTTTGGGGAAGCCACTTTGCATTGGTTATGGTGATCTCTGTGTCAAGGCAACTCAGAGGTGTAAGGTCCGCAGGACCTCCCTCCCCCTGTGTTCCCTTCAACAAGTATGCAGTTTGAATTTCAAGTTCCATGACAGGAGACATAAAACTGCGAGGTGAGGAATGCTGGTAAAATTCTAAATATTCCTGTTGCATCAGAAAAATGGCTGAACTTTCAAAAACACAATTTTCCAACCTGATAATCACATTTGAACCCAAGACATGGCTTGATACCAGGGTCAAATTTGAAAGGAGGACAGTTGCGTTTTCAAAGTGAAATATCAGAGGTATTTGAAAATATTCATCCAACTGATTGTTACAAGAGAGAATAATTTTTTCTGCTGTGTCTCCCTCAACAGTGAGATTCTTTGTCAAAGGTTCTTGGGCGCAGTGGTTGAATTGATGTGGTTGTGAATCGTCCTGTGATAGTTGTATTGTGTCTCCTGAGAGACTCATACGAATCACTTGCTGAAGAGTTTTGCAGGGTTGGTTGTGCTCTCCACAGTCTTCAGTGTCAACACCAGTTTTACTGACCTGAAGAATCCTGGATGATACTCCTGAAACAAGTTTTCAAACACTATTTGACACAACAAATCTTGAAAACAAAACACTTCCCGCCTTTGGTGTTTTCAGGCAACCACGTGTAGCCTTGCAGCATCCAGTAGGGGGTAGAGGAGCCTGGGTTCTGAAGCTCAGTGTCGGAGTCATTGAGAGCCAAAGAGAGAAGCTTTCTGTCATTGCGTTCAGGACGTTGTAAATTCAACCTGATAGTTAGCACATGCCTGGCAGTGCCAAAGGTGGAAGAACATCAATTTTGCACCATGCGCGCAGCTGAATGACCAGTGCCAAATCGTTACGATCTGCCGAAGGGCAGTCCGACTCAGTCGTGTGTGGTCAGACCCCTCAACCCAACCCTGGATTCGCCATCCTGGATTCGCCACAGTGACGCAATTGGCCGTCCCTCCTGGATCTTCCGACACCAAGCCTCCTCGCCTCCCCAGCAGACTTACCCGCACTGGTGCACAAGTACATGAGCAGAATCCAGGCGCCCATCAGTGCAGTGAACACACAAAATCAGCAGATCGTGCAAGGATTAAGACGCTTGGGTCCAGTCAGTGTCAAAGACGATTGCGCTCGAGTGTGAACCTGGCGCCACGAAGATCTGTGCAGTTGCACAGAAGCTGTTGCAACACGCATTCAGAGTGCGCGGAGTTCATTCGTGTGCAGCCGACCCCACACAATTCGAACACCGTTTTGGTGAGTCAGGCGAGTGAGTTGGAATGAGCCCAGATAGAAGGCTTTTTATGGTCAGTGGATTTCTTCTAGCTGACCGAGTTTGATTTGGGAGGTGTTGGGTGAATGTGTAGGGACTGATCTATAGGATCTGGTCAGGGTGAGAACCCCTTCGGTTTTGGTGCGAACAGAAAAGGCATTGTTGGTGTGCAACGCTAAAACGAGGACTCAAAGAACTTGTTTGAACGTCAGAGGTACTCCCGGGCCTCTGGTCCCCTGGATCCTCCCTTGGTGCGGCAGAGAGGTAAACTGCTGCGCAAAGACACTGCGTTTTGGGGATGTTGAGTGAGACACAGCGACGATACCCAAAACCGATTGCGCGTTGCGCCTCAGAAGGATCCAGGATCGGGGGCAGTGAGGGGACAACCTCGGTCTCACCTGAAGTCCGACCTTCAAAGCTCAACGGAGAGAGTAAAATGCAGAGCAATTTTGGGCACGACAAGCGCGCAAATCCAGCTTTTGGGTGTTTGCAGGACCCAGTCCTGCCGGTTCCCCTGGATTTGGTTGCGGGTGCAATGGGAAAGGAAGAGAAACAGATTCATGGAATTCATTCCGAACGACAGACACATCTGAAGAAAACACCAGTTGAAGTGGTTCTTGGTTGAACGCACGGAATAAAGCTGTTCATCAAAGTTGAGTCACAGGCCCAGGGCCCAGCAGTAAAAGTTCAAAGTTCCCTGGCCAGGGTCTCGTACAGCCCGTTGTGTTCAGGCCTTGTACCTCCTTGTGCCAACACACGATCTGTACACAAGGAATTGAAGGTCAACTTTTGAGGGCCTGAGCCTGACCTTTCTTTCTTTCTTTCTTTCTTTCTTTCTTTCTTTCTTTCTTTCTTTCTTTCTTTCTTTCTTTCTTTCTTTCGTGTTGCGATCATTCGTTTGTTTCTTTGTTGCGCTCCTTGATTTGTTTGCTTGTTCATCTTTGATTTTGTGGTTGCGCAGTTCCACACCTTGCCAAGACACGTAATTTCGACCTCAATGCAATACATCATGCACCCAGAGCTTTCAGTGTGTGTGTACACAGAGCCAGTCGGAACTGCAGCCGAATGTCTCGCAAACACACTGCATCATCCTGGGCGGGCCTGAACCCAGCAGAAAGCCAGGCAAAATGTCTCATTCGGTGACAGATCTGTGTGAAGTCCCTGGAATTGGAGACCTGAAAAGTAGAGCGACCCAGGTTTGAGATCCCTTGCAAAATAAATCTGCAGGTCGGGTCACCTGATGTTCAGGTCAATGGCTTCCTCCGTCACGGTTGCCTTGCCACTTTATTGTGCGAAGTCCCTTCAGGGTGAAGCACCCAGTGGTAGTGCGGTATTGGCATAGGCAGCCAGATGTCCCTGTCCCCACTTTGTCCCCCCTCCCCGTGACTTTGTCCACCCCTGTCCACCCCATGTGTTTGTCCACCCCCCATGTATGGTATCTAAAAAAGGCAGAGCACCAAGAGCCTGGCAGGCCAGTTGGCTACCAGACTTACACTTCCACAGAAATATGAATTCAGGACATGTCAGAATGAATTTTTTGGTCTTGAGATGAAACAAACCCTGCTCGGGACTTTGCACTGCAGTTGCATTGAGCACTGCTTCTTGTTGTGATTGGTGTCTGGGTCGAACAAAGTAACTGACCCTGAAACACTGAAATACGAGTTTTCTTTCCCAAAGGAAAACAGGTGTTGGATACCCTGCGCAGCCGGCGCTCTCCCCTGATGGGGATGATTGGGGGACTCCACGCGCCCATTACCATCTCAAGAAAAGGAGATTTTTGTGTGCTGTTCTTGTTTGTACTGTACCTGCAATCGGTCCTCACTCACACTCCTCAGAAATGCGTGTGTGGGAGCTCTCTCTCTCTCTCTCTCTCTCTCTCTCTCTCTCTCTGATGTTGGTGTGCTGTGTGCATGAGATCGAGGTTACATGACCAAGTCCCCGATGTGTGTTGTTCAGCGGGGTCCAGTGACTTCCTCAGATCATTGATCAGAGAGAGACCAAACCCAGTATCAGCATCAGACTTTTGCACTGAATGGATTGTTTGATGTCAGATGGCCCAAAACAAATGGACAACAAGTTCTTTGGTTCCCAACATTCTGCGAACCATGAAATAGTATGTCCAGGCCTCTGAGTTCCTTCCCCACGCTTCAGATAGAAAAGAAGCGATTCTTCCAAATCCTTCTGAAAATGTTCCGGTTTGAGTGAAAATTTGATTTTGATCATTTTTGCACCAAAGCTGGGCCACATATTCTCAGTTTTGCCCTGTGCAAAAGTTTTCAATTTTCTGTTCTGTGCTGTTGTCTTGTGAAATATTGCGGTACTTTAGCAGTTATTGCAGATGCTGAGCCATTAAATCTTGCTGCTGTTGCTCAGTTGGCGTCGTCGAGCGCCATGTTGACCTCTTGTGGCGCCAGGGGGCGATTCCACATCTTGAGCTCGTCCACCAGCACGCTCGCGTAGGAGGAAGGTCCGTTGTCGTTCCCTGTGAAGAAACCACGTGCTTCAGGCGACAATAGGGAGTTTAAGTTCGACGTTTTTTTTTCATGAAACGTGAACGTCAACGTCGCATTTTCGATGCGAAACGTGGAAAACTGCGATGTTGAACGTCGGATTTTTACTTTTGACGTTTCATGTGCTTGTTTTGGTTAAAACGTGCGAGCAAAGGTCGCATGTTCACGTTGTGAAAAAAACGTCGAACTTAAACTCCCTATTGGGGAGAGTACGAGGGTGCGTTTATGATGCGGGGGGGGGGGGGCAGACCTGACATCAGTTGTAGCGCACGGGTCATGAACCCACGAACAGCTCAACCTGTGGAAGTGTTTCACCTGTAGCAATCTCTCACGGGTGCCTCTCAGCTGTGCATGTCTCTCAGCTGTGTAGTCTCCCTCACCTGTGTGTGTGTCTCTCACCTGTGGATATCTCTCTCACCTGTGCATCTCACTCTCACCTGTGCATGTCTCTCTCACCTTTGTAGTCTCTCTCACCTGTGGAGGTCTCTCTCACCTGTGCATGTCTCTCTCACC
>JAAUXT010068482.1_pt1 | contig 17822 bp, 18 predicted proteins | sample 7278171 | NCBI WGS metagenome assembly JAAUXT01 (sample SAMN14350112, study PRJNA611818) | marine sediment metagenome | isolation source: surface marine sediment (1.8m) | place: French Polynesia: Moorea | collected 2018-08
GTGCACAGGCATGAGAACGAATCCGTTGGTGTGGGAACCAATGTAGTGATATCACAAACGATCAGTTGGGTATCTCAGGTGAGACTGGCCACGGTGGCGCGAATCTCTGTGTTTATTGAATGAACAGTGATGCCACCTGTACCGCGGTGGTTCAAATTCACAGCTGGTGTGTCACACCACACAGGATTGAGGAACAAACTATACGATCGAGGCTGGGTGGACCTGAGGTGGAGGTAACTCTACCCAACTGAGGCGCCGAACCCTCCACCGAACGTCTGGGCACATCTCACCTCAGAAAGTATTCCTTGGTTCCAAACAACTTGAAGCAGCGCTCGAGGCAAGTGATCACACAAATTCCCCGTCACACTTGCATATCATGTGAAGCTGAGAGGAACACGTGGCACAATGATTTCCATTGGCAAGTAATTGACAGGTGATGACTCGGACTTGCACCACCGTTTGCGAGGTGGGGTAAAGTTCTGGTCGGCGAACGAGCAGGGCATCCTCTTCCAAGAGTATCTGTCATAGCACACTGGGTGCTGCGAACCTACGCTGTATTGGCAGCTTTACTGGGGAACTGGGCGTGTGTGACTCGGCGCAGTTTGCGGGCGGAGCGGCGCTCCACAGCGAGCCGACGCGCTTCCGCTGCCACTCGCCTTTCGAGTGCTGCCTTCAACTGCGCCTCACTCCGACTCATTCGCGCTCTGGTCCTCCGCCGCTTCGGAGGAGACTCCAGGCCTTTCTTGCTGGCTGGTTTAGCAGTCTTTTTCGCGGATGGGTTTGGTTTTGTCTTCTTTTTGGCTTTCACAGGAGCATTTCCAACTTGTGATTTCGGCTTCTTGGCGTTCTTCGTCCCCTTCTCAAGTTGTTTCTTCGGTTTTCCTTTGGCTGCACCTTTGCTTTTTAGGTTCGTCTTCTTGGCGTTTGTTTTCTTTGCAGTTTTCCCACCAGATTTAGTCCTTTTCTGAGGTGCCTGCTTTGTCTTTTCCTGGGTCCCTGGCTTTTTCTCCTGTTTTCCTTTGGCACCTCTGCTTTTCGCTTTCTTGTTCGCGTTCATTTCTTTTCCGGTCTTCTTGCGTGATTTGGTCGTTTTCACCAGTTTTCCTTTGGCTTGACCTTTGCTGGCCGTTTTCTTTGCATTTTTTTCTTTCTCAATTTTCTTGCCAGATCTGGCCTTGTTCCCTGGCTGTGCCTTATTTTTCTTTGCACCCTGGACATTCTGTTTCTTCGCAGGCTTTTTCTCTTGTTTTCCTTTGGCTTGACCTTTGCTGGTCGGTTCCTTCATATTTTTTCCCTTGTCAGTTTTCACAGGCTGTGCCTTGTTTTTCTTGGCATCTTTGGCATTCTGTTTCTTCTGACTCCCAGAATTTTTCTCTTGTTTTCCTTTGGCTTTCCCTTTGCTTCCCGGCACGGTTGCGGTCTTTGTTCCATTGCCAGTCTTGCCAGAATTCGCAGTTGTTCCTCCAGACTGCGCTTTCTTGTTCTTTTCCTTTTCTTTCTCGAACTTTTTGATTTGCTTTGCGTTTTTCATCTGTTTCTTCTGCCCTTTGCTGAGCGGACACTGTCCGTGTTTTCCTCCTGTATCCGTACACTTTCCAGAACAACATTCAAATTTAGCGTCACACTCTTGTCCACCTTTCCGGCAATGAACACACACAGCCTGAAAAAGAGAAAGAGCAGGAAACTATGGACTGTCGCTGCACGAAAATTTGTCAGTGGCTGACTGACGCAAAACTGGCAATTTTCCCTGGAAAGTTTCTGACAGAATCAGGTGTAAAATCTTTCGTGGGCGAGTTGTCATAGAAAAGGACTGCTGTCCAAGTCACGAAACCATCATCACAATATTAAAATTTTGAGTTTATTTGCAAGGAGATTTCCAGCTAAAGGACAGTGCAATTCGACACGAAAGTCCCACAAAACATTCGGGTTTGTTTGGGTTGACTGTGGTAGAACCGACACAATGTTGAATGCCCAGAAGTCTGGGGGTTTCTGAACGTCAAACAGTTTCAGTGCGTGAAAAACGATTTTTGAAAGGATCTCTGCGCATTTGGAACACGGGAACGTGCAAAGGGGCGAAAAAAGGAAACCATTTGTCGGCTTGGTTTTCCTGCAGAGCCTGCACTGCACACAAGAACAGCGTCTTGGGTCTGGTCTCCCTCTCAATGAAGACGACGCCACGAGTAATGCACGCACCTTGTTGCGTTTGTTTTTCAAGAAGTAAAACGGTGTTCCAGCTGGGTCCCGCTGGAGCTTGAATCCACAGAAGTGGCGCTTCTTGCAGTCCTGGATGTAAATGTGGCACTTTTTGGATTTCTCTGTCCTCGGTTTGAATGTGGAGAAAAACTTTTTCACATTCGTAGAGAAGCTTGGTTTTGGACTACAAAAGAACAATGACAAGGATGAGGTCATGCAAATCGCCAGGAGGAATTCGACAGCAGAGTTCCACTCAACTTGAAGACAAAATATGTTTGGTCATGAGTGATCTGCGTCTGATTCCACAAAGTTCTTTTGTGGCCCACGATTTTAGCGAGTGTACGAATACGAGATACTCGTAGATGCAACAAAATTGGTCTCTGATCGATCGGTGTGCCCAGCAAAGACAGCTTCAACGATCTTTTTCCTCCAGTCGGAATGCTCACAGTGAATTTTTCGAGAACATTGTCCTTCAGCCTTGTCCAGACTTGAAAGCATAGGACTGGTGACAGTTTCACCGAGGTCAACTAAATAGGCAACAAGCAGAACATTTGCAACATATTACGTGTACAAGTAGTTTTAATCCGCAGAAACTTACATTTTCCAAATCTTCTTTTTGGGGTTGCCTGGAACCGTGGTGGGTTTGGCTGGAGCCGTGGTGGAGTTGGCTGGAGCCGTGGCGTTCCTCTTCAGGCGTACACGTAGGGCCGCGTTCCTGGATTCTTGCAGTGCTTCAAGTCTCTTCTCGGCTGCTGTCACGATCTTCTCCAGATCATAAAGCAGTTTCCTCTCCCTTGACTTCGTCTCCACTGCCTTCTCGTCCTTCACTTCTGCGTCCAGCAGTTTGTTTTTCATCACTCTGTCGGTCATTGCTTTCAAACCCTTGTCCCTTGCGTCGCTGCTGCCACTATCACTTGTTCCATTCATTCGATTGATCGTTTTCTCGTGCCACGGGAACAAGGGACATTTACCCACTCCTGTGTCTGTTTCTGAACAAACTCCACTGCAACATTCAAACTCTGCGTAGCAGCTTTTTCCAGCCTGAACACAATGACGACAAACAGCCTGCAAAAAACACAGGTGGATCTGTTGAAATCATAAATGTGTTGTTGCTGTTACTTTGCCTGCATTTGCTTTGCGTGAATAGAAACCAATTCAGCTTGAATTGAACTCATTCGAACTCAGATTAATTGTTTCAGAGTAAAGTTTGATACACATGGGAAGGACAATCCAAAAATGTAAAAAGAATTAAGCTCTTTCTCGAAAAAGAACTTGGGACATAAAAACAGAATATTTCCGTGGCAACAGCATTTTCCCTGGCAACCATGCTGAGATTCATGCGAACCATTGTTTCAAATGCATTTTGCAAGGTAACAGGTGGTTGCCATATAAAGCGCATTTTGGAATGTGGACTCAAAGGTGCTTCCAACAACACCAAGACCAAGTCTCTGTGTCTGGCAGTTCCTTAGACAGGGTGTGATAATGAGCCAGGGCAGGATGGGACACGACAGGATGCGAAATGGGGCGTCCAGGGTGAAATGCCATGTTTTCTTTGTGTGGCTGGGATAAATATTGTGGGATTGCAGTTCCTGAGGTGGGGTGTGATGTGACATGATGGGATGGCACAGGACAGGATGTGAATGAATGGGATGCATGGGACACGGGACATTTTGGCTGAGAGGCCACAAAAACTTTCTCAGCTGTATGGCTTTTTTGGGGGTTCAGTAAGATGGGACAGGACAGAATGGGGACATTGGGCTGACACATCCAGGCCGAGATGCCCTAGTTTCTTTGTATGGCTGGGATGGGACACCAACATCAAGTCTCTGTGTCCGACAGTTCCTGAGACAGGGTGTGACGCCATTAGACAGGAGAGGATGGAAAGGGCAGGGCATGGGACAAGGCCGAGACCTGTGCCAAATTTGGTTTCGACTACATGAAAGTTCTTGCCTCAAAGGGACTTCGCACCCTTCAATTTGTCAAGCGGAAATGGAACAGGATGGGACTGGGACAACAAGGCCGAGGTGCCATATATGCACAGACCCACGGACCCATCACATCCAAGACGAGGTTGTCATCAGTTTCAAGACGACAAAAGTCACGAGACAGCTGCTGATGTAAGTTCGTACATCGACACGCGTCTCAAATTTCATGTTGGACTGTGATTCTGTTCAACAGTTCACGCCAACCTGTGAGGCTGGTCAGAGTGCGTTGAACATTCTGGGCCATTTCCTTGTGCTGCCTCTTCGTCTGTTTCGATCGCCCTTTTGAAAAGGGGGTGGGCGGGAGTGGAGAGATATCTTGAAAGGGGGTGGATGAGAGTGGAGAGATATCTTGAAAGAAAGACACACGTACAGATAGACCGACCTGATTGTTCTCGTCTTTGTTCCAGTAGAGATCTGAACCGCCTTGGTTCTCAGCGGAGAAGCCACAATAAAGCATTTGTTGGCAATGCTGCACTTCCACGTCACACTGACCGTTGTGTCCTGTTCTTCCTTTGATCGTCGCCAAAAAAGTTTTCATTCTGATCAAGAAGGTTGTTTTAGATCTGAAAAGAGAAAGGGATGTTGATGTGATCACAGGTGCGGGATTTGGATGAGGTTGCGGCCCCATGCACTGGGGTTGGTTCTTCACTTCGACTGTATTGATTTGATCCGAGGGTCAGTCTGCCTTTGGCCTAAACTCTTTTGCAACAAAGTCAAGGCCACTGGAGGTCGAGGTCAAAGGTTTGAAACAACAGTTATAAAGCTTTATAACTTCCTGTGAAATCCCAGGTTTTCGCGTACAGACGCATTTTTAACGAACTGGAAACTCACTTGCGATAGATTTTGGTCTTTGGTGGAATGTCACTGGGGATGACTCTGTTTTCCCACCCGCTCCTGGGACATCGCCCACGACCGTCGCCCAGATCTCTGCAGTCGCCGCGGCAACATTCAAACCGCGCGCTGCACCTCGTTCCCTCCCCGTGGCATGTCCGGCACGTGCCCTGTGGATGCGTTATGATTCAGTATTTGAATATTCCAAACTGTATTTCCAAACCAGTTTTGGACGCCATGTGGCTGGCTCGGTAGTTTGCTGTGAAGGAGGAGTGCACAAAAAGTCCAGTTGAACGACAAGCTTATTGAAAGCGCCCTGAAAGCGCGCAGTTCCACAATTGGCAACAGTTCTACAGCTAGTGCCACTGCTGGATTTGAACCCTCCCCCCTTTTGTTGTGGTGCAGACACACATGTGCACGAATGGTAATTGCACGAGGCGCAGGACGCCTCCGGCAAACCGCGCGCTTGACAATGCAAAACATTTCTCGTTGCAAAGCTCAACATCCCTCGTACCTTGTCTTCCGTGAAGTATCTGCCCTTCTCTTCAAAGCGGAAGCCACAGAAACTGTCATTCTGTGGACTGCATTCCTGGAAACGAACGTTGCATTCTTCTCCAAGCTGAGGGCTTCTGCCCCAGACCAGTTTCAGGAACCAGCGTTTGATTCGCTCAAAGATATCCAACTCAGGCCTGAACACAAAACAAACGGAACAAAAGTTAAAACAGTGGTTGTGCACATGAACCACTGCAAGGTGAATGTCATGTCATCGTCAAGGGTCGAGCTGGTGGGTGTGAGGGAATCTCATCTCAAACTTAACACGGAAAAGAAACAATGTTGCACCGAGGCACAGGTCAGGTAAGGCACCAACGGCCTGCCCCCACTTGTCCTGTGCAATCAGCACTCAAGCAAATCCTGGTACATGTTTGGCTTTAGCTTGTGGAGTGCTGATTGGTGTTGGACGTTGTTTTTTTCTGCCATAACAGATCTACATTGCAAATCTATTGATCTTACCTCTGTTTTCAAGACAGGAAAGGTCAATCTTTTCCACGGGCACAGGACCATTGGTTTTTTCATACCAAAACAAACTGAACCATCAGTCAAATTGCATGTTTGTACATAGTGAAGTTTTTGTTTTGCGAATTTCGGTTCAGACGGGAGCGAAGTGGAAATGGATATTCCCCAGTTTCTTTCGGTGCTCTGAGAGGACTCTAACAATAAGCTGTACAATTTGGAGAGCAAAATGGTGAACAGTGAAAGTGCAACTCACGGTTTGTAGACTGAAATGTGCTGTGCCTCAACTGCTCTTTGCAATGTTTCCTCGTGCTCGCCCGTTTTTCGCTTGATTCGCTCAGAATGGTCTTGATTTGAGTCATGTTGATCCCTCTTTGAGCGGGCCTCTCTCTGCAGTCTCTGTTCCTCCTCGTGCACTCTCTTCTCCAGATCATAAAAGAGCTTCTTTTCATCTTTTGTCAGTGTGTCCAACATGCTTGTCTCTTGTGCGTTTCTTGTATTGGTGGAGTCTTCCGACCTTGCCTCTTTTTGAGTCCTCACCGACTGAGAATCTTTCGCCTGTTCCTTCTCTCCTTTACCATTTGTACTGTCATCTGGTCGTGATTTCTCGGCTTCTCCTTTTGCAGTCTGGATTTTTTCCAATTCTTTCTTTTCCTGATCAGCTTTTATGGCATGTGTTTCGTTTACCAATTGCTCTTTCTCCTTGGCAGTTGGAGGGCACTGCCCGTATCCTTTGCCTGCATCAACACAGGAACCGGCACAGCATTCAAACTCAGCTCCACACTTCTCGCCCCCTTTGATGCAACGGAGACACCGAGCCTGCATATCAAAAGAGAAAACAACAAACACGGGAATGAAGTACACAGAACAGGCCACACTCACATTTCATCCACGTGCACTCACAGCACTTGTAACGGTTTTTCACAGGGGTTTCAATCGTGACCCAGAGAGCACCCCTTTTTTCTCAGTGTCAGTTAAATTTGAATCCACTTCAGAGACAGACAGATGGAGAGATAGACAGTCAGACAGAAACAGAGAAAGACAAGAGAAAGAGAGAGAAATGTTGACAAGTGTCAAAGCTTTCTGGCTTTTGTACCCGATGGTTTGTGCATGGGGTGAAAGCCCCTTGCTTGCAATCGTGATGGCGAAAGGAAATTGGGACCATTCCTTACAACTGTATCTCCTGCGGGATTCTTGTCCAGCTGCAACGGGCAAAAGCGAACTGCGGCTTCTTTTCTTCCTTTCTTCCTTCCCTTTTATTCTGATTTGACATTCGCAAAGAACCTCGGAACCACAGCTTACAACAAACATGTACACTGCAGCTCACCTCTTTCTTTTTGTCGCCAGTGTAGTAAAGGTGTTTCTCGGAGAATTTGAAGCCGCAGTATTTGCCTTTCTTGCAGTTGCGGCGTTGAACGTGACAGAAAGATTTTGCGCCGTCCACGGAGGGTGTCAACTTTTTTTGTACTTTCTGCAGGAAGTTTGGTTTCTTCCTGAAACAAAACGTGCGGTGGTTGTCATACGACCCGCTTTGGCATGCTGGTTGATAGGGTTTTGATTTGGAATTGCAAAATGTGCATGCCCAATCACCAAGAAACAGGATGGAGGTGAAAATCAGAACGGATTCGTACACAAACACACCACACACACGCACGCACACACACGCGCGCACACACACACACACACACACACACACACACACACACACCTCTTGATATTTGAGCCTTGTTCAGTGCAGAACTCACAATTTGAAGATTTTCCCAATTTTCTTTTGCGTGTCATCCTGTTGTGCTTTGTCTATCTTTGCTTCTTTCTTTTCTGCAGCCTTATCTTTCTTCATTTCCTGATTTGCTTTTTTCTTGTCTGCTGCTTTCTTCTGTTCGGTCTCTCTGGTTACTTTTTGGACATTTTCCTTCGTCACATCATCTTCCTCATCCTTTTTCTCGGTGTCTCTCTTTTCTTTAGCCTTCTGAGCATCTGTATCCCTGACATTTCGGTCAATCTCTGTCGCTTTTGGGGTTGGGCCGTTGTACTCTGTGGTGTTGTGATGGTGTATCAACAGTCGGTGTTTCCCGTGCTGGCCCCTCATCACCTTGAAACCTGCAACCACAATAGGTATTCACCATATCTGTCATGAAACTATACAGCATTGCTACGGAACCACTGGAGTTCCCCACAGACCAAAGGCAAAAGGTATGTGTTCACTGTGGCTCCTTTACACTGGAAACAGTAAGCAAACCAGGAACCATCCCCAGCTGTCAAAGCACTGTTCTCAGAGCTTTCGTTTTTCTGGCCTGTCTTGGGACCCTCACTCTCTTCCAAGGTGGATCTGGATCTAAAGATCTATTATGGATTCTGGAACCCACAGAGGGCAGGAAGAATATGAGATTCAATCGAGAGGGTCTGGACCCAAATGAATGGCTGTTTTGTGAGGTATGAAAGGGAAACACAAAAAAATCTAGATGGAAAATCAACACATTCCAGATCTCATTGTGCTTCACGGGTTGGGAGTCACGAAAGCATTTTTGAGCTGTTGGACTTGGTTGATCATCTCAGTCAAGGTGATCTCCAGTCTGGATCTGGTCCAGACCCAGAAGTCTGTCCGACAAGAGTCGGGTCCAATGAGATCGACACCCAATCCGCAAAGTTATGATCTCGACACGCCTGCAGATCTAAGGATCTTGCGAGGTGCCCAAACCAACCTGCAGGTCAAGGGCGCTTACCCTTTCCACTTCTACCGTGAACTAAATTCGGAAAACAACCAACCAACAACACAGACACTGTTCCCAGCAAAATAAAAGGAAATTTCATTGTGAAATGTGTCAGGTTGTCGACGTCACACCGAGCGCAGTTTTTGTGACGTCACCAGCTTGTTGATCACCCTGTTCTGCTGCAGGCTTCACACTGGACACCTGTGTGCGGATTGCGGCACTGCCGCAAAGTTTTGAGAGAGTGAGAGTGATTGGGTCTCAAGTCGAATCTAGAATCTATTGCCCTGAAACCAAAGGTCCTCAAGAACAGCGCACTCGTCGCTGTGTCAATAATGACAACTGGCTTGCCTTTTGAAGGCGTGTGAGCCAGGGCATGGAAGAAACAAAAAGCGTCGTTGACAACCGTGACGTCACAAAAAAGATTGTCGCGTTCCGTCAAGAAGAAAATGCGATTTCAGTGATTAAAATGCGGTTATCAAACGTGATTTGGTGTTTGGTGATTCTGGCTGTGATAGTGAGTGTTGATGGTAAGTGTGTAACGTTCTGGAACCAGAACAGATGAGGATAAAACTCTTCACTGGGAGTAGTTTGCTCGCAAACGTCCAGAAAAGTAAAATTTTTGCTGTTCTTGATCAGTGTCAAAGTGCAGAAAGAGTCCGGAATGGGCTGAATCGACCTTTTGTGTGCCGTAACCGTGTGTGCGCATGCAGCCTTTGCCCGAACCAACGGCTTTGGCGCAGAGTCTAGTTCTTGCTGTTTTTGCCCCCCACTCCACGTCATGCAGCAGAAAAAGCAAGTTTCCTTGAATCAACATCTTGCAAAAAAGTCGGACTCTAGATCTATGAAGGAGTCTGCTTCGGAAGGAGGGGAAACTCCAATTTGAAAAAAGAAAGGTGCGAAAGTAGTCTGAAAGCCGTCTGCACCCCAAAACTGCACGTTGACCAGACCAGGCCAAAGCGATCCGATCTCAGTCTCCCTTGGTGACCAATCCTTTTCCAAATTTGGCTCAAAATCTGGGGTTCTAGGTGGGGGGGGGCGACAGACTTCATTTCAAGATTTTGGGGTTTATGGAAATCTTGGCCCTGGCCCACTGAATTTGCCAAAGCTGTATTTGTTGTTTGTCCGGACTGCTTTCCCCCTCAGAAAGTGAGACACAAGAAGGTCTGAGTCAGGGATTCCAGCGGAACTCAAGCGTTGTGTCGTAAACTTTGGTCCCTTCACATGACATTCGCGTTTTGGTGAGTTCATGAGGCCAACGGTTGATCGGGGAAAGAGATTGAACAGTTGCAGTCTTGAAGTGACGCCAGGCGCATCTGATCTTGTCTTTAACAGCACACAAGAAGAAGAAAAAAGTTTCCGGTGGGAAGACAGCACCGAGTGCGAAGTCGCCTGCGAGTGGTGCAGCTGGCAATGCCACTGTGGAGGAGAGAGCCAGGATCGTCAATGTGTAATACTAGAAATTTTTTCTTTGTTCAAACATGCCATCAATCGGACAGCTGACATGGAACAGTTTGGTGCGTGAGACAAATCAAAATTGAACTGAATGGAAAAGAAAGCAGGTCGATTGGTGGACACATTGGTCAATTGCAACTTTTTCTGGATTCTCCAGCTGTTGTCGTTTTGTCTGAAAAAATATCTTCTGTGCGTGCGCTTGTGGCCAACAGGGAAAGGCAAGGGGGGTGGGGGTACAAACATTTCTGAAGCGACCAGGTCGAAATTTGACACCCAGAAATGCATCAGTTTTGAGGTCGTCGGTTCGGACAAGTGCCCAGACAAACCCTCACAGTGGGTCTGATTTGATCATGTTACCATGCGTTACTGTTTCAGAACGAAGAAAACGCTGTGGCAAAAGGTGAAGGCATTTTTCCTGCGGATGAGGCGCTGCAAAGACGAGCACGAGGTCTGCTCTATCCGAGGACAGAACTGTTGCCGCAAGATACGCATGTACTGTGGTGCCTGGGAACGACGGAATGATAGATACGACTTTCCTGAGGACTCGTGGTTCGGCAAACACGTGAGTTTGTATTTTGAGCAGAAGAACACTGGTGTCGATGGGAATGAGTTCTCCCGGATCCACGACTGACGCCAAAACGCCCAAATCCAGTGGGGTCGGGGCAGTCTCCAAATTTCAACGCGCAAAAAGCAAACAAAAGGACATTGATATGGGCTTCTCTCAAAGGGTGGCCCTGCTCATCCCAATCTGTGTCTGACAGTGCGACCCTTCAGTAAATCTGAGAACCCGCTGACAAAAAGGTTTGAAACTCGTAATCTCACCCAACTGGTGGGCACCTTCACCCCATGCATTTTTGGTTTCTGCCAACCCTGTTTTGGTGAAAAATGTGATAAAATCATCTCAAAGACGTACGAAGTGATGGTGCTGAGACTCCCAGAGTGCTGCGCACGAGGGGCTCCCAGCAAAGCGCCTTGGTGTGTGCAAGCGTCTCTTGCGTCCCAGCATACGAGTACCGGTGAGCACGTGGTTCGCCACTGGGCGTTACCATCCGCGCACTCAATCACTGTTGGTGTGCGTGTGTGTCTGTGCACTACTGCAATAGAGGGGAGGCACTTGTGCCCAAGGTAGAAACGAAATGGGGAGACACCTCAATAGTTTGACACGTGCCTCCTTATTTCAACTGCATTGATATATCAGTTGACACTGCCACTCGAAGATTGTTCACCTGTGCCTGGCCATTTCAATGTTCACCTGTGTCTGGCCATTTCAAGTCAGACCTGAAATGAGCAGACAAATGCCCAGCCATTTTACAGGGTGCTTTCATGAGGGTGCCTGACCATTTCACCCCTGAACTGAAATGGCCAGACACCCGCGCCTCCTCATTTTGGGGTGTCTGGCCATTTCGTCACACGGGTCCTGTGCTGTCCACAGCCCTGAGGGTCTTGCATAGGTATTGGTGCCAGACCAACCCGCTGACCAACCAACCCTCTGCAGATTGGGTTCCAGGGAAGGACCCACGCTCTCTGCCAGGGTGGGCCAGCTACATGTACTGCAATCTGTCATTTTTGTTGGCTTCTTGATCTTTCCGAAACTGAGCAAAATGGAACTGGTCTGGTCTCTCAGTTTGCAAAATCATTCAACGCAGACGATTTGATTTCCATTGATCGTCTTTCTCTTTCATTTCGTTTATTCCAGGGTCGGTGTCTGCATTGCAAGGCCGTGGACTCTCAGTGCGTGACACATGTTGAGTGCTGCAGCAAGAACTGTGTGGACGTCGGCGGTGGTATCGCGCATTGCGCAGCCCGGCCTGATCCCAACAAGCCGGAGAATGCCAAAAAGACAGACAATAAGACCAAAGCGAATCCCAGCTCAGCAAACGAGATGAAGAAAGCAACGCAGGCGCAAAGCACGACGCAGAAAGCTGCGGCGCCGCGGGTGACCGTAGAAACGGTCAAGGCCCCAGCCAAAGTGAAGTGGACCCCGGCAGAAAAGAAGAAACTGAAGGCATTCGTTTCCAAAGTTGAGTCCCGCAAGCTGAAAGAGGGAATCAAGGGTAAACCGCCGCTCAATGTGGAAGAGGAAAAGGAACTGAAGACCATTCTGGAGGAAGTCAAGCAGAGGTACATCAAGCAAACGAGCAAGCCAATCGAGTTCGTGGGGACAGTGGACGTGGCTCATCAGAGAGCCTCAGAGGGGCAATTTGAAGAAGCAGAGCAGGAAACTCGCGGCGCAGAGGAAGGAGAGAAGACAGAAGCAATCACGGAACGGGATGCTGCTGACTCCAAAATGGACTTTCCTGGAAGCACGCTGTTCGAGCCGATTCACCGCGAGAAGAGGTCTGCACACCAATGGGGAAAGAAAACTCGTAGACTGCAGGTCCGTCCCGCTTAATTCGTATCTGACAGGGAATTGTGCGAACTTTTTCAAAATTATTTTTTGTTGAAATTAAGACTGCCAATTCTGCTGTTTTGCTCAGTTTGTTTGCGTGACTGTTGAGTGCAAGAATTGTTCTGGCATTCAAATTGAAACCAGAGATTCTTCAGTTACTGAACGAACCAGTACAGATCTCAAGGGAAGATCTGGAGTCGCGGGACCCTGATCCGCGAAAAAAATCCCCCCTTTCACTTTTACGTTGTCACGCGCAGCTAACCCACAGGATTGCGTCCTGGTACTTGCTTGGTGTGAGCACGGCGTGAACAGAAAGTCAAGTATCAACCTCAACCCCATTGTTTCCACTCCCCAGATTGCTCTCTCATTGTTTCTGCCTGAACACTCGCCGAATCGGAACAAAAATGCGACTTCGACAAAAAGCCCCTGTGCTTCAACAAAGAATCCCCCTCCCCGCGAATTTGGTGCTGTCAGGCATGTTTTGTTTTGTTGACCAGGCGGTTCGCCACTTAGGTTCTCTTCTGCGCGCTGAGTGCAATCACCCTTTGTCTGTGAGTGTCTTGTGTGTCTGTGCACTCCTGGTGAAAGAGATGCAGTTCCCATGCTGCCCTCTGCAAACAGACAAGTGCTGTTTGCAGGGGGCCTGGTGTTGGTGCCCTTCCAGACCACCCCCCCCCCCAGGACAGCTTAGGTCCTGTTCAGGACGTAACCGTTGGCCCCACGGCAGGACCTAAGGCCCAATGTTCGGTGTCAGGGCAGGACCAATGCTGTCCACGGGGGCACAACATGTAGGTGCACAACTGTTAGACACTCCCCCTCCCCATGCAAGACAGATCAGGTTCCAGGGTTGAACTCGTGCTGTTCCGGGGAAGGGCAGGTCCAGCTTGGGCACCACTGGTAGACGCCCCCCACCCCTGGACAGGTTTGGTCCCAGGGTGGGACCTCTGCTGTCTGCTTGGGTTTGCCATCCGCGTGGAACCGCGCGATAGGAATGGCACACGTGCAAACACACGAGGGAGTGACAAACTCATTGATCCCTTGCTATCTGTCTCAAAGCACAAACTGCAGAATCTTGTGGTCTGTTGACAATGCCCATTACCAGTGTCAATTGGTGAGGATGACAGTGAAATGTTTTGAAAGACATTCAAATAACTCAGAAATAAACAGTCATGCTTGTACAAAGCAACTGAATATGGAGCATGAAGAGCCAGACACTCAGTTGAGGTCCAGGTGGTGTCCTCATGGGTGTTTCCTCAGACAAACATTGCCAAAAGTAAGTGAATGATTTCTTCTTTTTTTCTGGCCCAAAAAATAGGAGAACCCGTGCACTGTGCTTCTTTGTTGCCAGCAGAAGCAATTCTCCTCAAATGTACCGTCGCACCTTCACATCTGCTGGATGCAGCACTCTGCTAAAATCACAAAACATTGTGGTCTGATGCAGGGAAGCAGTGTGGTTGGCTTGCAGTCAGTGCGTGGGGTCTCTTTGGGTATTGACTTGTCGCAGGTTGAGTGCCAGACCAGGTCAACTGACCACTTGCACAAATTCTGTCCTCAAAGTGACCCAGGTACCTTTGAAGCGTAGCCTGACAAACAAAAACGAATGCGTGACACGAAATATCCGGGACGGTCCTGTCTATACAGCACAGGGATGCAGACGAAGAAGACGTCGACACGGCCAGACATGTGAGAGAGGAGCGAGAAGAGTGGATGCACAGGCGTGAAGCACAAACGCGAAGTGAGGTTGCTCTGGACAAGTGGCGGAAGGATCTTCCGAATGGGGAGTTCTTCGAGATCATCCATCGTGTCCGGAGGGCCCTGGCGCACAGACGAACAAAGAGGAAGCTCAATGTGAAATATGGTGGGAAGAAGGTCAACATGAACTTCACGCCGGCAGAGCAACAAAAGCTGAATGCTTTCATCACAAAACATCAGCAACTGAGAAAGGAAGGGAAAACACCGCCTGCTTCCGAAGTGGCACAGATAAAAAATTTGCTGGAAGCGGCCAGAAAGAGAGGCTCAGGACAGTCAGGAAGCAGATCTCGGTCGGGACCCCAACCTGGGCTCAGTGTCTCCCATGGAGGAAAGAAGCTGAGTTTGAGCTTCACACCTGCGGAAAGACAGAAATTGAACAATTTCATCACAAAACACCAGCAAATGAAACAGCAAGGGAAAACGCCCCCAGCCTCAGAGGTGGCAGAAGTCAAGAGACTGTTGGATGCGGCCAGAAAGAGAGCAGGAGGAAAGATGGATTTGAGCACCAAACTGACCACGCAACTGGAGCAACTGATGTCCTCCACTGTTGTGAGTCGTGAGAAGAGGGGCACGGATCATTTCAGAGAAAAAAGGAGCATCAAGGGAAGAACACTGTTCCGAGCGGATGGGCGAACGAACCTGAGGGCTGCACCAACTGACACTGAAGTGAACTCCAGGTCGGATGCAGAGTTTCTCTCCATCCCAGATGATAGTGTGGAACTCACCGACCGACATTCTGGGAGTGAAAAGGACAAAATGGAAGAAGTAGCCCTACGAGCGGCAGATTCGTCTTTGAACATGAAAGACGATGCCAGCTTCAGATCATCGAGGGGCAGCAACACTGGATCGGGTGCGAATCACGACAGGGACGGGATGACGGAGAGAAGCGGTGACGAAGGGCTGAACACTGCGGACAAACTGAAGCTGAAGAGGGTCATGCAGGAGGTGTTCGCGCGCAGACGCAGAGACGGTATAACGGGCAAAGTACAAATGACCCCTGAGGAGAAAGGTAAAATCAGAAGAATCTACTTGGCAGCCGGAAGACGTATACTCCATTTGATGACCGAAAAACACAGGAGAATGACAAGAGTCGTTGACGTGACCAAAGTTACGCGGTGATCCGGACATATTTCGTGAATCGCAAACCGGGTGGTTCCTTGCGAGTGCATTGAACGTGCAACTCAAAACTCGAAGACTCATTCTCATCTCTCAGGAAACAGGCAGTGTGCAGAGTTCACTTTTGTAAGAAAAATAGGAAATTTACATGCTTCGTGATTTTCATTGTTTGTCACAAATCGCCTCAAGGCCATGTGAAGTCATTGTTGGGCAAAAACAAAATCCATTTGCTTTGTTGAAACTTGAATAACATGCCAGTTGTCTCCAGAAAAGCTTGTTTCTTTGGCACACACACGCTCAACACAAGGTGTGTTCAAGGTTGAAGTCCGTCAGATCGTGTGCATGCTGTCAGATCTGGTTGTTTGTGCTAATTGTTCTGCAGTCCACCAGGGTCCCAATGAGAGCCAAAAAGGATTTACACACACACGATTCTAACACACACTCACACTCACACACACTCACACTCACACACACACACACACACACACACACACACACACATGCACACGCCACGCGAGTTCCAATGCTGTGAGATATCGTCAGACCCTGGCCTGCAGCCTTTTCCGGCATAGTGTGTTTTTGTTCCTGGCAATGAGTTGTGAAATGGCAGAATTTGGAGTGACGGAAAGCAACCAACGCTGTTGGACAACGCTCCACGTCCAGAAAGAAAACAAGAAAATTGGTCCTGAACACCACAGGAAATGCAGAGCCTGAATTCACGATGGGACACCCTGGTTCTGAAGAAAGTTCAAAGGGTTGTTTTTGTGGCTCTGTCAGCTTCAGATTCAGATGGCAAGAACCTGAAGAGCAGAGGCGGGCTCCATTGACTTTCTTTGTTCTTGGAGTTGAAGCCAACTCTGGACAAGTGAACAGGATCGCGAAAGAGAAAGAAACCTAAGCCGAATTCGACTGTGCCAACACAGTATCTGTGTGTCTGACAGCATTTCGAACACGAACATAATGCATGTACAGCGTGGCTTGTTGTGGCTCAGACTTCTGGTACAGCTGTAGCGGTGGGATCAACCGAAGCACTTTTATTTATCTCCATGTAAAACAAGTTTTCTCAGCCACATCAATACAGTATTCGCCTCCTGACGCATCCATTGCCTCTATCGTTTGATGATTCGTCCACAAACAGCAGGACTTCTCACTCAGCCATGCATTCCCTGATCTGAAAGGAAGTTGAGAAAATGCAGGGCCAGTCTCCTTTTGACTGCCTTGCACTCGCGGAGTGTCCTTGCTGGACGTGTGATTTGACTCAGATGAGTCTGAGACCCACACCAATTTGAAGGTCGTGAAATATTAATCCACCGAGACCCGAGAAGATTATTTTATGCCCCACCCCAAAACCAAATTTAAACCCCGTGAAGACAGAAAGCACGAGACTGAGGACACAGTCCAAAAAAGGTCAAAGTCACACAGTTTGTCTGTGAGGATGGCAGCTGACCCAATGGAGACACACGGCTTCATCAGTGTTGGGTCCTTACTCGCAGCACATCGGAGATTCCGGTGTCTATACGGTCGGGAGAGCTCAGTTTTCAGAGGACTGAGGTTTCCGGGCACAAAGAGCGAACCCATTTGTGGGTGGGCTGATGCCTCTGGGGAACGGAGTCTTGTGGGTACCGTCGCCCGGGTTTTGGTTGATATTATTCACTTTTGTTTCCGAAACATTTGAACTTCTTCGGACGCGTCATGTTCTTGGTGTCTACGTACCGCGCTGTTTCTTCGCCGCTCGCACTGCAGTTCCCCACAGCAGCGGGGTTTCCCCCAGCACACCTCTCCCAGCTTCTTGCAGTCCGTCGCGTCCTTCCATGCGTCTTCCACCTTCTCTCCAAAGTTCTCAAAGCCCTCCTTCACATCCTGTCCGAACTCCTTCACGTTCTCCTTGAAGTTGTCCCACCAATCTCTGCGAGAAAGCCTTCGCGCCTCGCTGGAGACGGAAGCGAAGCAGACGAGATTTGTAGACGCTATACACAAGATTTGTGGAGACAAATCGTCAACATTTTGAATCCACCACAACAAAAGAACATGAAACCGATGGTGGAGGGTCGTCGCGACCTGGCTCATTTCCGATGGTCTTGTTGATGGTCGCGTAACCGGCCATCCAGGTGCCGCTGACGGCTTAAAAACCCTTAGCATTCATGTGTGCGTCTGTCCACACTTTGGAATGTAACCTCCCACCCCCCACCCCCACCCCCCACCCCCTTGTCCTCCTTGTCTTCCACCAGTCATGCTGCATGCTGTCCAGGGGGGGTCAGTCACAGGGGGGTCTGCCTCCGGCGGGGGGTCTGGCTGGGGGAGGGGGGTCTGGTAGGGGGGAGGGGGGGTCTGGTAGGGGGGAGGGGGGCAGGGGACATTTCAGTCCAGCTGCCATATACTGCA
>JAAUXT010057622.1_pt1 | contig 17821 bp, 21 predicted proteins | sample 7278171 | NCBI WGS metagenome assembly JAAUXT01 (sample SAMN14350112, study PRJNA611818) | marine sediment metagenome | isolation source: surface marine sediment (1.8m) | place: French Polynesia: Moorea | collected 2018-08
GTGTGTTTCTTTGGTTGTGTTGCATGACAGTTGAAGAGTACAAGTTGGGGTTTTGGATGGTTGAGTGCGTTAGACTTGAGTGCGTTCCGTGTAGTGTGTGATGGCCTCCAAAGATGGCTGAAATGGGCTGAAAAATGGATTTTGCTGACCTGATGGGTTGTGAAAAGTTGGAAATTTTTTTCAACGAATTGCTAATTCCTTTTTATGGTAATTTGGCATTGCATTTACGACTTTTTTGGTGAGGTTCATTTACAGATCGATCGTGTTCAAAATTTTGGGCTACTTTTGGGCTACTTTTGGGCTACTTTTGGTTGCTAGGGGCGCGTTAAGTATCCCGCGGGAAGTTGGGGCGGGGCAAATCACCGCGGCGTCCTTGGACGTATTTTTATGCGTAGCATTCTTGTTCAAACAGCTTTTTGCGCGTTTCACGCTGGTCCGTTGCCACGTTTCGCAGCTCATTTTCACGGGGGCCAGTTCTTTCCTGTATCTGTGTTTCAAGCTGTAGATTTAGAGAGTGAACAGAACAAAACTGCATGGACCCAAAACGTTGTCTCTCATTTTCGCAGTTTAAAGACCCCTTTGAGATGGACGGACCACAGATACAAAGATACTTTTTGGTGAAACGCTTCCACCTGTCTCAGCAGATCAGGTCTTTGAAAAACACACCACACAAGGGGGAAATTTTGAGCAAGTGTTTTATTCTTTGCAGAACTCAAAATGACTTCAACCTCTCACCACCGTGCACCAACGTCAACACCAGTTCAGCAAACATCGCCTCTGGACCACAACAAACGTAAAACCACAACGTCACTGGATGATGTCGTCAAAGTGACCAGCGCGACTCGAGACTCTAGACTCGAGACGCAAAGCAGCGCGTCCACCCCTGAAGCCAAACACTTGCCGACAACGACGCCGGAGACCACTTCTGCCAAAACTGATGCAACCGAAAATGTTTCTGAACTGCACAACGTGCAAGGGAACGAAACGCAGACCAGCACTGCTGCGAAGCTTGAGAATTGTCCATTTTTGTTGAACTTTGTACCTGTGATGTATCTCATGTCTTCTGGGTTGTTGTGAAGCTGATTGTCGCACCGAGTTTTCCCGCAGTTTGGACAGGTAAAATTTACCTTCGCATTTTGAACAGGTTTTTTAAAAACAAACATCCAAATTCAAAGCACAAACTCGCCAGCAGTTTTGACAGATACCAAATATTCTGTTTCTCAGAACATCCAAAAACATATTTTTCAAAGAAATTACTAGTACTCTGATTGCGTTCCCAATCGGATGGTCTGTACCAGGAAGGGGCTGCACCCCACTCAAACCACTTGATGCGCGAGATTTTGCGGTCCGTTTCAAGCTGCAACTCAGGGCTGTGACCGGAACCAACTCCAACTCTCTTGTGCAGGAGAAAGGCGGCACGCGTGTTGTGCTTTCTGGTTTGCATTTTTCTGTCGAAAAGGTTGGAGTGTGTGGTACATTTTGTAAGTTCGTTCTGGTTCAGTGTCAAATTTTGTGTCCCCTTGGTGAAATCGCTTTCAATTCACTCAATCAAGAAAGTTTCTGGGCAGCTGGTCTGTTCAGATGAACAAGTTTGTGCAAACAAACTCTCCGTGGCAAAAACCTTTGTATCCTTGATCTCTTGACTCAATGGGTGAAACGATGCTTTTCTTTTCATGCTTGTCCTTTTGGTGTTGCCTTTTTCTTGACCAAGCCGTTGCAAATTGTATTGCGCTGTGTAAGGAAAAAACGCGCTTTTATCAAGAAGCAATTCACGTTGTTTTGATGTCCTTGGTACAACAGAGCAACAGAGCGCACCGTGCGACTCGAAGAAAAGGAAGGCAAACAAACAAGCAACGTCAGACACCATTCTGAGAAGGAAATTCATGTACACCTATAATTGGTGCTGTCTACACGATGAGATCAGGGTGTCAAAACACTTCAATGTTGACCTTGAAATTTTGCATTCTGAGTTGACAATCAGGGTTGTGACAATGAGGTTTTGAAATTTGGAACGAACAGATTTCTAAACTGGAAAGAAATGTGGGAAGCAGGGCAGGCAGAGGGCGAGGGTTCTGAGAGGTGAATCAGGAATCAAAATAGTGTCTGAAAATTTTGAGCTGTTCTGATTGCGCTCGAACTTCGCACAATTTTTTTGAGTTCTGCGCACAACTACGAGTAGCTTTGGTGGCCCGTCTTCCAATCAATCTACAAGTACACATTGTAGTACACCAACAGTCGAAGCAAAAGATTTTCTGCCTCGCCAACATGGGTCAATTGTTCGTGGAGCCTGATGGACGAATCTCGTTGCTTTAAAAAGGCATCTCTCCAACACAGAATTCTCCGAACATCGAACAAGTCAAGAACTGGAAGTTTCAGGTTCAGAGCAGTGCCATCTCAAATTCGTCTTGTGCAGGTAAGTTTGAGGCGTTCTTTCTATTCCGTTCCCTTCTTTGAGATTTTTTCCTTTTGCTTGACGTGCGATTCTTTCAGACACTCCAGGGCGACTGCAGATGTTCAAGTTGATTCTGTTTGGAGCGCTGCTCTGTCTCGGGCAGTCGCAGCCAGGTAAGAAGCACACTTTTCACACATCAATTTCCTCAGCTTTCGTGACCCTTCAACAGATAGACCTGTGGACGACGATACGTGTTTGTTCTTTTTTGGAATTGTTTCCTCTTCTCTGATTGGTTCTCAGCTCGGCAATTATTGAGTTTGTCGCCGAGTTGTCAAGATTGTCGCCAAGCAAATGATAACACATTTGTCTAGCTTTCTTGATCTCAGAGACAAAATGGATTTCTGCCTGAGGAACCACAGACCCAGTTTGTCACCCTTCGGCCTCTTTTCTCTTTTCAGTCAATTTCAATGGAAACAACGGGGTTACCACCATGAACTTCGGGCCCGGGTGCAGAGGCGGAAGGAGCCCAGGAGGGGGCTTCTGGGTGCAGTGTGGACGCGGACAACAAGACTGGGGGCCCTTCGGTAGTGAAGAGGGTTTCAATCAGTGGATGGGAAACTTCATGGGAAGGTTCAACAACTGGATGGGAAACTTCATGGGCGGGATGAATCAGTGGTTGGGTAATATGGGAGACCGGATGGGTGGAATGGGTAACTGGATGGGCAACATGGGAAATTGGATGGGAAATTTTATGGGAAATATGGGCAACTGGATGGGCAACTGGATGGGAGGAGGACCCTTCGGTGGAGGGTTCATGGGCGGATTCCCCAACATGGGACCCCCCAACACCGGCCCCGGCCCCGACGGGAACGTAGACATCTTCAGCTCCGGACCCAACCAGGGAGACCTGAACCTGGCCTGGCAGGCCCGCAGAGCCGGCAATTAAAGTCCCCACTCAAGAGCAATTGTCCCCTTCTCGATGGGTGAGACGACTTTCTTTCTTCTGTTTGTTTTGTCAACAGCAAACGCACACAATAAGCGAGTCCAAAATCACTTGCAGTTGCAGTTCATCAGTCCAATTTCAAATTCGGAATCAGGCCGAATATGTTGTAGGCTTGCTCAACTTTTGCCTCTTGAACGTTGAAAACAAACGTGTCAAAACATTTTCTTGGTGAAATAAAGCGACAAACTGTCAATGTGCGGTCAGCGTTGTCTCTTGTCACGCTGCTGCCAGGACATCTGTGTACTCGTACCAATCGGGTGGTGACAGGCGCGGCCAGTAGATCCAGTTGGGAACGAGAAACGCTGCTCTTGCTATCGCCTGACTCCAGACTCGTGGTTGACGCAGAGTCCTCTTGGTGTGGTTGCCCCTTTTTCTGTGGTGTGTGGCTCCGTATCGCAGAACTTCCCAGATAAATTATGGAAGTTCCTGCGAATCTCATGAATGCGACCACTGCATAACTGGCCGAAGAAAACACGGCTTCTCAATGCGCGTGCTCGTCAGCACTTTGGTTTTGGGCTGCTGCCTCTCAGTGCCATGTTTCCCGCTGGTGACGCCGCCAACGGCTGTGACTCTTAAGACGACGACTCCCGAGTTACTCAAGGTTCAGCCTTGTGGCTTCACAGAACGCTCGAGTCTGTCGCTGCGTTTGAAGTCCTCAGACGCCGTCAGGTTCGTTGCGTGATGTTGCAGGTTGCTTCTTGGTCTGACAACCAGGATGGCAACAGCGTCTTCGTTGGCGCAGGCCTCCACGGCGACTTGCCTGTGACTGGCTGTTTGCACAACTCGGCCTATTCTCCTGGAGGTGCGTCTGGCTCTCAACATGCTGCTTCAATCCCGAAGCACGAAAAGGCAGGTCCTTGCCGAAGTGTTGATCTGATTGAAGTCTCGGTCAACTAATTCCGTACAGAGCAGAGCTCCACTTTGCAGACTGAAAAACAACTCCGACCTGGGACGCACTCCAGGTTTGCCAGCAGCGCCCCGTGGGTCGAAATCTGCAACAAGTCCTGAGGGAAGCAAAACGAGGACGCATGGACATAGCTGTCTGTCCCTTTGAAGGAAGGAGTGGATGCATTTCGGAGGATTGGGCTCCAGGGGGCCGATGCTGAAGGGGTTGGGGTCCGACACCTGCAAGGGTAACTTCAAGTTTGAGAGACAGTTTTGTTGGTAAGTGTGGATTGTGAGCAACCAACACCCGACACGGCGTCGTGTATATTCCTTGAGCCTTCAAAAAGATTTTCCTCTGGCATCAAGCTGGGTACTTTGTTGTTTGTTTCTTTTTTGGGTGTTTGGGTGCCCTTCAACCCGTCTGAGGATTTTGTTCGCGACATTCCGCCTGCTAACCAGGCAGGTTCTGGCTGAGGCCGCTTTCGTCCGAATGATGTCATTTCCGCTGAAACGTGATTCACTCGTACGTGCGATCCTGACCGCGCAGAAGAAAAACATCTCTTCAAAAAAGATCGCCTTTTGTTGGAGTTGAGAGTCTTCCCAATCTCCATTGATCGCACGTGCCTGACATTCAAACGTACCGTTCTGCATTTTACGTTAAGTAACAACAAACAGTCATTCGCATCCCGTTGAAAGGGACAACCACACACTACACCTCCACACAGCAAAATCCAAGAACTGGAAAGCGCTTTCCCGGTGATCTTCGTGGTGGATCCACGCGCAAGTTATGCAACACAGGCAGGGGACTTACACCCTTGCCCAAGAAATATGTGGGACCACAACTGACAGGCAACTGACATGAAATAATGAGTGCCCCGACAAACTGTCTGGTTTCTTCTGGTGGCATCCATGCAGGGGCCAGGCATTCTGAAGTTGAGTCAGAAACAATCATTTCGAATGAACCTGAGAATGTGTTGGCATGAAGCGCTTTTGGTGACAAGTTCACCCTTCCACATCCGCCCGTGAGACACGACAGTCGTTGGGACCAGGCTCCCAGTGTTGACCCTGAGAAGGCACGCAGCGCAGATCCGTTACAACACGTCACGAGGTGGGCAAAACCGTCCCCAACACAAACAGTCGCTATCAATGGGAAAGTGATAATTTCTCTTGTCATGTTTTACGAGGCACGTGCAAGAATTTTGTATTCATTGAAAACACTTCATTGAGAAAGTTGAAGGCGATGAAAAAATGCATCAGCAGGACAGCGGATCCAAGGAGACCTTCGGAGCTTGCTCACCTTCATTTCCCCAACCCCCCCCCCACACGCACACACGCACACACGCACACACACACACACACACACACACACACACACACACACACACACACAGAGGAATGAATAGCTGCTTTCTGGCTTGTTCGTGTGTTACGAGTAGAAACTGCGAAATATGTGACATTTGGCATCTTGAAAGTTTGGAGTAGCGCCCCCAGTCAGGACCATGTGGACCTCACTACACATCAAATTCTGCATCCACTTGAGAGACCTTCGAATCCTCAGCATTCTTTTCTGCGTGAGTACTCATGTTCAGTTGATCGCGCAATAAAAGGGAATCTCTCCCTCAAGTGGTTCCACAGTTGAACGAGTTGCCGACTCCAAATCCGGAAACAGTCGCCTCAACAAGTGGTAAGTGACTTTCCACACGTATTATTCAGTTTGTTTTTGGAGATTTTTTACTTCTGAGCGCACAACACATTTAGACTGGATGTTGATTTTTTGCAGTCACCATGCTCCTCAGACTGAGCAGCATCGCACTTCTATGCTGCACCTTGACGCTGGGACAACAGGGTTCGTTCCCTTTTCACTAGATTTTTTTTCAGCAATCTCTTGCGTGCAGTTGAATGAAGCTTGTTGGAAAAGTTGGGTGTTTTGGTTCAAGGTGACTGACAAAGGTTTGAATTCGGACACCTTTCCCTGCACATTTTACTGTGCTCTCATGTTTCGCTTCAGTTGTCCCACAACAGCCCAACCAGCCCAACCCACAGCAGCCAGGTGGTCAGCAGCAGTTCGGTCCGTTTGGAGGCTTCAGACCTGGCGGCTTCGGTGGTGGACCTTTCGGTGGCGGTGGTGGACTTGGACGTCCGTTCGGTGGAGGTTGGGGCGGACAGAATGGGGGTTGGGGGAACATGGGTCGCATGGGAGGCATGGGAGGATTTGGCAGACCTTGGGGTGGTGGTGGGTTTGGAGGATTTGGGAATCGACCCTTCGGAGGATTTGGCGGAGGGCGATTTGGAGGTGGCTGGGGTCGTCAGGGAGGAGGAGGGTTTGGGCCTTTTGGTGGTGGAGGACCTGGGGGGTTCTTCAATCAGGGCAGGTTCCAAGGGGGATTTCCCTTTCAAGGAGGGTTTCCTAATCAAGGAGGTTTCCCCAATCAAGGAGGTTTTCCCAATCAAGGAGTTTTCCCTAATCAGGGGCCAAACACCAACCAACCAACAGCCGGAGGACAGGGGCAGCCCGTTTTTTGAAGTGAATTGCTGTACACATCATTTTGTGATACATCTTTTGAATGACATCAACACTGTGACATGCGAAGCAATAAAAAATGGCAACCTAGTCCCTAATTGAAATTTAGTTTTACAGTTTGTTCGGAAATGAACGTCCAGTACTACGCCAGTAATGACCAGAGCGTTCAAGAAGCAACCAGTTCTTGAAATCTGTCGAGACAGCTCTACCATCGTGACAAAGCACTCACTTCTTGAAATGCTCCGGGGTTCAAGAAAAAACTTTCAGTATGGTTGGTGAAAAGGACATGAAAAGGACAAGACTTATCCAGGAGTGTGAGGTGAAACTTTTCCAGCCTCGGGCAGAAGTTTTCGTTCGCGCAAAAGACAACAGAAAAATATGAATAAATTTCCTACAATTGGTTTAATTGTCAGTTGCTAGAAACACACATCGGACACAAAATCGTATCACATAAACACACCTCCACAAACCGCAACTTTCTGTTCTCGTCTGCATGTTCAACAAATGGTTATCACTGAACTTCCGGTGCAGGCTGCATGGGAACGTCTCGGTGCTGGTCTCGTCTTGCCGTCCGCTCTGTCTCGTACCGACAGATGGATTCGCCACGCAAAGCAAGAGCGAATTCTGTACACACAGTCACACTCGATCCGGACACGATCGTTGTATCAGTCCACAGCACACAATGCGATGTTCTGGACAAAGCAACACAAGCTACAGGATGAACGCTGCGCAATGGGCTTTGTTGGAAGAAAGTTAATTCCGTTATTGTGCGATTCCGGATCAAGCGTGACCGAGTGTCAAAAAAGATTCAAGACGTCATTTGAACAAACTTCTCAATCCGACCGGCACAAGTTCCATCTGAAGGTTGGTAATACTTTCGCGCGATGGTTGGCGCACAGGACAGGAAACAAATGAACAACACAGTCAAACGCACAACATAGACAAATCACGAAGTGTGGTAAGCTCACTTGGCCAATCACATGTTTTCAGATATTCGCACTGGGTTCCACAAAGTCAAAGTGAGATGGACTGAACCAAGGCAGGGAACGAGGACATCTGTGATCCCAATGCTCCCAATTCACTGAGCACGACCATTTCACTCCCACGTTTGCCTCGCTGCAGCCAAACACTCGAGAACAATGGAATCGTGGCTCTGAAGTGGGGCACGGTCAGGCAGTTGTCGTTGTTCTTTCCCCAGCGATATCATTCTCCCAAGCACGAATAATCACCAACATCCAATGAATAAAATTCACCGAAGAAACACATACAATGACACTCTCACAACAAACGTCGACTGACAATAGACTCTTAATGTGCAAAAATTTGGCTACAGACACGCACAAATCTAACACGAAAATTGTTCAAGAAGTGGATGCAAAAAAAATTGCATTCAGCGTGGAGCTGGAGAATCCGCCAGCACAAAGCAAAGACAAAATGACAGGCGAGGCTCCAAAATTTCCTTGGCTCAAACCATCGACTCAGAATCAAATCGTAGAGATTCTCCAGCCTATTGATGACGGGTTCGAAGCGCAACTTGCAGATCTTCCAAACCACACTTCTTTTCAGTAGCAAAGTCGACTTTCTATTCCAAGTGATATTTTAACAACAAAAATCTGCACGTGCAAAGATCACCAGTTGTATTCATGCTTTCCCCATTTCAGACTGCTCACATTGAATCACTGCTTGGTGTTTGGAGATTTGCACATCGACTTGCCTTCAACACATCTTTTCTCTGCCTTGTTCAAACTCGCCTGTGCTGATTTTACTTGGAACATAGTAAGTTAACCATTGATACTCGGACACAAAAAGATTGAAATTGAAATTTGAGGGAACTCGGCAAAAAGCATTTTGAGGTTTTGCACCAGGGTTGTTTTGGTGCGTCGAGAAACCACCCTGAGATCCGTGAAGTTCATACCCTGCGGACACCTTGTTCACCCTGAGATCCCACTGTTTGCCACGTGCGTCGTCAAACATCTTGAGTTTCGTGTTTTTCAAGATTTGTGACTGAACAATTGCCGCGCAGCTTGCCCTGTGGTGGACCAGACTCCCCGCCAGGGTCCCACAACCGGCAACTGCTCAAAACTGGTTGTCACGTACAAAATGAAAGATGTGCACCAACCGGCGCACAGTTCCGAATACGGGCACATAACAGTATAAAATACCCTGAGACCGTAAAAATCCGGATTCAATTGTCGAAATCACTCGTGTACAATGCGCACTGTTGATTGTTCGATCCACACGAAAGCTATCGAAAGGAACAAATGGAGCGTAGGCCTCTGACCATCTTTGTACGCACCCTTCTTTCGTTGCTTATTCTTGTACAACAGGGTGCGCATTCAACATGAGTGATTGCGGTATCAATCTTCCATAAAAAACATTCAATCAGTCTCAAGTTGTCAATGCCATTCGAATCCTCGTTTCCACAACAAGCACACAACGCACAGCATAGAAACAGATCCACATGCACGAATGAAGAAAATTTGAAAGTGGTTATGAAAGGTACAGAAAAATGTTCTACGTTGCATTGAAACGCATTGCGAAGAATGTTAGTACCTTCTACACGTTATTTATCTGCAAAATGCATGACATGTGGGGCTGCGTCATCTGAACACTGACAAACAGCTTCAGTCTTTGCAGCACTTCACCACCACAGTTGCAAACTTCCTGCAACAGAAATGGATGATCTCTCTTCGTCCCATCTGAACTTCTCATCCAGCACAGCAGACAGATCTGTTGATTCAAGGACTCTTGATTTTCTCCCTTTTCGAGTCACTGAAGTACCAGCGCACAAAATCTGTTTGTGTGAGAAGCTGAAGCATTCTAAATGTTAGGAACTGCATGCAATGGACTGTCAAACTTACACTAATAGACACACTCTCAAGCATGCACACATGCAGAGGTAGCATCGGCTGCATAGTCGTACAGACAAGATTTTTCCAGTGAAAATATTGCTGTTTTGCGCTTCAACACACATGGTCAAGGTGTTGAGCACAAAGACTGGCTCTTTTGTCCCACACACAGTCGATTATCATGTCGACGAAGCTGCACTCCCATTGACACTGATCGGATCATCTTCAGGCATCACGTCATCTGCGACACTGGGCAGATGTACACTCAAGATATGTTGTACCACAACAAGATGTATCACAATACAAAAAGGATGAAATGTGTTCTGCAATGCCACGACACAGGCAATGTATTGGTGGTCACACAAACAACTAACATCGGTCACCGATCACATCACGAAATTCCTACAGGGTAACAGTGAGAAATGGAGAAAACGTAATCATGGCACAAGATGAGGATTGTAACAACACAGCAACAAAAGGAACACGCGCAGTGCGAACACCACTGCAGAGTCGTGCACGTCCAAATACAACTGCGCATCGTTGAGTTTGTGTTCAACCGAGTCTTACAGTTTGGGGCAAGATCGACCTGACTCTGCAAGAAGATTCGAACTTTGCTTGGTTGTGCAAAAACTCAATTCGATTTCAAACTCAATTTTTCATTTGCACCTGGAAAACGCAGAAACTGCGATTGAGTGATGTGTAGCGCGCACCTTGGACCACATTAACGAGACAAAACAAGAATAAAGCAAACAACATGGCAACATCTCGCAAGATTAGCCAATTCCTAGCAATAACGAACTAGCTTCAACCGTTGATTAAATTTTCACCGGAATCACCAATACCGTGTTATTTAGCGCACAATTACATTGGCCGCCAAGTCAGCCAAGTTTAGTTCAGAATCAAGCAACCCCAAACCCTGTGCATTCTGATTGTATGTACAGTGACAAGCTCTAGTCTATCGCGTTCGTCTGTGTTTGAAGCAGAAGTTCGCAATTCAAGGTCCTCATAGAGTTTGTCGAGCAGCGAGTCTTCACTCTCAGAGGCCACAGCTCGAGTCGCACTTGTTCACTTTGCTCCCTGAGCTCTTTTTCGGTCACTCGTTGGTCATTTTAGAGGAAATCGAATGTTTCAGAAGGTGATGGCGGGGGATTGGAGATGTCCAGTAAAAGATGCAGAAGAATTTCGGGAGGTGCTGCAACGAGAAAGATAATGGCGGTTCAGTCAACGAAGACTTGAAAGCGCGCCATTGGACGAAAATACCCTCCATGCCAAAGCTGTTGCCAAATCACCTTTGAACACTTGCTCCAGATCACCAGGAAAAGCTCAGGACTTTCAGGCAAGCTGAAAGCTCCAATTTTGAATTTTACACCTTTTTCTCACAAGAAGCTCAAAAGAAAAAAAGTTGTCAGAATGCACAGTTTGTTGCTTGTTCGTCAAAAATCTGTATCCTACCTTCATGCCTGTACAACATGGCATTCGTCAAAATAAAATCTCCAGCAACAAAAACCTACAATTTTATTTACAATTTGAGCTTTGGCGCCGAACTGTATTTTTGGTCCAAGGGGCGCGCAACACAACACAAATCTGCAATTGAACACAATTCTGGCCCGTGCTTGGAAGACAATGTTTTTTCTTGTCAGCTTTGTGCCAACCGAAAAGGTCGCCATCCTTTTTGGTGCACTCGAGTTGTTACAATCCACAACCTTTCTTCCATACGTTAAACCGTGATGATTTGACTTGAGTTAAAGACATCAAGAACACAACCACCGAGGTGAAAAGATCCTAAAATGTGTCAAATGTGACAAACATTCTGCTGAAGCAACAGATTGTGCAAAAACGCACTGGACTCCCACATTGGCTACAAATGTGGATGCGTGCAGTACCGCAGAGCAGTCTTGCCAGCGCGACGTCAAAGCGTCACATTTTGGCATCATCGAATAATTCGCCCCAACAACCACTGCACTGCAAGATTTTTGGTCTCTTAGCGACAAGTGGCAAGCAAAGACTTATAAATTGCCACCTTACGTTGTGCTGGAACATGTCCCACCAGCCAGTTCCAGTGATTCAGACTGTTGCAACTAACCGGGCTTCATAGCCATGGGAACCTTTGCCGCTGCAACGGTTTCTCCAAGACGACCGGGATACCATTCTCAGTTGTTAAGAAACTTCAAGTTTCGTGGGTTAGATGATAAAACATTTAAAGCTTGGTCATAGCAGACTTTGTTCCTCATTTCGATCAATTGCTTTGGCGTGTTCTTTGTTCACACAAAGGGAACCACGATCAGAGCCCGATGAACTCGTGTTCAGCGGGCACGTCTCATCCATTGCTTTGAGTTGGACCTCTTTTGGTACTTTGTGCAAGTTCAGCGTCATAAAATTTCCTATTCAGCACGCAAGACTCATTCCTACCTTCCATTCAATAAATCCAGACACTCTGTAGTGTTTGCAGGCAGCCAATCACAGATTGGGGAAAATTTGCGTTCACACTGAGAGCTACTATACGACCTTATCACTTTTCAACTGAATACACTGTCTCACACGTCCCAACTGTCTCCCATAGCACTGACTAAGATGGACTCTGCTGCTTTCACAAAAGACTAAGATGGTCGATGTGTGTGTAAGTAGATCAAGTGTGCTGCCCAAAATTGTGAGCACTTCTTCAATGGACTAGTCTTGCATTGGTTACACTTTGAGCAACAACCCTCTGCGTGAGGGAATTCAAGGCAGCTACCTGACTAAGAACGGATACAATTCGTTGCCCTTCGTGGATGAAATTTCACTCACAAATCCTTGACAAAGGCCACAACTGGTGACAAACAACCGGACAGTGGACATGCATTTTCAACAAAAATTCCATCTGGCTTGAATATTGAAACCAGGAAAAAAGACCAAGTTCCCAACGCTACATTCTGGTCGCCCAGCTCTTATTCTCGATCAAGCGATCTATTTGACTGCCGAACGCACCGAACGAACAGCCAGCGGTGTGGTCGACGCTCGGAACACGCCCTGACAAAGGGAAACAGGCGTTGCTCGCGAGCTCTGAATCTCAGTGGGCAGAATCTTTCTTCTCTTTGTATCTGTTGAAGTTGTGTAAATTGTGCGAACATTGGGCCTGTTGTGTTTATTTGCGTGTGTGTCTTTTTGAGTCGGTTGATTTAGGTCTTTGCGACGCAACGCTACTGCGTGAGACTTCCGTAGACCGTGGCGAAATCAACGGGGTGAGTTCTCACACCTTCGTCGAACATCTCGAGGAAGAGCGGATGGATGTCTCCGGGCGAGTCGAGCTTCGTGCACATGACGTGCTCCCCGTGGCGCGCCGAGATCGTCCTCAGGTCCGTCACCTGCACACAAAGCGAAAACATGTGGTGTGTGGGTTTGCTTGCGTTCAGACCCATCAGAGAAACAGGAGAATATGTATATTTGATCTGCTGGTGAAACCTACCTCTCTGGTTTCCCAGAGCGACCACACAAAAAAAATTAAGGTGAAAATAGCGTGCAGCTGAAGGGTACTCTAATCACGCTGGCTGATAGCTCAAGTCATGGGCAGACAGGTCACACTCGGGTACCTTCATGAGCACTTTGGCCCAGTGGACAGGCTGCGCAGGCCGCTTCTCCGCGATGTAGCGCTTGTACGCTCCGAGGATGGCGTCCTGAACCTTCTCCACAGCCGCCGAGTCTTTCAGACCAAGCCGATCTGAAAAAGCAAGCGAGACCACGTTGGACAAAATGACACTCCGCGCAGATGCACATGGAGCGTGCAAACAGCCCAAAAGCCTTCGCTCCAAGACAAAACACAGAATGCACCACACAACTCCCAATTGAATATGGTGTGACAAAATTGCTGGGACAGCATTGCGCTCAACACAAACTGTAACACGCAACTCTGTGTATTGGATGTGGTGCATGCTGGTGAGTTTTGTTGCGTGGCACTGCCCACGCTGCCGGCCTGTGACCTGCGTCTGAGACGTGGCTGGGTTTCGCCTCCCTGTTCTCTGAGCCACAAGCACAACTCACCCGACTGCATGAGCAGCAGCGCGGAGAGCAGCGCCAGCTCCGTCTCGTCCAGCTGCAGTTTGTGCAGCCCAACAGCGAACTCGAACATCGGGTCCACCATCGTCCCCATCCCACCGGAGTCTGACAGAAAGAACGAATGTTGGTGTCTGCGGACTTCGGACAAACAAGCAAAGCACATGAAGCACACACTACAGTAATGTGCGCGAGATGTTCTACTCAAACTTTACAGTCACCATGCACTGACTTGACCACAGACCCAAAGGCCAGATGAAATGAATCAACAGAACTGATGCCGGTCATGACCCATGACACACAGTCGCAGTCAATGCTGAAGGAACTACCGTACCGTCTCGTGTATAAGACGCACTTTTTCACCCCCAAATCAGACATCAAAAGGAGGGGTGCGTCTTATACATGAGTATGTTTAGATATTTTGAGATACAAAGGAAGACATTCAGTTGAGTAGAAAGAGACTCTTCTTTCCTAAGTTGGTTTTGAATAAGATCCATCTGAGAGGCTAAATTAGGACATAAATACAAGATTGACTGAGGAAAATAGAGAAAATTATGTTTTGAAGTCAAGTGAATAAATTTTGAAAATTAATTGGGAAAGATTAACTTAGGGTGTGTCTTATACATGAGTACCGTACCATCTCATGTATAAGCCGCACTTTTTTGCCCCAAAATCAGGTGTCAAAAGAAGGGGTGTGTCTTATACATGAGTATATTCAGGTTTTGAGATACAAAGGAAGAAATGATAGTTTGGTAGAATGAAAAAGACTTCTTTTATTGATGAGTTCCAAATTAGCTTTAATGTTTCAAGCATTTGAGCCAAAATACACTCTTCAGTCATAATAATTCTAAATTTGAGTGATTTCGAGTCATATTGATACCTTTTGAAAATGATTATTTCAGCTTAGTTTGGCTTTGGAAAATAAAAAATAAGTTGAACTTGGGGTGCGTCTTATACATGAGTATGTTGAAAATATGCAGTTTGGTCACTCAAAACTTGGGGTGCATCTTATACACGAGTGCGTCTTATACACGAGACGGTACGGTATGTTGAAAATATGCAGTTTGGTCAATCAAAACTTGGGGTGCGTCTTATACACGAGTGCGTCTTATACACGAGACGGTACGGTACTCACTGGCTATGTTGCTCTTCTTGATCTGGAGTCCGCTGAGGAACGTCAGGCAATCGGTCTTGGGGTCGTAACGGCAGGCAGCACGCAGGGTCATGATCTCGATGCAGCAGCACTTGAGCAACAGCATCTGATCCTCCATGGGCAACTGTCGGAGACAGGAACAACACGACGATCACAATCCGAAGATCACGAAACCAGTGGACGTTACGAAACTTCTGGAAATATCTGTTCTCGTCAAGGCAAAAAATAACAAAACTCGTGCGACAGAACCTGGTGCCCGCGCGACGTACACACCTGTCTGAAGCCCGGTACCCGCTTGGAGAACTCGACGACCTTCTGGATGGACGGCGCCATGACGCCCGACAGCTGCTTCCATTCCGTCACGTTGATGCGGCCCTGCGGGCCTGTGGTGACCACGGCGTCCGCGGCGCCCGACGTCTGCAACAACAACGGCGCGTGCAAGAACAAAGAAACACATGCCAGCTTTTTCCAGCACAATTCGGTGTTGCAAGACTTTCCCTTACGACCTCAACAACAACAACCTGTTCACCCTCACACCAGGCCAAGTTGGTTCCGTCTCGAGCGGCACTCACCATGGGGAAAGGCTTCCTCTGGTTGACGCCCGTCTCTCTGAACGACGCCAGGATCAGGTCGATGAGCTCCTTGTCGTCGTCGGTGAGCGACTCGTGGCTGCACGCCTCGTGCTGCACCCGCGTCTTGGTCGCCTCCTGCCGCCTCCGCTCCCGGTTCTCCTGGATCAGCTTCCGCTTCGCGACTCGCTGCTTCTCGTTGAGTACAACTGCAGAGACAAGAGTTTCATAGTCTTTCCTCGAGAACGTCAGTGAGATTCAGTGCGCATGTCTGAAGCGAAAGCTTTTGGATTTTGATGAACATGGCAAAAGTTGGGCCAATGCGATTCAGATGTTGAGTTTTTCTTTGAGCATTGCTCGCTCCAAGGTTTGTCGGAGAGACGGCATTTTCATCTCAAGATTGCAGAAAGCAGGATTGTAACCAATGAACCAGACGTTCTGAAGAAGGGGTGTTGGACACAGAAAACCGTTTTCAACACAGCTCGCAACCTTCAAATTCACACAAAGTAATTTGATCTCAACACTTGGTTTACGTACGGTCCAAGGCCATGCCCACTGCTACGCATTTCTTGTATCTGCATTGCTGGCACTGGTTGCGGTTCGACTTGTTGATATCACACGCGTTGCTGAACTTGCAGTGGTACGTCAGACCCTTCTGGATCGTCCGGCGAAAAAAGCCCTAAAATTAAATGTTTTCGTTGAGTCCAAGGCCCCTTTGTGTTGCGATTAAAATAGAACCTTCGCAACTCCAGTGAGCGGCTTGCTGTTGTTCGCGTGCTTTTGCAATCTTCAGCTGTGAAACTTCGATTCTCTTTGAGGTGCTGGTCAAACTGTGGACAAAGTTTGGAAAAATGTGCACGAAGTAAGTTTGGAAAAATGTGCACGAAGTGCGCATTCAGTGTTGAAGTTTGGGTCTGTCGCTGCACAAAAATGCTTTCATGTTTACAGAATGAACGAATATTGTGAATGTTTCTTGCTGGATTTTCGCAAGATTTCCACGTACGTTCGCCGCAGTTCACGACCGGAAGTCGGTGATACAAGTGACAAGCAACAAAGAATTTTGCCCACGCATCAAGTTTGAAAAGTTCAAACATCTGCTGTTCATATCTGTCCCCAACAAGGTGAGCTAAAAATAGCACCTGGTAAACGTGGACCGAGATGTGACAAAGGCGCTCACTCTTTCCAAATATGGAGAAGCTTCACTTGATGAAGCCTGACTGCGGGGTTATCTGGAGGCCAGGCAGGTGGGAGGCGCAGCCCCGACACCCGCGGGTATTGTTCACGGGAAATGGTGACGAACCACGGGGAGGGGGGCTCCTGGAGGGTGCGAGGTGCCACCGAAGGTTCACCTCTCGTTTTTGTCGCCAGCAGTTGTTCTTGAACACCTGGCGTGGTTCTTGAACATGTTTTCTGGACTGTCTTGCATTCATTTGCAGGACAAAAGTGTCGCTGGTCTTTCTGTGTTCAGAACTGAGCGACCAACGGCACTGGGATCAAACAGCACTGAGCATTGCTCAAGAGAAAGTCGTGCGCGTCCCCGCAACGCTTCAATGAACACACTTAATTCTTGTGCGTTCTGTTGTCGGGCCTTTGGACTCCAGAACAGACAAACAAGTCAGAACAACGGAGGATGTTGAGGTGGAACTTGCGCAAGCAGCTCCATGTGCCTGTTGTCCAATTACACGAGGACGTTCCAGAATTTTGCGGAGCTGCACTTCGTTCGGCAAACTTATTCTGACTGATTCGAACACTTCTGCGTTGTTTTCAAACCACGGGACAAAGTTCTCACTGTGTGCAAAATGGTTCCTGTGAAATCACATGACTTTTCGAGACCTTTGGTCGAGAAAAGAATTGTACGATAAAACACGACAGGTTTTGTGATCGCAGAGTTGGAGACTGGAATTTCTCTTCCATGCACGAAAGCGAGTGAAACCCGGAGTCTGATTGCGCTTCAAAGTTGCTTTCCGCTCGCTTAAAGTTTTATAATTCAAAGTTCTGCAAGTCTTCTCTTTGCGTGTTATCACTGACCTGTCCAATGGAGTTCAAAGAACTTGACGATTTTGTTTGACACCCCTTGGGGGCGAAGTAGCCCGAGCTGGGTGATCACGGGAACGGTAATCTGTCGTGGCGTCACGACTGACGTAACTGCACTCAGTTACGACGCAAAACTGACATCAGCTGATTGTGCGAAGTCCCTTTAGGGCAAGCACCATGTGGTAGTGCTGTATATGGCAAGGTGGATGAAATGTCCCCTGCCCCCCCAACCCCCCCCAGGCACCCCCCCTACATATTGAGACTATACAAGGCAGTGTATCCAGGCAGTGCCAGGCATTCAGCCACTGAGTTCAAGGTGTACACACAAGGTGATTATTACATTTTCTCAGATTTTTTACTTTCTTTTTTGTTTTTTTTATGTTTTGTTA